>Ga0078972_1013936_pt1 | contig 12985 bp, 12 predicted proteins | sample YelNatPaOPGAMG01_FD_67568 | JGI IMG/M metagenome (GOLD analysis project Ga0078972, IMG submission 67568) | Hot spring thermophilic microbial communities from Obsidian Pool, Yellowstone National Park, USA - OP-RAMG-01 (SPADES assembly) (version 2) | ecosystem: Environmental > Aquatic > Thermal...
ACAACAGGGTCTGACGGAAAGATTCCTGTGAAATGTGGACAACTGGTAGCGCTGCGTACGCAACTGTTATGAACATCTGCTTGACGAGGAGCGTTAAGGCGAAGAAAGCCAGACGAGACGTTTCCTATTTACTTTCTGCAACTTTGGGTATCAAGGATGCGAATGCCTCTTCTGCTGATCTGTGTGTCCGACATAAAAACGTTTGACAACAGAGCACACTCCTGCTAATAGACTGGGATGGTGACCGTACACTGAGACAAAGAGCAGTGCAATGCAAAATTCAGTACCATACTCCTTGAGCGTTTTTGAGTGATTGAAATCGACGCTGTATGAGCGCAGGACAGAAGAATGTGGAGAGGAGAAGCCACGACGAGTGTTCCGACGAAGCATGTGACGCTTATCGATCCCGTGCATTTTTCAAAACGTCTTCGACCAAACGACTGAATCACAGCTCGGACTGATCTCGTTGGAAAGCTCGCTTGCCTCTTATTTGATGAATAGCAGTTTTTTTTCCTCGAAAATGCGTATTCGCATCCTCCATATTTCCCGAATGAAGTCTCATCGAGTAAAACGAGCAATAGTTTCACTAGTCCAGAGCTTTCGTGCTTCCGCGCGAAATCCAGAGTTCGTTGTTCAACGGGCGATGCTCGCTCATAGAGGGTTGCTTTTTCCCTTGTCCATGCGTATCTCTTCAGCGGTGCTCGTCTCGACGGTTCGGAACCTTCCCATTCTGTGACTTATTTGATTGTATTTATTTGAGCATTCATGAACTGTATCAGTTTAACAAGAAGACGATCGTTTAGACTGCGTTTTCTAGGTTCTGCTCTCCGATGCACGACGTTCAAAATAAGGACTTCCAGAAGGGTGGTTCATCCAGCTGCTTACCTGAGAATAGCTTACTTCTACAAGTAAGGTCCTTTGCTCGCGAGCTCGCACTTGCATTACAAAGACTTTTTGTGATCTTCCTCCGCTCTACTGGATACTTTGCTTCTGTTCAATACCCCCGAGAGAAACAAAAGGAAACAAAAAGACCGTTCTCGTACAGGTGTCCCAGAACTCTGCGCTCTGTTTAGAACTGAGTACATCAGTCTGCGAGGAACTTCTGCCTGGCGGTGCGGTTCGCCTGCATCCACGTTGAAGTTTGCTCGTTGATCAAACCAAGGGCAATGCTTCTATCAGTATCTTACGGTGTCATGTTGCATCTAATTTCTCCTGAAAGACTTCAAAATAATTGCCGCCATTCAAGCCCCTGGCATCGAACCTCCCCAGGTGGTACGAACGCCTTGGTCAGTTTTGTCGTTTGCGCTTGTCTTGCCTTCGTTTCTCGCGTTCACGATACAAAGCGCGTTGTTCCCAGGCGTATTTCTCTCGTCCTGTTTAACGGGTGTATCCGGCCCTATTAGAGTGTCCTGTCTGGCGAAACGGTGACTTGTCTTCGGTGTTGTGGACTCGCAGAGGTTTACAGCTGGTTCTCGGGTACGCTGCAGTAGTTTCGGGCTCCGCAGAGCTGCTCGCTCGTGAACAACATCGAGCGTCCTGTCAAAGCTCTGGTCGATGCGCCCTGAAGCGGGTCTTTCGTACGAAGACGCACACTGGAGTTCCGAGGCTGGCCGCTCATGCTTTCCCACTGGACAGTCATACAACTAGGGTTTATTGCGTGCCTGCTGTTGCTGTTCATACGCGAACGAATACAACGGGCGGTGCTAGAACAAAGACTCTGGAGCTACATTCAGTTTGGGACGCTCACTGAGGGACAGAAGAAGCCTGCGTTGCAGCTGAGAGCCTCAAGGATTGCGGGCGATCAGGCCCCGGTGCTTGCCAAGCAGCCGATACCGACCCAGTCTCCTGAGGAGAGCTCGCCACAGGGCGGCCGAGTACACAGCCAAACAGGTTTCGCACTCTTGGATGGCACAGAAAGCACCGAGCACGACACTCGCGACACCACAGCGCCGTCTGAAACGGAATCGCTGCCTCGAGAACGGAGCGCAGAGACACCTGATCTCCATATCAGTTGGCGGAATCCTTCTTCGGATACCCACATACGACCGGTAAGTGCACCTGTGAGCCCCAGCGGTATCACCCGGGAACTAGAGTGGCGCCAAGTTGCGGCCAAAGAGGCACTGAGGCGACGAAGGGCAGAACGTCAGTCCTTACGCCTCTACGAGGAGTGGCTAGAGTTCCTAGCGGAACACAGTGATCAACAGAGGGCCCGTCACTGGGCACTGGAGCGTCTCCGATGGGGCCGTCAACTTGGTGCCAGCGGTTCGTTCACTTGGAGTACTCCCGAAGCCAACCTGCGTGCATCGACGAGTTCGAGCACAACTTTGAATGCAAGTGCAGACGAACAAGGAATCGTCGTATCTGAGGATGAACATGCTGATGCTTTGCTCGAAACGAGCGTGGAAAATCTGTCAGTCTTGCGAGATGTGGATGAACTAGAGCGGCAATCTGAGCGCAAGCATCTGAGCTTCACGCCAGCGTTCAGCCGGGAGCCCACAATTGCCCGCACTAGTTCCTGGGCTGAAGCCAATGATGGCCATGACGCTGATGCGGGAGCAGAAGCGCGAGCGAATCTTGCCGCACATGATGCACCAGGCGCTGGTGATAATGACTATGTCGCCAGCGATACTGCTGCATATGGTAAGGACAACAATGTCATGGCACAGCACGTTGCTGAAGCACCTGGTAGTGCGCAGCAACCGACAGGGGAAGCTCGCCCAGGGGCGCGCGCTCCTCTATGCCAACGCGAGTTGCGCTCGAGTCGCCTCTCGTGGCGTTGGCAACGGATCCACGAGTCGTCAGCGATTCCAACTGGTGTGCTGGTGCGTCACTTGGGGCCGGAGTCGACACTGGATGTGGCACGAGCCACAAGTTCCACACGAGTCGTCGGAAATCCCACGTAGTGTGGTGGAGCATTGCTTGAGGCAGGATTCGACACCGAATGCAGCGTCGATGACAAAAGCCGTCGTGGATACCCCCGTTGCTGTACTGGAGGGTTGCGGCTCGCCGGGGCGACCTCTTGGTGATGGCGAGCGCCTCCTTACGGTAGCTAGCGAGATGTTTTTGGCGCTTGGTACGACTTCAGATGGTGATTGCTCGCTAGAGCGATCGCTTTGGATGGCGAGATCCTACCCATGATATCGATTGAGAGTGCATGGCTCTTGATTTAGCTTCCGATTGTGACTTGGCATTGCTGGAAATCCATATCTATGTAGAGCGTCTCGAGAACGCGAGTACCCAGCAAATCTCTGCGTCCTGCACGGCTCCTGATCGTTTTTCTGTTTCTTGTGATCTTCCTATTTCGGAACTTGGTTAGGAAGCATAGGATTCGCAGGAGATCTCATGTGAGCAATGATATTTCTGCATAGCCTCTGCGTGCCTGTTCATTAAAAACGCCCCAGGCGTGTGTCTCGCATCAGTGCTTCAACCCCGACTGCTTCTTATAGGCTCCTATCTCAATGATACTCCAGGCCCAGGAGCGTAAAATCATTTGCGTTTTCGCAGGTATTGAAAATGTATCCCAAGCGCTATCATTTGAAAAAATAAATAATCTAAGAGAAAAGGTATGAACATGAAAGCTGGGGATCCCGGAGGCCCGTCATTGCATACTGCCGGAACAAGAAAGACGAGAAATCCTTATATTGCCGACCATTGCGCGAAGACGAGCAAGTGACGAAGAAGAAGACGAAATGAGGAAGTGGGCGAGAAATGATGTTCACCAGACGGTGCGGCAACGAAAATATAGTGGCATTTAGGCCGCGAGTTCGAGGAATCCTCGCATTGCTGAATTCCACCAGAGGCAAGAAACGCATGGAGTTCGTGAACCGTGACTTGAGCGCCGCCACCAAAATCAGCAGATGTGTGGTGTTGAAGAGGACACCCCCGCAGCTGACGCGAATGAACTTTATGGGGCAGCCTCTCCTGCTCAAAGAGTACAAGGAGAAGTTGAATCCGTTTGCGGTAGGCCGGCCCGAACACGACTGCAAGGTGTCTGCGCGTGAGTAGATACGTGTACCGAACATGGTTGAAGAACGTTGTTCCTTTTTCCGTTCACATGCATATGCAATAGCTGCTGCATAGGACACGAGACACTTCGTCCTTGCAAGCGCAAGTACAGACGCGAATGTTTCTGCATTTCATTGCGAGGCCATTCGTCACAATTGCAAGAATCGAATTGCTTCCCGCAGGTGGTAGTTCCGATGAGCATTGCAGCGATAAGCGTTCGAGAATGGGGTCTTGGCTTCATGTCGTTTGGGGCTCTCTGTATAGAGCAGCCTGCATGAGTTGTAAACGACATTTCAGTAGACATCCTTGTGTGGATTAAAACGAACGGATCATTCAACTAGGGCGCGCGTAGTAAAGTACAAGTCTCTTCCCAGTGTCATGAACATCAGCTTTGCTGGTGTTCATTGGCACTGCGTCCTTCGCCAGGTGCATATCTCAGGCTTTACATACGGCGGTCGCTTACTCCCCTCGAGCTATGTAGTCAACGGTCAAACGATATTGATCACGGCGTCTTAGTATTGATGACGCTCTTTTCACCTGTAGGTAAGCAGTCCATGCGCAGGCGCAAGATACGATCTCTGCTTCTTTTCCTATATTCATCTTCTTTGTGTACAATGTCGGCGCGCGCTTCGCACCAGTGATGCCTGACCATGACTAGGCGTGCGCATATGTCTACCATACCTCTTTTTCTTCCGAGGACCACTGCATGATGCGCAGACGCTTGCCTCATGCTTCGGAACACGCACATGACGGGTACAGAGGGCTTCCCCCTATGTACTGGTACTTTCCCGTGCCCGGTACCATACTCTGGACTCAAGGGCGTTTTCTGGCCGATGCCGTCGGTGGGCATGCTCTCTACAGTACATGCAGGTGCGAGCTGTTCCATTTCAGAACGAATTTATAGAACGCTGTTTTGTTCATGTTGAAAAAAGTACTGGTAGGGGAATCCATGTTAGAGAGCAAGTCGAGAACTTCGAATCCATTCAAGCTCTATTCGCGGAAAGCGGTGACGCATACCCTATCCGAAGCGATTACAGTAATGGGTGAATCCCAAGTCCGCGACTCGTTTCAATGCAACCGGACGAGACGGGAGTCTTTCAGAGATTACCCCATACGTGCAGTCATGCAGATGTCGAATGCAATTTCGTGGATGGTCTCAAAAAGAGCAGGATTCGGCAATTGAAACGAATCGATTGTATGACGTGGCAAGTTCAGTGAACGTTTGGCATGAGCTGGTTAAAAAAGTCGTCTATGGACGATGTCGCGTTGTTTTCCTTATCAGTACTGCCGTGCGAATGGCGACGCCCACGATTTGCCTTGGAAAAGAAACATCGAATACTTGAATAATGCGCAATTTTATCATCTTACGAATAAGCAAAGGAGAAGCTTTGAGGCATGTACTTTTGAATTGGTTGCTGGCATCGGATGCTGTACGATCCCTTGTTCCAGAGCAATGCGCATCATCCTGATTCAAATGACGTAACCAATTCCAGAGGTGAACCGTGAAAGCGGCCGCTCTGAAAAAGAACCGCCGAGAATCCAAATCCTATGTATGCATTCCGAAGCCCTTGCTGTTGCACTTTGAATATCGGGGCTGCATATCGAAAAAAATTTCGGAAAACTCGAAAGGCAGGAGGGAAGCGAGCAGTCTGGTATTCCATATTTTACACGGCACGATTAGAGGTGGCGCCCTTGACTTGCCGATACCGAAAAGTCCCCGTAGGCATGCGATCTCCATCACTGAGAGCAGGTTTCGAAACAAGACTAGCTTTAGCGCTGGAGCGCCGATGATTTGGTGCTTGCGGTCATAGACCTGAGCGCTGTATCACACGGAAGCGTTCAGCATCGACACTTAATCGTCATCCACAAATTAAAAACTGACCAGAATGAGCCGAACTCGATTGCACGCTTCAGTATGCCTGCTGCGAGCGACAATATTCCAACCTCGCCAGCTGCGCTCATCTCTGATATCGGCTAGTAGCCTAACTTTCATGCTCCCCCAAGCCGAGAGCGAAATGCTCCGGGACTCCCAAGCTCATGCTCGAATGTTCGACACCGGATAAGGTACCTGCACGAGCCGAGTCTGGCGTTCTACCCAGAGGAATTTATAAATTGCTCGTTCGTGAAGAGTCTACCACAGATGTGCAGCGGAGAGTTCGGACCGCTGTTTTTCAATACTCTGAATGAGATAGGTCACTCTGGGCAAGCCGCTCTCTGTAAGAGGATCTCGGTATCGCACCACGTGGTTACAACAACGCGCTCTGGACGACACAGAGACAGGTTGCACGTTGTGGTGCAGCACGTCAGCGAGCCTCCGGTGTTGCAAGCGTTTGTTATACAGTCGAACGCCGCATCTGGGGGATACGAATTTGGAGTTTCTGCAACGCAGCAAGAGCAGAGGATCCCCATGCAGCAGCTTGCTTTGGGAACACGGAGACAGTGACGCTTCGGTCGATGAGTCTCTAAAGCAAACCTTTTCAACTTGCAGTATCTCATTTAATCCCTGATGTCTAGGGCTTGTGCTCATAAAAACTAGTTTATCACCATGTTCTGCCCCGAGTAGAAACCGGCTCAAAGTGCACTGCGTATTGCGTTGCCAGTGTCGGGGTTGCACGTTTGCTCCGCATACGTACTGTGGGGCTTTCGTGAAAACCCTGGGTGGCTTAAGGGATGCTCGCTAGGGGCACTCAGCTTCTCGCTGATGAAAAGGTTACCGTTGAGGCTCGTAACCTGGAACGTCAACGGGCTCCGAGCTTTCATAGCACGGAAACGACGCGAGCATGGTTGGCGACGTGAGCAGCTCTCGGACGACCAGGTGCTCTTCGAGTGCTTCGTCCGTGAGCTTCGTCTGGCGCCCAGCGGAGCGCCACCAGACGTTATCTGCTTACAGGAATTGAAAACAAGATCGGAAGACTTTCCTGATCATCTGGCCAGGCTGGAGCACCCCTCGTACCCGTTCTGGTTCGAGGGCTACTTCTCGTTCTGTGCGTCGAAAACTCAGGGCAAAACAGTCGGGTACGCTGGTGTTGCCGTTTACGTTCGTTGCTCGGGGAGAGCGTCGCAGTTTGATGGTTGTACTTGGGAGGTTTGGCGAGCTGAGGAGGGTCTCACAGGCGAGCTCCCTGCTCGCTGTTTGGAGTGGCCTTCAGCACCACCGTGCGCTCGCGAGCTTCTCGAGCGCCTCCGGTCTGGCCAGATATCGACAATGCGACGCGAACAACAGTTGCCAACTTGGCGAGCACTACCAGAGCTACACGTCGGAGACTATCCCGAGGAATGGTCCTCATCTGGGGAAGCGCTAGGTACTGCGGAGCGCGAAGAGCATCGCCAACTCGACGAGGAAGGAAGAGCGCTTGTCCTAGATATATGCGGCCTTATTCTCGTACACGTTTATGTACCAAATGCCGCTAACGAAGAACGTCTCTTCTACAAGCAAAGGTTCCTAACATGTTTGGAGGATCGTTGTCTCCACTGGGTCCGGACCCAGAACCGAATAGTAGTCATTCTCGGTGATTTGAATACTGCCCATGAGCGCATTGACCATTGCAACCCGCAGGAAGCTGAGCGCGAGGCAGCTAAATTGTATCCTAAGCTGCTGGAGTCGCCTTCTTTGAGAAAGGCGGCAGCCGGAATCCTCACTGGGCACCCGGCACATGCACCCCGCTTCACAGACGGAGCCGAGTCCGAACAACAAAGCGCCCTGCTTGGAACGCTGTTACCAGGATCAGCTTCGCATACAGCAGGCGTGACGTCAAGGGATGCTAGCGCTGTATCAACGGAGAAAGTGTCGGCACCGAATGATCGTATCGTCTTCGAAACGCATCCATCACGGGTTTGGTTGCACAGGATGCTTTCGGATGACCTTTTCCGTGACTTGTTCCGCGAAAAATGGCCCAATCGTCGAGATGCATACAGTTGTTGGAATACACAGACACAAGCGCGTCTCACGAATTACGGCACCAGGATAGACTACATTCTTCTGAGCTGCAATGCGGGCCCTTATCTTCGATGCACGGCATGTGACTTGTTGCCTAACGTGATGGGATCTGACCATTGTCCGTGTGTCGCGGAACTCGCCCCCGTGATCGATACGGAAAAGTGGCCATGGACAGTGTCTAATCCATGTGTCCCTCTTCGGTACTCTTATCATTTTCATGAAAAACAAACTTCCTTGCGGCACATCTGGCAGAACTCTATACGTTCCGCAACCGGATCGGGCAAGCGTCAACGTCATGGGCTCGTGAATCGTATGCAACAAGGGCATCTACGAAACGAAGAGAGCGAAAGCGTATGCAACGTCGCAGAGGAATCCAGTACACAATCCACAGAAGCGCAACTCAGAAACGAAACACAGGAAGCCTTATGCAGTGTTGCAGACTCCGATAACAGCCTGAGCGATCACGGGACGAAGCCCCATCGTACAAGTGTCTCCCTCGTGCAAGCAATAGAGCGGCAAGTTTCGCAAAAGGCGATCCAGGGGCTCGCCGCGAACTCACCACAGAGCATCATCACAGATGCTCATACAGCAGCAGCCGCAGCAGCAGCTTCGCAGGACGCTCAGCCCCAAATATCTTCAGATATTTACAGTTTCTGGAAGCAGCATCAGAAGCCCGAGCTCAGCGCTTCCGAAGCAATGGACTCTCGCTTGTCGACAAGGACGACGCGAGCGATAATCGCGGAACTACTTACAACGGAACAGGGGCAAGAATCATCCGAACAAGGCCAGTTGGATGTATCGATGCGGTCACCGCATCTCAAGCGGAGCACGAACGCTCTCGCCGCATGCAAAGAACTGCCGGTATCAGTGCCTCACCATATGGGTCGGCTCCATCTGGAACGTGAAGGACGGCGTGCGTGTTCGCCCCCAGTTCAGGCAGCTTGGAGTGCCGCGGCACATGGTCTGCCTTGCGGTAGCAAGCCTTGCGAAGCGCCTCACGCATCTGAGTTTGCTGCTGCTGCTGCTGCTGCTGCTGCTATTGGGACTCCCACCGACACAGCCTCGTTACCGACGATTGGAAGTGCAAGGACTAAGAACGCCACGCTTTCCAAACTCCATGAGGCCTCGGCTGGGTCCAAAGAAGCTGCCGACTCCGCACCAGCGAGCGCACAGCAGCTCACCCTGGAGCGATACATAAGGCGGACGCAGCCCCAGGCGACAACTACGCGGGAGACGCCTCTGGTTGTCTCAGCTCAGCGAAAGCTCAGTGACCCGCTTCAAGCTGATGAGATGTCGAGTCGTCCGTCGGTGCGCAAGACAGATACGAAAGCGTGGCGGGCTTTACTTGCAGTACCGAGTGCAGACAGCCCACGACGGGGTACTCCGCGGTGCCACGGCCACCAGGAACCTGCTGTTCTTCGTACAGTGAAACAGGGTCCACATCGGGGACGCCAATTCTATGTTTGCCGCAGACCAGCGGGACCGATTGAACGTGGCGGCCGCTGCAACTTTTTCCAGTGGAAAACAGCGCTGCAACGGGAAAGCGTCACTGCCACAGCATCGAATAGCGACGCTTTGGTGCAGTGGGATACACTACCCACAGAACCCGAGACGCCCTAGTGCAACTTTCCGAGTGGGTTTCAGTGCTGAGGCGTGGTGCTCGGTGTCCCGAGCGGAGAACGGTGACCCTGGGCGGGCGTTTGACGCAGTGCAACTGGACACTCGGTCGCTCTCAAGGAACATAACCCCTGTCTTTCTGAGTCGTTGCGGCAGGTGTCAACCTGGGCGTTGTATGCGCTAGAAGAGTAGTGATTGAGGCTTTCACAGACAACACTCTGTTGTGTTTTCTGATAGGGACCGCGCTTACTCTTGTACTCGTAAACACGCTCTGTCCGCGCTGTCCCTTCAGCAGTTTGTAGGGGAATATGCGCTTCCAGACAAACTGCACATAGGTTGCGTTTTGTGATCACCCGTGGCCTTTTCTCAAGCATATATCGTGGTCACTTGCGTATGTGGTGAGCTTCCACCGGCCCCTGAATGGGTGCGCTCACAAGTGCATTGAACGCGTGCCCTTATTTCCGTTGAAGCGTTCCAAAGATAGCGCAGGCTGCTTTGCACCGGAATTAGCTCCTCGCTACTGTTTGTAGGGCGCAAAGTGTTCATCTTGGGCGTGTATGTTGCTTCGAAGGTCAACGGTCCCAGAACATGGAACGCGCTACTGGCTCCGTGGCGAGGGCAGTCTCTATTGCCGCGCCAAAAGGCGACCCAGGACAAACTGAGCGTGCTTCAGAACCTTTTGGGGAAGCTTCATACAAAGAAAAGAAGGCGCACCTACTTCGTCGAATTCAGGAGATTGAAGAGGCGCTGCGTCAAACGGAGGAGAAGCTCAGAACTTGCCAGCAGCGTGCTGCAACAGCGCAGGAGTCGTCTGTAGCGACCGAGTCGTACGCTGATGTTGGTGCTTTGAGAGGACCCAGTGCTCCCGTAGACTCAGTGCTTGAGTGTCGAGAGCTAGCTGATATTGTGGAACAAGTTCTGGGCGATAGTCGGAAAGCCGTAGCGGCCGCGCACGAGCGGCTAGCACAGCACTTGCCGGGGACAGACCAGCTCGATGCTTTGGAATGGGAAACGGCACTTGTTGCTGGCTCTACAGCTGTTGCGGACTTGCTCGTCCACAAACAGGAACACGCCGCGGACCATGCCCTACAGTACTGGAGCGATACCATGAGGAGCACAGTAATCGTGCCGAGTGGCACGATAGCGGCTTCAGGGGCAGCCGGCGTTAGCCCAAACGTAGGCGCTCGGGAGAGGCATCCAAGCGAGAGCCTCACTTCGTATCCAAAGGATGCTTCGCTACTCACAGCGGAAAGATCGGTGCTGATGCAAGTATTCCGCGACCTCTACCGATGGCACCGAAAGTATGCTCGAGCGTTGCGGCACCAGTATGACGCGTTAACCGCGGCATGGCGGCAACGCCTTCGACGTGCTGAGAGTCAACGGGATGAGCGAGAGCGGGCTCGGACTCAGTACCGCGATCGCTACCTCTTCCTCGCTGCTCGTTCTTTGGATACCAGTGCGTTATCCCAGCAGCGAACCACCGTGCTGGCCGACCTGGATACCTACCTCTTCGAAATCGAAATGGATGGTGGAACCGCAGGAGGTCGGTCTCGCTGGTCTCGTAACCTGGCACCCATTCCTGACCAAGAGTGGCTGCCCTGCTCAACAGCTCGTTATGACGGAGGCAGTGTGCTTGTGAAGGACGCAGTTGCGGCGTATCAGGAGGCACAGCTGGTGAATCCTTGGACAGCCTGGGAACAACGCATCTTTATTGAAAAGTTTCTAATGTACTACAAGGATTTTAGGACCATTGCCTCATTTTTGGACTTTAAGACGACAGCGGACTGCGTTCTTTTCTATTTTCAGAACAAACTGCGCTTGGGACTACGGGGCGCGTTTCGCACGTATCAACGCTTGCGGCGGGCCAATGTTCCCGTGCAACTCTGCTTTGACGCTGACTCGGTGCCGTTTCTGGTGTACGCAAGTCAACCGATTTCACTTTGGGTGCCTGCTTCTGATACAAAAACTCCGGCGGTAGCAGCTTCTAGTGGGGTGGTGGGCGTGCTGTCAGCCTTTGAACGTCCATGGACTGAGGATGAACTGGGTCTGTTTTATCAGGGTTTGTCCCAGTTTGGAACGAACTTTCGCGCCATTGCCTCGTTTCTAGGTACACGCACTGCTCGCGAATGTGCAGAGTTCTTTCGAATGAATCGAAGGCGACTGGGTCTCGACCGCTACTTACCACTGCAGGAGCGCGAGCCCGAAGTTTCCCAACGACCCGAGGGTGAAGCAGCGCCCACCAAAGGCGACGGAGAGCGCGACACCTCTGTTCACGGCAAGCAGGCAGAGCGGCGGGGTAACGTTGCTGCATCCACAGCGCTGGAGTGGAGTGGCAGTCGAGGAACGGCTGTAGCTGGTTCTGGTCGTGGTAGCGCTTTTGCAATCTGGACTCCAGAGGAGGAGATCCTTTTTGCAGAGGCTTTTTCGGAGCTCGGAGCGGACTGGCGACGTCTGGCGGATCGCATTCCCAGCAAGACGCCTGAACAAATCTACACCTACTGGCAACAGCAAGCGCTGAGTGAAGCTCGCCAGTCGCGTCGAAGTCGGTCGGGAATTTGAGACTTGCAGCGAAAATCTGCAGTCTGGAACAGTAGCCGTAGGAACTAGTGCTGCTGCTGCTGCTCCTCCTGCTCCTGCTGTTGTCACAGCGTGTAACTCGACATTGCACTGAAGCACGTCGGAAAATGATGTTCACTGCGCAAATCCATTACGGCTCGTAGCAGCAATAGCAGCAGTATGCACCGCATGTAACTCGACATTGCACTCAAGCACGTCGGAAAATGATGTTCACTGCGTAAATCGATTACGGCTCGTAGCAGCAATAGCAGCAGTATGCACCGCGTGTAACTCGACATTGCACTCAAGCACGTCGGAAAATGATGTTCACTGCGTAAATCCTTTACGGCTCGTAGCACCAATCACTGAAGGAGTTCGGTTGGTCGTGTTGAGAGTGTGCGCATGGCCATAGGCACGGGGATGCCCTCCATCTATCAACATCTTGGCAAACGGAGGTCGTGATATTCTACAAGTCGCTTTACCGCCAGTTGATAACATGCAATGTTCTTCGCGGCAGCTGGCCTAAATCGCAGACAACACATATGATCTGATCACAACACGGTTTATTACAATAGATGCGCGGACGTGGACTGAGGAAACCATTCGTTGCTGCGTGTGCCCGGTCGACATCCTCACGCTATGCCTGCTCTTTGGACGACTAAAGAAAATCGCTGCCTGTCAATTTTTGCCATATCCAAATCCATGCCATCCGTTCTATGGTTTCAGGTTCAGAACAACAGATCTGTGGCCGGCACACGACTTTGTTGCCTTTCGCATCATCGCTGATGTCTCACCTGCCCGAAAAAGTGGCTTCGCATCCACCAAGGTTCAGTGTAAAACGTGAAAAATCTTGTACATGGCGATAAGTTG
>Ga0078972_1013938_pt1 | contig 12984 bp, 17 predicted proteins | sample YelNatPaOPGAMG01_FD_67568 | JGI IMG/M metagenome (GOLD analysis project Ga0078972, IMG submission 67568) | Hot spring thermophilic microbial communities from Obsidian Pool, Yellowstone National Park, USA - OP-RAMG-01 (SPADES assembly) (version 2) | ecosystem: Environmental > Aquatic > Thermal...
TACGCACCCATATTTTAACTTTATCTAATCCTTCGCCCCTTTTATATTTTAAATAAATTTCCACGCAATTATCTTTTTTGACCGAAATATTACGAATCGGAATAACAACTGGCATATTCATATCAGATGTACCTAATAACTTTATGGAGTGAGGCAACAAGAAAATTTGACTTCTTAATCTTACCGCATTGACAGAACCATCACGCAAAATTGTCGCATTAATTTTCACATCTACTTCCTCAGAAACAGGTTGCTCAAAAATAACCGAATCATATCTTATCATTCCTGTTAACACCTCTGTAATTTTTTTATTCGCCCCATAATTTCTTGCTTGAATAGGAAAGGGCATATAAAAGCCATAAAAATTAAAATCATAATTTACCAATTCTACAAACGAATCCATTCTATAAGGTATTATTTTAGTAGTATGATTAATAACCTTGTTTTCGTGCAAATTATTTATAGAAAAACATTGCTGCTCCGCTATCATTCCGACATCGAGCATTTCCATTATGACCACATCTATTTTTTCACTGACATCGGATAGTTGAATTTTTTTTAAATCTTTTTTTAATACCACAATATTACTAAATTTATTAGCTTGGAAATTTTTCTTTGCTATTGTGGCTACATCCGAAGCGATCTCAACCGCATATACCTTCTTAGCACCTGCTTTAGCCGCAAATAAAGCCATTATCCCACTGCCAGTACCTGCATCTAAAACTACATGATCTCGCTTCACGGTTTTAAAAATTGCTTTTCTAAAAGCATCCGTTCTTTTTTGATCCAACAAACACTCCCCTATTACTTGTAGATTATTAAAAATATCCATTTGTTTTTAGTATAGCAGAAATTTAACGCTGCAAAAGTTCATTAACACATTGGACTCCTACAAGGAGTCTTAATGCAACAGGTTTATCTTGAATCATTCTTTAAAAGTGGTTATCGTCGGTTTATGAAATACATATCTAGTATTGCTCATCTTGTTGATGAAAAAGTGAAGAGGATAATCTATCGTCGCCTTGAGGTCTTAGAGTTCTTTAAGAAGTATGGTCTTCCTCCAACCAAGATGGCCTACAAGGTGTGCAGGGGAACCATCTTTCTTGGAAAAAGAAACTCAAAGATTCTGGCGGTAAATTATCATCTTTAGCCCCTGAGTCAAAAGCACCAAGAACAAGAAGTGAAAGAAAGGTCTCAAAAGAGCATAAGGAATTTATTGAGGATTACCGCCATCCCCATCCTGGTGTCTCTAAAGAAACCCTCTATCCAGAGCTTAAGGATTATTGTCAAGAAAACAATCTTCCGATAATATCAGAGTCTACAATTGGCAGAATAATCAAGGGATTAAAAGAACAAGGCCAACTACCCCAGCACCTTAAATTATCCTTTTATGCTAAAACCGGTAGATTAAAAAGGGTATCAAAAGAAACAAAAGAGAAAGGATTATCAGCCAAAGAAAGCCGGAGATTCGCTTCAGATTGATGCTATCGAACTATTTATTGATGGTACAAGAAGATATATTATTACCGCGATTGATACATATGGTAAATTTGGTTTCGGTTATGCTTACAAGACATTATCATCTGCTACAGCGCGCGACTTTATGGAGAAACTCATTAGATTAGCACCCTTTACGATTTATCACATTCAAACTGATAATGGCAGGGAATTTCATCAGTATTTTGCCGAATATATCAGAAAACAAAGTATCATTCATTTTTACAACTATCCCAAATGTCCTAAAATGAATACCTTCATTGAAAACTTCAACGGTTTAATCCAAAGACAATATGTCAGTTGGCACCAACAAGAATTAAGAGATGATATTAACGGTTTCAATATTCACTTTATGGATTATCTTCTTTGGTACAACACTAAAAAACCACACTCATTGATTGGTAAAATTCCACCACTTAGATATTGTGTAAATACAATAATTAAACAACTTAACATACCATCAAATTTATTACCAGAAAAGTCCAATATGTTATGGACGGACGCAAGGGCTTGATAAAATGGAGAAAAGCGTTATCTTGTAGTTAAGTCGTATAAGGAGGTAGCACTTTGACAACTATCAAGACCATGCGAAATACAGCAAAGATGCAAAAAGTTGAATTTTCTGTCCAATTAAAACCTGTCGGTAGCGCCTGTAATCTCCAATGTGATTACTGTTATGTAAAACCTTTTCGTCCGACTAAAACAAGGATAATGTCAGGAGATGTGCTCGAGCGGATAATAGCAAGCTGTCTTTCAAATGCAACTCATCCAATTTTTACATGGCATGGCGGAGAACCCACCCTGGCAGGGATTTCTTTCTTTAAGCAAGCCCTACAACTAATGGAAAGGTATAGGAAGCCTGGCCAGACAATTACTAATAGAATTCAAACTAATGCAACGCGGGTCGATCTAAACCTAGCTACTTTCTTCAAGGATCATAACTTCGCGGTCAGCGTTAGCTTGGACGGTCCTGAGTATATTCACGGTATTCATCGTTTTAATTCAGCACACAATAATTCTTTCAACAAAACCATGAAAGGCATTGAAACGCTCAGAAAAGTTGGCATCTCCCCTTCAGTTATCTGTACAGTCACCGACAAAACCCTCAAATATGCAGCTGAGGTTTTTCGCTTCCTTGTGGCTAATGGTTTTACTAAAATAAAATATAGTCCGGTTTTTGACTCAATTTCTGATAGTTTTAGTTTTGGTAGTGATGAATGGTTTGAATACTTGAAAATTGTTTTTGACATTTGGTTTGAAATGGAAAATCCTAATATAGAAATTCGGGATCTTGATGAAGTAATTTCCTGGCTTAATCAAGAAACTCTACCTCTTTGTTCCAGCGACCGCACCTGTCTAAGATGGGTGTCTATCAATCCAGATGGCGATCTCTACCCATGCGAATATTTGAAATCAAAACACTCATATGGAAATATCCTCCAAATGGAGCTTGTAGATATTCCTCAAACGCCTGCTTATCAGAAATTCTTAGACGATTTCCTGTCGCCTCCCGAGCAATGCACAGCTTGCAAGTTCTATTCGCTTTGTGGCAATGGCTGCCCGGCCACCAGGATTGCTGAAAACAGAATCACACCAAAAGGAGTTTATGTCTATTGCCAAGAACGATTAAGGTTGTATTATTATATTAAAAAGAAGTTTCTCGCGGCCCTGAAAACAACAAGCGAAAGGAGGTGAAGGTCGTGAGCAGACGCAAGTTTGTTCTTGCTGTCATGGCACGCGCCGCCGCCCAGGCAAAGGCAGATTGGCGCGGCAACAATCAGAACTGGATCAAATGCTAGATCCAGGCACCAAAATGCCCTTGGGCAGCATATGCCCGGGGCATTTTTTTAAGAGACAGAGGGCTCAAGTAACTTCAATTCCTTCTGGTCTGTATTTACAGAAAATTTTACGCCAATTGGCAACAAGTAAAAATTTCTCACATTGTGTCCAAAATATTCGACTTTGACAATCGGAAAACTGTTATTTTTGGTAAGTTCCAAAATAATATCGTTAACTGGCCTGTTTTGTTTTTTTTCTTTAGCAATATGGCCTATAATCATCCCTGATATTTCGTCAAAAATTCCTGATAATTTCAATTGATTAAGCTGAAATTCTAAAGCAGACAACCCCTCATCAATGTCTTCCCAGAATAAAATTGAACCCTTAAAGTTTGGTCGATATTTTGAAGCCATAAGTGCATTGATAACGAATAGATTACCTCCTATTAAGCGGCCTACGGCCTTACCCGGCTTAATAATTTTTATATTATTTGGATAAATTATTAATGATTTTTCTCCTGCCAATAGAGACAACAAAAAACCCAAAGCGGACTTTGTCATTTCGCTCAAAGTCCAGAGGGTAGGCCCATGGAAAGTCACAATTTCAGCTCTTGTATAAATTGCGCAAAGAAGGTGGGTGACGTCACTTGAACCAATAAAAATTTTTGGATTTTTCCGAATAAGATCATAATTAATATAATCAATAATTTGATTTGTGCTATCGCCGCCAATGGTACATATGATTGCTTTGACTTTTTTATTCTGGAACATATCATGTAAATCGGCTAATCTTTCTTTTGTATTGCCAGCCGCTTGATAATACCGTTTGCGAATATTTTTTCCTAAAAGAATTTTAAAACCCATTTTTTTAAGCAGATCTGTGCTCCTTTTGATTTTTTGGGCATTATCAATATAATGTGATGGCGAAATCACACCAATAATGTCTCCTTTTGCTAATTTGAGTGGTTTAATAATTGACATAAATAAAGCATATCTTAAAACTTTATAATCTTCAAGAATATTAAAAAGGGGCAAACCTTTAGGGTACCTGCCTTTTTACTTGCATTATTAAGTTTTCGCGCCCCAAATATTAGTGCCCCTGGGACCAATTCTTCTTTAGAATCCGATTGGTTGCACCAAGGGCTATCTTCGTTTAACTTAGTCCTTGGTTCAACTATATCCTCTACAACGAAACCTGTTTCCCTTAAAGCAGTAAAGTAATCGGATATTTTTCTTACAAATAGCTGCAGGGACATTTCAATCCTTCTTCAGGATACTCCCAGTTCCATTCATATTTCCCCTTTTCAAAGTAACTTCGCCTTACAACTAACTGATTATTTTCTGTTCCAACAATATGATTGAAAGGGTAGGAAACACTAAAGACAAATTTCCCTCCCGGCCCAACTACGCGTAATATTCCATCAAAACATTTTTGTAAACCCTCAATATAATGAAAAGCATGACTGGGATTAACCAAATCGTAACTAGAATCCATAAACTCAGAAAAATCCTCTGCGCTACCTTGAAGAAATGATACTTTTGCGTTTCCTCTCCTCGCTAGGGCTTTTGCAAATTCTTTCTGTTTTTTTGAGAAATCAACTCCGGTTACTATTGCACCTTGCTGGGCAAAGAAAATAGAGGTCTGTCCCCATCCACATCCGACATCTAGCAGATGTTTCGTTTCATATTCCCAAAGAGTTTCAAATGTACACTTTCTTCATAAAACATTAGGGATTTACCATACTTTCTTTGATAAGAAGGCGACATCTCACCCTAAGCGTTCTGTAAGTCTTTTTCTTGCTCTTTCATCACTCCACCTCCGCATGTTGTAGTATGCAATAATGTCTTAGATATACTCTAAAATAATAAAGAGGTTAATCTTGAAATAATTAATTACCTTTTTAGTCCAAAAAATAAGCGCTCTCGCCAATCTGAAAACTTGTAACTTAGTTGAAATTAATCCCGAAAAAGATATCCAAAACCAAACAGTCAAGATGGGTGCAAGAATTCTTGCTGAGATTGGCTAACAATATCTCCTCCTCTTATTCAACAAACACTCCCCTATTACTTGAAGATTATTAAAAATATCCATTTGTTTTTATTGCAGCACGAAATAATAAACGGAAAGAAACTCTGGCTTCATCCGGTCAAGCTCCTGAAGACGAACATTGGTTTTTTTAAGTTGAGTGGTAAGCTTTTGGATTTCTTGACGCCGACGAATTTCCTCTTTCACAGATTGCACAAGTTTATAACTCCCATAAGAATTTAAAAAGGACCGGGTTGTAATTTTCCCGGTCCATTAAAAATGATTTTTATTTTTCCAGAAAAAGATGGATAAAGCCTCGGAATCTAATTCTCTCCCTTCAATACAACCAGCGGCAGCTTTTTTGGCAAATTGAGGAATAAGGCGATTTGCCTCCCGAGAGTGGAAGAAAATTCCGCATCCATCTGGAGGTACTTCATTCATCATTGCTCTTAAAAGATTAATGGCTATATTTCCACCACGCCGATTAGGGCGAACGGCTATGACCATGATATTAAAAATTGGAACATCGGGGTAGTATTTTTGAAAATAGGGAATAGAAACCCAAGGATCCAATTCAAGTTGATCAGTAATAAAACCGATACCAATAATATTCTCTTTATCTTTAACTACAAATTTTCTCACCTTTTGATTAACAAGAAAATCAAAAAAGTCCCTTTTTTGGAACATTTGATTAATAGGAGTCCTCTCATTAAGAGGTGTAAATATCTCCTCATAAAACTCCCAGAGCTTTTGAGCTTCTCTGAGATCATCAATTATCTCGAGCCTCTCAATGACAGTATCCTTTTCCATCTTGTCCACCTCCATCTTGATTTTTAACGTTCTGTCCAGCCCTCGCTTTTGTAGACCGCTACCACCACTGCGCAAACAGGATGGTTTTTGCAAGTAACTCCAGAGGTTACAAATTGCGGCTTTGTATATTTTTGAGGGCGGTATTTAATCATATCATAAAGAGAATTATTTATCAACTGTATAACATCTTCTTCATTATCTCCTGTATGCTCAACAAAAAGTCCTTTTCCTTCTTCATCTTGAACCCAACCAATTCCAGCCCACGCCTCTTTTCCAATAACATTTTGGTCAGCGCGCGCCATAACAACATAGAGCTTATTACCAAAATCACGTTCATTCCAATCTATCTTTTTGGCAACTATTTTAGCGTCAGGAGGAATAACTGAAGTCAAAGGCAATAAATTAAAATTAGCAATACCAGCATCAAAAAGTGCGCTATCAAAAGCGGAAAGTTGATTGCGACCAGAACCTTTACCTTTTGTAATAATAATCTCCATAAATCCTCTATCTATATTTTACCACTATCCCCTATACCTCACATACCCCACACCAGCAATAATAACAGCGGGGACATTGGCAAAACCGATTAAAATGATTGGCCATTCAGAAAGGGCAAAACCATAATTTAACCAGGCAAATTCATTAAAGATAAGGGCAAAAATTATTGTCCAGGTAAAATCTTTCGCACTCTTTGTTCGCCAAATCTTTAATGCCTGATGATAAAGACCAATTGTAATTGCTACACTTGCGACAAGAGTAACAATTCGGCTTATTTCTAAATAACTCATTTAATTTAAAAATACTTCTCTTTCATTTCAAAATCAACCCAAACACCTCAAAAACTCCAAAATTGTCAGCACAAGCTTATACCTTTAGTTAACGAGAGAAAGAAGGGGTAAGAAAAAACGCAAATTTTTTGGGAAATTCGTTTAATTCTGCCTTTTGGCAATAGGAATGGCACAAAATAGCAAAAACTGTGCTCAAAAGAGAACCGTCCCCTTCCCTTGTCCCCTTCCTTTCCTTCAATCTATTTTTAACTTGTTTAAGATAACGAGGGTTATATTGTGCAAGGTTTTGCATTAAAGTAATTTCAATAAAGTCGAAATATTTTCTTGCAAAGTCAATTTCTTTCAAAAGCTCCATGTTAAAACTAGGCATATAACCAAAACGCATAATTATTTATTCTATCAAAAATTCTCCCGCTTGCCGCGAGAGAATAGTAATCAAAGCCATTACCAACCCTACAAGAAAAAACTATCAACATCTTGTGTCGAGACATAAATACTCCTTCAAGAAAAAGTACCCTGAATGCAGGAAAAAACCCTTGATTCGTTATTTTACGGCTGATTCATCGAGGGTGATGCTTTTGCAAAAGGTGTCAATAGTTGCCTCTACGCCGTTGGGTATTGTCAAATAATGGTTTAACCCGTGACCAAAATCAAGATTAGAAAAGATCGGGAAGGAATACCCTCGTGTTTGAAATTTAATTATCTCTTCCAAACTGAAATGCTCTCTGAGTTTGAAATGCTCTCTTTGATCCACCTCTTTACAGCCGGACAACACCCCAACAATCATCCCGGCGATTTGATCAAAAATACCCGCCAGCCTCATCTGGTTTAAGGCTTCGGACAATAAAATCGTAGGGGTATTAAACTCTTCCCAAAATAAAATCTTACCTTTCCAATCGGGTTCAAAATCAGTGCCGATTAACGATTGAATTGCCCGCAAATTGCCACCCACCAACCTCCCCCTTGCCCGACCTTCTCGGATAATCTTCAATTTTCGTCTTGTTTTCAACGGTCCAAGAGGTTTTGGGAGGCTTAAAATTTTTTTAAAGTAGCGAAAAGTAAAGTCGGACAAATGACTTAAACAGTACCAAGCGGTAGGACCATAAAATGTGACAAGACCGGTTTTAACATAAATGGCGAGCAACAAGAAGGTGTTATCGCTAAATCCGACGATAATTTTGGGATTTCTTCTAACCGATGAATAATCTACCTGATCTAAAGTGTTAATCGCATGGGCCCCACCAGATGCAAAGATAATCGCTTTCACCTGCGGAGCAGTAAGCATTTTATGAAAATCAGCCATCTTCTCGTTAATCGCCTCAACAGGATTGCGGCTAAATCCATATACAAAATCACCTAAAACCACCCGAAAACCCAAATCATGTAATACTTTTAAGTCTTGAGAAAGGGATTGGGGAGTCGGAGTGGGATCAGAAATAGAAACGATCCCAATGGTATCACCCTTTTCCAGTTTATTTGGTTTTATCATCTTTTTTCGTTTTGGCAGCCCCTTTACTCAGGGGCTGCCATGTGCATTTACCAGCGCTTACCGCCCCAGCCGGAGCCTGGTCGACCACCTCGGTGGCCTCTTTGGCCGCTGCCGAACTTCGGCGATCGGAACTGACCAGGTACTTTGAAAGCAGGGTTACTGCCTACCCGCTTGGACGGAGGAGCGCCGCTCTTGCCTTTGGACAACCCACTCACCTCCTTCCTATGGGTTTATCCACTGTTACTTTCTCAAAAATACCCTAAAAAATCAACTCAATGATTAAGTAATACCTATTCGAGACCAAGCAGAGGTTGAGCAGTAACCTGTTGTGGCCAAAAGAGTGTTCTATGCTTTGTCCATCTCCTATAGCCCCTCCGCTACAAAACAATACCCTTTTCTTTGATAAAAGATGCAAAAATTGGTAAAATAAAACCGTGAATCTCGCGGATAAAGTTCTCACTTTCATTGGCTACTGCCAGAAGGAAATGGGTTTTAAGTTTTCCTATAAGAAGATGGCTGAGGCCTTTGAAAAGGTTGATAAAAAGCGATACTCTTTAGCCACCTTAAGAAAAGAACTGTCCAATTTAAAACGGGAAGGTTTCATCACCTTAGGTAGGCGGTATAGAAAAAAATTTCCCCTTCTCACGCGCAAAGGCAAGTTGGAAATTATCCCCCGCCTTCCCTACAAAAAATTTGGCCATTGGGATGGGCGGTGGCGGCTGGTTCTCTTTCACATCCCCCAAGAAGAACGAAAATATCGTTTGTTCCTCCAAAAAAAACTGAGTGAGCTCGGCTTCCAAACAATGCAACCAGGCGTCTGTATCTCCCCCCACCCCCTCTTATACACGATTGGTCGGATTGCCACTGACCTCGGGATTAGACAATATCTCACTTTATTAGAAACTGAGCGAATTGATCGAGAAAAATGGGAAATTCAAAAGATCTGGAAACTAAATAAAATCGACGAGGCCTACAAAAACTTCGTCAAAAAGGTGACGTCGGACAAAATAAATAGCCAAAAAAACCAACCTTTTTGGCCCCTTTTAGCCAAAGAGTTGGAAGAAGAGTTTAAAAAGATTTACCAAAAAGACCCTCATCTTCCTTCCGAACTTCTGCCCAAAGATTGGCAGGGAAAAACCGCCTACGAACTCTATAAAGAAATCATCAACTCTTATTAAAAAATTCTCTTTTTGCGCATCAAATGGGTTGAAAAGAATTAGAAATGGCTTCTGAAATTTCCAATCAAGAACCCTTTAAGCACCCCTTGAGTCTGGATAAAAACGGTTCCAAAAAGTATAATACTCTCGAAAGAGAGTTTAAAATGAAACAGGTCCAACTCGGAGCCGAAGTTTTTGTGAGATTTGAAGACGGCATGACCGGTAGCTATGAGATTGTTCCTCCACAAGAAGCAGACATCTTAAAACGTAAGGTTTCCATTAATTCACGTTTGGCCGGGCGGGTTTGGGACAAAGCGAGAAAGCAAAAACCTTCTTCAAAACCCCATCCGGTCAAAGAATCGGTTGCGAGATTTTGAAGATCAGGTAGGAAAGGGGTTTCTATCCGAAACCTTACCCGAGACAAACCTTTCGGTAGCAATTGGAGTGTTTAACGAAAAACTGTTTCTTAAAATTGATCAAACAGCAAAAAAGATGTTAAAATCTAATCAAGATGTGACCGATGCAGCCGGCCGGTACCATCTTGGGTAGAGTATCGGGTTTTGGGTAGGTATTAAGAAGTTATTGAGATAAGTTGTATTTAAAAATTAAATCATCGGAGAGAAAATGAAAATACAAGATATTCAAAATTGGGAAAAGGATTTTTCCCGAAAAAAGGGAATTAAATTTAAAAAAGAAGAGCAAATCAAAATAGCGATCTTTAAGTTAATAGAAGAAATCGGTGAAGTATCCAAAGCTATTCTGGAAAATCGATGGGATGAGGTTCAGGCAGAGGTTTCAGATGTGATTATTTTCGCTTGTAAAATAGCGAATATAGCAGAAGACTTTTACCAAACGGATAAACTTGAGAATGTGCTGAAAAGAAAAATGGGTTATTGCGAAAAAAGAACCTTTAATAAAAAGTTAAAAAAATTTAATAAGCCAAAAAACAAGGAATTTAAGTAAAGGAGGTGGCAAATATGTTGGTGATTCTGGTTGGGAGATCCGGGGTGGGGAAGAGTACATTCGCCGAAGCAATGGGTTGCCCGGATAATTGGTATGCCTCAAGTAAAGCAATAATCGAAGAACTGCAACGGAGAAACATCAAGGTGACTCATGATTCTATCCACGCACTTGCCGTAGAGTTATACAAGAAAGACCCGTATTGGCAGGTCCCTCGCATCCTTACCGAGCTACAGACAAAGAAATTCCTGATTCTGGACGGTCCCAGACAAGCTTGCGAGATAAAGCGGTTGATTGAGTTATACCCCAATACTCTGGTGATAAGAATTGAAGCGGACACCTACACGAGGTGGGAGCGGCTGAAAGAGAGAGACAATATTGATTTTGAAAGTTTTGAGCGAATCGAGAAAGATGAAACCAAAGAAACAGAGTTAGAAAAGGTATTTAAAGAATTAGTCGACATTACCATTCAAAACAATGGTTCGATTGAGAAACTTCAGAAAATAGCAAGAATCTTTAGCAACCTTTTAAAAAACTTAAATCTCAATGATTCGCAAGGAGAAGAAGATTGCATTCTTTCTTCTCCTTTTTTATACCAACCAAAATGAAAAAGAAAATACTCAAAGTCGAAGCAGGTCACTGGGATCAAACTGAATGGGATGTCACACCTTTTAAACCAGGGAAAATATTCTGGATCCCTGAGGATGTTGGTAGTATTAATATTTCTGATAAAAAGATAATCTCATTAAGAGCTCCTTGTCGAATCGACGTCGGGGTATTGGATTACACCGCACTGAAAACTACGGGAATGCCAGATTATAAAGCAGGTGAGATGTCCTTTGCAGCAAATAAATATACTTATGTTACTGTTGAACTCTTAGATAAGCCCGAAATTATTTTTGACAAAGAAACAAAGCGACGTTTGCTCTTAACTCATATAGCTTCTTTAATGAAAAAAGTTACTGGTTTTAAGGGGGGCTTCAGAATTAAAGCAAAAAGCCATAAATATCATCATGTAGGTTTTGGCTCCTCGGCCGTATTAACAGAAACAACCGCAGTTGCGATTAATAGACTTCTTGGTGGTCCTCTCTCTGTAAGAAATTTAAGAAAACTTATTGCTTATAATTTCGCCGAAGAAAGTGATACTCTAAAAGGTTATTTGGTCCCAGGGGCATCAACAGGTGGTTCTTTTAACACAATCTACTATGGTGGATTTGTTATTACTTCATCTGAAACAGAGATGATATTCAGAATGAAAATGCCGTCGGAGACAAGATTAATTGTTGGTATCCCTCAGGTCAAGGTAGCCGGTCCAGAAACTTCGGAAGTAGATATTCAATGTTTGTCTTGGATGAAACACAACGAAAGATTTTCAGCAGGCAAAACGAGTGCTTGGATTTTAATGGAACTTTTGCCAGCCTGCGTTCAAAAAGATTTGAAAAAAATGGGAGACTTCTTTTATAACTTCACATTCTTTAGTAAATTAATCCCGATGCTATTGTATCGTCACGACTTACCAGGAATTATCTTTGAATTAAAAGAAAACGGTCTTGAGGGTGCTTGGATGACTTCAGCGGGTCCTGGATTGGTGGCTTTTACGCAGTCTGATGAGAAGTGCAAGAAAGCGGTTGAAATTTTTCAAAAACGTGGGTGCAATGTCGTAATACTTGAACCTGATAATGCTGGGATTAAGGAAATTTAATGCTGTTTAGAGGGGGCTCTTTTGCCGCACAGTTTTTACTAACCGCAAAGAAAGTAGGTAGCCGCAAAGGGAGAATGGGGGAGGGGGAACAGTTTTCTTTTTAGAAGCGACCTTTTGTGGTCCGACCCTTTTGTGGGCATTTTTTAATCTCTGGTTAAACAAAATTTGGGGGGGTCAGGGTTTAGCAATTTTGGGAAAGGCAATTATCTCTGTTATTTTACTTCAATTTTCTCAATTTGCGCACCAAGGGATTTTATTTTGTTTTGTTAGTTTCTCTACGGTGGAGTAATCACGATGGTAGGCATCAGTAAGTGTTTTAGTAAGGTAATCACCTTCTGACTGGGTTAAACCTTCTTCTTTGCTAAGTTCAGAATGGTCTTTTCACCGGCCTCTTCTAAATTGCTTACTTTGTAAGTCACTAATTTTGGGGGTCTTGGTTAAATCCTTCCCAAAATTTTTCCATCATTTAATCTACATTAGATTATCCTAAAGCACGATTAATATTGGCACAACACTGTTGCCATTACTCCAGCAGCGGACCAGATAAGTCATCCCGAAGCGGTGACTCCGCCTGCTATCATTGCATAATATAAGTTCTCAAGGAGCCTCAAGAAGGACCACAAAGCCCCAACAAATCCAGGGAGCTTGATTGTTGCACAAATCAAAACATTTTGACCAGAGGAGTAGTTTGCCAATGTGGAGATTAACCCAAGTCTCCTGACCTGGTGTCCAGGGATGTCTTTTGATTATAATGAGTTACCAGTTTGGGATGCACCT
>Ga0078972_1013939_pt1 | contig 12984 bp, 17 predicted proteins | sample YelNatPaOPGAMG01_FD_67568 | JGI IMG/M metagenome (GOLD analysis project Ga0078972, IMG submission 67568) | Hot spring thermophilic microbial communities from Obsidian Pool, Yellowstone National Park, USA - OP-RAMG-01 (SPADES assembly) (version 2) | ecosystem: Environmental > Aquatic > Thermal...
ACATCAAAGTTTCCAGAAACAGAAATACTGGAAACAAATGACAGCTTCAATTGGAAAGCTCTTTGATATACTGCAACAACAGATGATGTATTTTCACATATGACTGCAAGAAATCCTAAAATATTAAAAGAATATGATAAAAAAATATACCTGAACCACTATGACCAAGGAAATTAGTTAAAATTACCTCCATCAATTTTTGGAATGTATCTGAAGAAACAATCAATAATCCAGCTTTAATTATTGAAAGTTTAGGAGGAAAAGAACTAAAGTTATGATATAGAGAAGAAATAATGTCCATTATCTGAAAATATAAGAAAAAATTTATTGTGACATTAAAACACCAAAATAAAATGGATTTAAAAACATACCTTATTCTTTGTCTCCTCAGTAGGTTTCAATTTCTTCTCTTTCTTTGGTCTTCCAGATGATACAGTGGACTTTGGACCCTCAACACCATGTTTCTCTGGTATTTTCTTCCTGGCATTTAAAGTTTCCAATCTTGATAAAACTTTATTAAGTTCTTTATTTCTCCCCAAAATTGGATTAAGATAAGTATTGCACCAGTTGAATAAAGGAGTAAGCTGAAAGATATTAAATTGTAAAGTTACTCATGAAATTACCTCTTCAATACTTAAATGTGAAATACCTCCTTTCTCAATAAATTGTTCAATTTTAACAAGATTAGAACCACTGATATCTTTTCTTCCATCATTACTCCTCATTTGCTTAATTTTGCTAAGTATTGCTTGTTGATGAGGAAGATCTTCAATCAACTGTGGCACATCTTCTGCCTGGATAATATTGGCAATATTGATTCCTTCAGTTTCTGGATCTTCATCAAGCTTTGTTTGCTTTTTGATCAAAGTATTGTACATCCTAATAAATTGATCATAAGTAGTGTCTGGCTTTAAGTATCTGAAAAGATACAAAGTGAAAGGAAAAGAATCACCTAAAAGAAATAAGCTGATAAAAAAAAAAAAATAAGTAAAGAAATAAAATTCAAGTGTGCCAAGGGGAACACTTAAGAAAAAAAGAAATAAAATTCAAGTGTGCCAAGGGGAACACTTAAGAAAAAAACTTACCCATTCTTATATAATCTCTATCAAGATAATCCAAGACATCAAGTTCTTTAAACTTTCTATATAAAGTGGCACACCTCTTAACAAATGGTTTCTTTGCCCATGGAACACCCTATAAAATATTATTCAATAAATAAATAAAAAATTACCAAGTCATTACAAATTTTAGCAGCTGAAAAACCACCTCTACTTTTGTATGCATCAAGTTCAAAATATTTTGAAACAATTTTGAACTGTTCCCAGGGTGTAACTTGAACTGCATAAGAACCATGAAGTTCATTTGCAATAACTTAATACATTAAAATAGAAAGGAAAAAAATTACATGCAATGCGATTGTATATCTCTTGTGGTAAATGAGGGAAAACAAAACATTTTGCTGTCTTGATTTCCAGAGCTTTATAAGCAGCTAATCTGTGGTTACAGTCTATGGCAATATATATCTTCTCTCCAACAGGTTTCTCTGCCATCATAATATACCAGAAACGGTCCTGTAAAGTTCCATGTGATTTAATGGAAGAAATGATTTTCTGAACACCATCTTCCCTAACTTCTCTCCATGTACCTTAAATGTAAAAAAAAAATCAATTAAATTACCTTTCTCAATTAAATTAATGTCAACATCTTGAATCTGTGATAAATAGTTTTTGCCAAGATATTGAGTCAAAATATCACTCAATCTCTTTGATTGAGCCTGTAAATGAGCTAGTTCTTCTGCAGATTTTTCAGGTTGAGTAAGAACTAGGGATTGTTCTGTAGGAGGTGATGGGGGAACAGTTTGTACTGTTGTTGTATAAGTTTGTGAAGAAAACTGCTCAGTTTCTTTGAAATTCTTCTTCTTCAGGGATGTTGCACTTCTTGAAAAAAAGTTCTCAATTGGTTCAGAATCACTGATTTCCTGCTCATCTACAAGACCAAAAGAACCAGTGGAAATTGGAGCAGGAACATCAATTTTTGTTGGGGAAGAAGCTGCTACAAGTGATTGTTGAGAAACAGTGTTTGTTGTTGTTGTAGGCTCAGTCATTGGAAGTACTACAATTTTCTTTCCTTTGGTTGATCTTTTGCCTCCTTTTTTTCCTTTTGATCTAAAAAAAGTCAATATTATGAATGTATCAAAGGTGATGTGAAAAACACTTGAAAAAGAAAAAAAAAGTTGGCTCCAACTTCTAAGACAAACATTCCGGCAATTTGTAGTAGTGTTTTTATACTCTCAATAGATATAAAAGTTATACTATTATGTTTATAAGTATAAAATTTATATCTTATTTAAACTGAGTATAATAATTATACTTCATTTATTTATATATGATAAGACCTTTGATTTAATGCATTTGACTGGAATTTTTGATTGAAAAACATAGAAAGATATCCAATAATATGGATCCTTTGTTGTTACCACCACTTTTTTAGAAGCTATATCTTTTAGAATATTTTTTAATTTTGTTTCATCTTCAGAATTCCAGTTCCATTTTGCTTTTCTTAATGTAAATCCTTCCTGCTGTAACTAAAGCATTAAAATAATAAATTTTCTTAAAATACTTGTATCCATGTAATTGTAGTAAATGATCCTGGTTGAATGAAATTGATATCAAAAGTGTAATTTGAATTAATACTTTTTTTTATTTGACTGAATTTATTTGCAGAAAACTTGTTATAAATGCTGATAAAAGTTAATTGTATGATAAACAATGCATTACTGTTCATTATGTCGTAAAATTACAGTTCCAATAATAGCAACACTTAAGTCAAAGCTTAATTTTGATGTGAATCTTCCCTTTTGAGCTCCAAATAAATTGTTTGTAGTCTCAATTGAAGAGGTTCCTAAATTTGTTAAATGAATATGATACTACATTCCTTGTATGAAATGTTCATAATTTCTTATTTTCCAGAGTGCTGGTAACATTATTGAATCTGTTAAATTATCAACAGCCCTTTTAGTTTCAGTGGTAATAATTGGCAATGAATTTTTGGCTATAGCTGTTTTCAATTCACTGGACAAAGGTTTTTGTGCAATTTCATATCCTTCAATAAATTTAATATGGAATAAAAATAATTACCAATAAATTTAACCTTCTCAATATCATTCAGTTTTTCTAATGTAGAAGATTTTGAATAATTTTGTAACCATTTCTTAAGTTCTTTCTTAAGATCTTGCATCTTTGGATATGATGACTCATGCTTAATTTTTGCAAATATCATTTGAAAGTCCTTTTTGGCATTGCTATAATCTGCATGAAATTTGGATAATGTTTTCAGTACTCTTTGACTTGCATGAAATAAATCCTTCAAAAAAAATAAGTAAATTACATCTATTTAAATACTTGTAAAATTGTTATTTTTGATTTATTTGGATACAATCTTTTCCAAGCTTGTAATATGATATCTGAATCTACTCTGGCATTGTCTGTATAAATACATTCAGTGTCAACTATTCTGTTTGTTGTTTGCCAAATATGTTCCAATACATTTGTTACATATGATCTTGTATCATTTGGTACAATTTTATAACCAACAATGGCACTATCTTCATTTTGAACCACTAATAAGCTGCTCTTAATTTGTTGCTGATATAATTTGTTAATTTAATGAATTAAAATACATACCCATGTTTCATCAATTGTAACACCTAATGCAGAGGTAATTTTGTAAGTATGATCTATTCTCAAACATTTCCCAGTTGTCTTCCTAAGTCCACACAATTGTTCTTCAAGTAATGTTCTTCCTATTGAAATTAAAATACAACATCATTTTGTATTACCTTCAAAAATCCACCAATTCAAAATAACATCACCTAAAAAACTGTCTGACACATTCAGTAATCTAACCAAACTTTGGGTTAAATCATAGTTAAGAGATAATTTATGTTCAGAAAAGGCATTCTATCGAAATTAATATTGAATTTTTTAGATGTAAAATACCTTTGCCATTGTATGCTTGAGATAGATATTCCAATTATTTAAAATTATTCTTTCCAAAGCATGAAAATTGGAAAGTTCCAACCAAATAGATATTATTTTTTCATAAAATTCTCCTGTCAACAACTATCAATTACAATGATGTAGAAAATTTACCAATATAGTTCTTTTACTGCAATATAATTTCATTGGTTCACCATCTACACAACAGACAATATTTGGAGATAGCAGTTTTTGAATATGATCTGAAAACAAATTGAAAGTTTTGTTGTGTAAAGAACAATAAAATTGTGGTACTTTCATCAAAAAAGGAAATTCAAAAGAGAAACATCTTTTCCTTTCTATAAAACCACGTTTTTTAATTTGACACTATAAAAATGAGTATTAAATTTTGAAATTAAATACCAAACTTTTATTTTCTTCATATTGATTACAAAAGAGTGGTTGCCAAACTTTAAAAATATTATTTTCTGAAATTACAAATGAGAGAGTTTTCCATGACAATAAAGGTTCTATATTTGCTGCACAATATTCATAGAGATAAATAAATAGAAATTACCATTTTCAATTTCAGAATTGATTTGTTCTAATAGATTGGTGTGAATAAAATTCATATCTTCAAACCAGTGAATAAAAGGCTCCACTGTTTCAGATGTTTCTTTACTTTCAATTGCTTTCTTTTGAGTTTTAGATTTTGATTCTACATATTGAATTCATTACAGTATAAAATTTATACCATATCGAATATGTTGTTGTTGAAGTATTTCCTCCACATTTTGTTTTATTTCTGGAGTGCTGTGCTTTTTGTTGCATACATGCTCTATCATATGGTCCTTCTTTTTTGTAACATAAGAACAAAAGTCTTGTTTGTAAGTTGAAAGTTTACAAGCTCTTATTTTCATATTTTTCTTTCCTATACTACTTTTCTTTGACATCAATATCCAACGACTATCTTCCTGTTTACTACAATAATGCCATCCTTGATTAATTAAAGATTGTACTGTAATACTCTCCATGCTTTATTCACATGTGAAAAATATTTGTATTAGGAGCACAATAGCCTGAACTCTCCAAAAAGTATCTAAGTTAATGTTATTTTCTTCTTTTATCAATGATTTAATCTTTATATAACTTAATTAGAACAAAGGTATTTTATTATTAGTTCAACTTTTACACTTACTTGTAATATTCTTTTGTGATCAAACTATGTAGATGAGTATAGTTTTCGTATCTTTGGTCGGCATAATTGGTTGTTTTCAAAGCTAAATTTAACTTTGGTGTATATGGGAACACAGAGAGACGGTTAAAGTTTGTTGGAGACAAGATATTGAAAGCACTATTTAGATCACACAAGAAGACTAAAAAAAATGCCAAAACGAAAAATAGGTAATTTTTATTTAATTTTACTAATATTTTTTTCTTATAGCTGTAAATAGTTCAAAAGGTAAAGAAGAGAAGCGGAATCAAAAAAAAGAAGGTAAGTATATTTAATTTTCAAAATAAATCAATTTTTTTAATTTTATTTTTACAAATTCTAATTTAATATAGTTAATGAAGAGATTTCCATAAAACCTCAAAATACAAAGAGAAGAAATCAGGGGGCCAAAGCCAAAACAAATACAGGTACTTCTCAATAAATATTGAGCAATTTCCTTAAATTTCCCTAAATTAACTATTTAGATAATGAATCAAAAAAGTCAGAAAAGGAGGTTCCTAAAACCGCAGAACCTTCTGTATTATCTTCTATAGGTAATTAAATAGTTAGTTTTATTAACTTAACATGATTGTAGATATGATCAAAAATACAGAAAAAGATAATGATGAAATTGAATCCAATTCTTCCCCAAAGGATTCTTCAAGTATTATGTAATATTTCAATTTAATTTGATATAGAATTGGAAGATGATAACAAATTTCTGCAATGGTTATCCCATCAAAAGCAAGGAGATGTTATTGCATGTTATGGAGAAGGTGCAAAAGATGTAAAAGAAGTTTGGATTGCAAGATTGGATTCAAATCCTGCAGCATTTCAAAATTTAGAATTGTATACTCAATTTTTCATTACATGGTATCATGTGAGCAAAAAGTCTGGTTCCACTTTGAAGTATGAACTACTCACAGAGGAAGACTTGAATTGGTGTGAAAATGTCAAACAAGTGATTACAAGCACCAATATCATTGGTGCTCCAATTTTTGTTAAGGAAAATGATCATACAGTAAATAATTGTAATTGTATAAAATTTATACTTTTCAGATTTGGATTGATTGGAACATACCTGATAATAAAAAGCTTACAGTTGATGATGATGGTGCTACATTGCAAATATTATCAGATACAGTAAATAATCCTATTTGTTTACAAGATCACACAAGAAAAATTCAAAGAAAAGTAAGAAGTCCACCCAAATCAAAAATAAGCAAACCAAATTCTAAAATTAAAAGTAAATTTTCATTAAATTTTAAAAAAAAATTAGAAAGAGAGAATTCAGAGGAGTTTCTTACAGAAAATAATGAAAGTGAGAAAGATGAGGAAGAAGAAGAAAAAGAGGAAAAGAAATTTACAAGTAATTTTTATTTATAAAATATTAAATTTTTTTAGATATTGTTTTACCTATCAATGAAAAGGCTCATCTTTTGGGATGTGCTATGTTTGCATTCCATCTATGGATACAGAAATGTCAATACTCATTGAAAAATGATATCTCTCATAAATGTGTTCTTGGATATGAACTTATTTGGCTTGAATATATAAGAACAAGTATAACAACACCACTTCCAAAAAAATCTGTTACAGTAGGAGATTTTTTCAATAACAGTATAGTTTTATATTAGTATAATTTTTATACTTTAGGAATACTTGATATTCTTCCTCAAAGACAATTATTTGTTATAAAAACAGTCAATCAATGGGCTGATTTCTTTGGAGTTAGTCGGGCTGGTTATTACACAATTGTTAAACCATTGGAAGAATTCCATCTAATTGAAATACTTGCAAGTGATCCAGTGGAAATCTCAATTGTATTGCCATTTTCTAAACAAAGAAAAATTGACAATAAAACAATGCAAGTTGAAGAGAAAGAATGGAAAGAAGTAGAAGATCAATTAAAGTGAATCAGTTAAAATGAATTTAATAAATTAGTTTTTAATAGGAATATAATTAATATAAAATTTATATCTGTATTTTAGTATAAATTTAATATTAATATAAATTTTATACTAAGATATTATTACAAATTTGTATTAGTATAATTTTTATACCTATAAACTTGATAATATAAATTTTATATCTATAAGTTGGAAGTATAAAAACAAAATTGCCAGAATGTTTGTCTTAGAAGTTGCAGCCAAAAAGTTCAAGTGTGCCAAGGGGAACACTTGAAAAACAAAGTCCAAGTGTGCTGAGGGGAACACTTGAAAAAAAAACAAAGTTCAAGTGTGCCGAGGGGAACACTTAAAAAAAAAAACAAAATTCAAGTGTGCTGAGGGGAACACTTAAAAAAAACAAAGTCCAAGTGTGCTGAGGGGAACACTTGGAAAAATACCTACCTTGTTTCCATTTGGAGAGCTGTTGCACACTCTACCTGATTTGACTAAAAATGACCTTCAAAAGAAGTCAGTATAATTTGAATTATATTGACTTTCTATGAAATTTCACTTAATTTCATTGAAAGGCATTGACTTTTACCATTGACTTCCCAGTTGACTGCTGTTTCTTGTATTTTGATGAAATTTCAATTAAATATAATGATTTGGGAGTATCTTTGACCACTAGAAATCTGGAAATTTTTCTTTTCGGCATAAACTCCTGCTGATTTTATTATTTTTTCAGCCTTTTTATTTCCTAATGTTTCCTTCCAAAAGGCCTTCATCAAATTCATTCTTGGTTCCACTTTCTTCCTTTAAAACAGGTAATATTTTATATATTAGTATTTGTTCCAAGTGTTCCCCTCGGCACACTTGAACTTTGTTTTTTTTTTCAAGTGTTCCCCTTGGCACACTTGAACTTTGTTTTTTTTTCAAGTGTTCCCCTCAGCACACTTGAACTTTGTTTTTTTTTCAAGTGTTCCCCTTGGCACACTTGAACTTTGTTTTTCAAGTGTTTCCCTTGGCACACTTGGAATTTTTTTTCCAAGTGTTCCCCTTGCCACACTTGAACTTTGGTTTTTTTTTGTGTTCTACTTGGCATACTTGGATTTTGTTTTTCTAGTGTTCCCCTTGGCACACTTGGACTTTGTTTTTTTTTAAGTGTTTTTCTTGGCACACTTGGATTTTGTTTTTCAAGTGTTCCCCTTGGCACACTTGAACTTTGTTTTTTTTTTTAAGTGTTCTCCTTGGCACACAGATTTTTTTTTAAGTGTTCCCCTCAGCACATTTGGATTTATTTTTTTCCAAGTGTTTCTCTCAGTACACTTGGACTTTGTTCTTTTTATTCCAAGTTTTCCCTTTGCACATTTTAATTTCATTTCTTTTTTTTTCCAAGTGTTCCCCTCAGCACACTTGAACTTTATTTATTATTTTTTCAATTGTTTCTTTCAGCACACTTGGACTTTTATTTCTTTTTATCCTAAGTGTTCCCCTCTGCACACTTACATCTTATTTATTTTTTTGCTACTTTACTTTTCTTGCATACTTTTTGTTTTTCTTTGTACTTACCAATATAGATAATTTTGTTGCTACCCGTAATAAAATCCTTTCAAGTTTTCTACCTATTGAAGGTATTTTTTTAATACAACTTAATATAATATAGAATCAACATTTTCTCCTACAAATATTTGTGTTTCTCCTAATTCAATTTCCCCACCTTTATTCATTGAAAGTAACTTTGTTCATTTATCTTTTTTACTTATTATAGATTTAGATAACATAACCTCAACTGAACCATCTATTTCCCTTCCAGGTATTATTTTATCTGCTTTAAATATAAAGTGAAAGATAATGATACATATTCTGATATGTTTCCTGATTCCTCCTTTTCTGTGGAAAATATATCTTTTCTTTCAACAGATGATTCACAGCTTTCAACATGCAGCCAAGATTCAATTCTCTCATCTCAATCATTATCAAGTAGCAAGAAATTCAAAAAGAAAAAACTTTCACAAATGGATTCATTCATTACAGATCTATTATCTTCTTGCTGTCCAAATGAATGTACTTATGATATTCCAGTCAATGGTTGCTATTTCCTTTTTTTTTTCTTTTAACATTTTTTAGTTTGTAAATCATTAAGACAACCTCTTATGAATCTTTCAGAGCAACAATTTACTGAATGGATAAAAGAGAAGATAAGAGGAGCTGCTCTTAAAAACAACACATATTATTTTGTTGTGAAAGGAAATACAGTTTGCATTAATGCATTCTGTTCAATCTATGGTATTTCAAAACACAAATTCAATGGAGCTCTTGAAACATTGGATGAAGTTACAATTCATAGAAATGTTGGAAAAAAGAAAAAAAATGAAAAGAACATATTTCTTCAAACATGGTTCAATTGGCTTATTACATCCTATGGAGATCATATGCCTAATTCAAATCACATTTATCTTCCAACATTTTTCACAAAAAATGATTTATTTGAAACAGCTTTGAAAAACTTTATAATGGAATGTGGTTATAACTTTTCAGAAAAATTCTTCCTAGATTTTTGGAAAGAACATTTCCCACAAATTAAAATTTCAAAATCATTCAGAATGGGACCCTGGTAAAATTTTTAATATTAAATAGTATTGAAAATGATCAGCTGGGATACTTTGGTAATAAAGTCACAATATTAATTTGATATTGTTTAATATTGAATTTGAAAATATTTGATGAAAAATTCAATATTAAACAATATTGATAAATAGAATTTGGCCATGCTTTTAGTTGTAATCTATATTGAAGTTTTTGGCACAATACTAATTAGTATTGTACTATATATAATATTAATTAGTATTATGTCATATGTACTATTGATTGATATTAAATTATACTTAAATTAAAGCTGATATAAATTTATTATTATATTCAAAAAACAACAATAATTACCAAATAATTTATTGATTGTACTTCCCCCATTTTAAGAGCTTCAGCATCAGTTATGTTGCACATTCAATCTTCATTTTCATCTGAAGAGGCTTCATTTTCATCCTCTGCATCAGCTACATAAGATGGAGGGGAATGATATTTGAAATTTCTTGAAGACAAAAATTTCTTCCACTTCTTAAGAGAAATCTTCTTTTCTCTTAAATTCATATCTCTGAATTTTTCTGAAATACATGCTCCCTAAAACATATCAATATCTGTATTAAAAAATTTACCTGTAATACACTATTCACTTGGTTGTGCATGTGAATTGGATTTATTCCTTCACATGCTGGATGGGAGGCAAAAACCTCTACAAATTGAATATCAAAACTTAAAAATTACCTTCAATGATCAGCATTCTTCTTGGATCAATTGCAGGTTTAGGCTTTTTACCCTTTTTGTTTGATCTAAAAACTTTAAATATAATAATGAAATGATACCTGAGTCCAAGTCTTGAACACCCTGCCTTTTCCTCTTTCATAAATAGATACCTTAATAGATATCTAATAACAATTTTGCTGCTATCCTGGTTGAGAGCAATCTTGTATTGTACAAGACTTCCACCCCAATCTGTGAATTTTTTTAAAAAAATAATTAAACTTACCTCTTAAACTTTTTGGAAGTTTGAAACTTTTTCCTGATTTGGCCAATATGATATGTGTTGGCAATTCTTCATCTTTAGCCTCCCCCTCCTCCCCTTCTTCCCCTTTCCCTTCTTCCCCTTCTTCCCCTTCTTCCCTTTCCCTTCCTCACCTTCCTCACCTTCCTCACCTTCCTCATGTCCATCATTATGTTCATCATGTTTTTTGGAGGAAGGACTTCTTTTTCTTTTCTTCCCTCCTTTATCCATATTTTTCTATATAAGGTTATAATAAATATTATTACTTACCTTTTGAAGATTTTGAACAGCTTCATTTAATTGCTGCTCATTAGCTGCCTTTTTGGTGTTCTTCTGCAACTTGCTTTGCTCCTTGGCCTTCTGTGCAGAGTTAGGTGCAGAAATTTTTTTATTGGTTTTTTTTGGACTACATGTGGCTGCTTCATTTCCCATTCTTCCTCTTTGAGCCTAAAAAAATTAATAAAACTAAATTAACTTACCCTTTTAGAGTTTTTTCCCTTTGTATTTTTCTAATAAAATTAACAAAAATCATTAAATAAATTACCTTATTCACATCATTAAGCTCGTCTTCCTCTTTCTCTTCTCTTGTCTTTTCCTCCTCCTCTTCTCCTTCCTCCTCCTCTCCCTCTTTCTCTTCCAGGACTTTTTCAGAGGTTTGAACTTTTTCTTCTGGAATTATGTTGGTTCGCATGTTCTTCCTGGATTTCTTTAGTGGGACTTTTCTAGCTCTTGCTCCACCTCTGTGTGGATTTGGAGCCTGGGTTGCATTTTTCTCCTCTGCATTGACCTAAATATGTTAATTTCGAAATGTTAAATAAAATTTACCTTTTTGGCTGGATTACTTGCCTTAGTCCCCTTTCTTTTTCCTGCCATAAGCTGGAACTAAATTAGTAGTTGTATTAAATAGAACTTTATTTATTAATGAATGAAGGAAACCAGGGGATAAAATTCATATTGATTGGTGTTGATCTACTTTTTGATTGACAAAACCACCTAGTGTAAAAATATGATAAATTAAATGAAATAAAAAAGCTATTAAATAGTATAGTTTGTGATATACCTACATTTAGTAAAGAAATAGTTAAAATAAATATACATCAATTAACACATTTAATTGATTGTGATATAAAGTTATGGGGACCAATATGGACCCATAATGCTTTTGTTTATGAATCAATGAATGGCATATTTATATCACATATACATGGCACTAAAAAAGTTCCAAAAAGTGCAATTAATAACTTGATACTTTTACAAAATAATCCTTTAAAAAATATTCAAATAGAATTTCAAAACCCCAATGTAACTGCCTTTTATGAGAAGCTTCAATCAAAAAAAAACAGTAAGTATAATAGCTATATTTTGATGAAATTAGGTTTAAAAGTAAAATATTTAATAACTGCTACAATGTTGGCAAAGTTATTAAAATGGTTGTTAAAAATAATTAATTATTAAGTTATACAGAGTTTGAGTGATGAAATCCTAATACTGGCAAGTAATTTACTTAATTTCAGGCAAAAAAAATATGTAAAATATTATAAAAAAATATTTTACAAAGGATATACAATTTATAGTCAGCAATTAAGTAAAATCAATATTAGTAACAGTTCAACAATTAGGTAAGATTTTCAATTAAATATACTCTACAATGTTGTAGTTGGTGGAATAATAACAGATTAAACATTGGTTTTGTACAAAATACAATACTTTTGAATGTTTCAAACATGAAGAAACTTTATTTTCACATAGCTAAAATGAATATTAAAAGAAAAGAGGTAAAATTTTGGATGTTTTTTGATACTTGAAGAATGATTATTATTATTGTAAATGTGTTGATACAAGAGATGTTCTTATAGATGTTAAAAAACTCAATGCCCAAATGATTTTACTTAAATGGACAAATGAAGAAGCAATTGTAAGGAACATATCTCATAATAAATACTAATTTATATTAATTAATATACTTTTTAAATTTTTTTTCTTTAAGTCTAATTTTATGGATTTGAAATTGACATGAATTTACATGTTTAAAAATGATATTTATTTCAATAAAAAAAAATAATATAAAATAATATTAAATTAATGTAGTAATGAAAATATATATCTAAGTGTACACTAAACAATACTTATTCAATACTGTTTTATATCTAATTTCCCTATCAAAAAAAATTTCAATATTATTTTATATTGAATTTGGTCATTTTTTTTACCAGGGGAGTGTGTGATGCATGTATGGAATATCAAAAAATCAAAGGAACAGCAGGAATTACAGAAGCAACAAAATGGAAATATGAACACAATAAGCTT
>Ga0078972_1013940_pt1 | contig 12983 bp, 12 predicted proteins | sample YelNatPaOPGAMG01_FD_67568 | JGI IMG/M metagenome (GOLD analysis project Ga0078972, IMG submission 67568) | Hot spring thermophilic microbial communities from Obsidian Pool, Yellowstone National Park, USA - OP-RAMG-01 (SPADES assembly) (version 2) | ecosystem: Environmental > Aquatic > Thermal...
AAAGAAACCTACTTTTGTTATAATGTAAGTGCTGATGGCCCTAGTGCATGCGAACCAAATGAAAAATATACTCAGCCATTTGAGATTCCGTGCTCTAAAAACTCTTTGTGCAATGTTCAACTTGATTTATTTAAATTTTTTATAAAAATTTTGCTTGTTTAACCTTTTTTCTCCAAAAATAAACATATTCCTTCTTTTTTAGCCTAAGCTCGATTTCTTTAAGTTTCTTTTCAGCTTCAGCGTATTTTTCCTTAAATTCACTTTCTGAAAGATGCCTCTTGAAATACTCTGCCTTGAGCTTTTTTAGAAGAGCAAGCACGTTGTTTTTCTCTGCAAGCATTTTTGCCTTTGAATCCTTGATTGCAACAACAATTTTTGAACTGCTGAATAAAAGAAGTCCAACGATAGCGACAATTAAGATGCCCAGAATTAGCTCGCTGAGACCGGGCATTTTGTTTATTATTACATTCGCAACAATCTCGCTTTTCAGCGGTTCTTTTATTTTTAGCTCAATTCTATGCTTTCCAAATTTCAAAGGTTCTGGCAGAGCTGCTACATAAGTACCATCAATCATAGAAAACTCTATCTCACTTGCAATATCATCAACCAAAAGCTCGCCATGAAGCTTTTTAAAAGATGCTTTTGTCCCATCTGCATACCTCAAGTCAATTATAAGCTTATTTGGCTCTTCTGCAAAAGAGGATTGCCCTTCATTTGGGCTCATAAGCAAGATGTTCACAGATGAAACCACATCAAATGCAATCATTTCAAAAGATTCCGCATCTGCACCAATTGCTTTTGCAGTAAACTCACAGATAATTTTTTTATCCTTGTATTCTGGGGGAAGAGTAAAGCTATAGTATTGGTAATTGTTTGGCTCAACTGAGCTAAAAACCTCTTGCATGTTTCCACATTTTATTCCAACGTCTCCTGCAAGCCTTTTATCCGAAGCAATTTTGTAAAGTATTGTTTTTTCCTTTAAAATATAAGCCCTATTCCCATCAATTGGCTTTAGCTCAAGATAAAAGCTTGGGTTTTTTTTGGCAAGATTGAGCGTTATCTTTTCGTCTATGGTATTATCATATCTATCTCTTCCATGGAGATTTATTGCGAGACCGCTTTCTATGTTTTGCATTTCAATTTTGTAAGAATTCATGTCTAGGATAAAGCCAAGAGATGTTGGTATTATTTCTATTCTTTCTTTACGGTTTATGCTTTCAAGAATTGCTCTAATATCTGTGATGTAAAAATCGGTTTTGTATGCATTTTTATCAAATTTGAAGGTAATGAGCTGAAGGCCAAGCCTGTTGCCAGGATAAAATTTTTGATGTTTCAGAGGGCTTTCCGCAAACAATCGCAAGGGTTCAAACTTTATTGGCAAGGCTGTTGAAAAATGCACAAAGTTTCCATCCACAATTGCATCAATTGCTATAGACGCAAGCTCAATGTTCCTTACCTCAAAGTTTGGGTTAAAATATGCGCGAATTATGCCGTTTTCTTTAATTTCAGAATCAATCCTTCTATTTGCAATTGCTATGTTGTATGAAAGGATCTTTGTTATTGGCCTGCCAAAATAATCTTTTAACTCAATCTTAATCTCAAAAGGCTCATTCTTCTTTTTTGCTTCATGAGGTTCAAGAAGCCTTATCTTTATTGGCGCCCTTAGCACAGTGACCTTGACGCTTTTTGAATCAATAGCCTCATTCGAATTTGGGCTATAAAGGGTGAACTTTACCTCAAATTCCTTTTTTTCTTCAAATGTAAGATAAAATGTATGCATTACAGCTTCTGTGTTTGTAATCTGGAGACCACCAATCTTTTGTTCATAAATAGCACCTTTTTCCTCTGTGCCATCGCCAAAGTCCCAAATATAAGAAGCATTTTCAACATTTGCAAGGGTTGCGGTAAACGTAAAAATTTCACCTTCTTTTGCTGTTCTGCTTGCAGGCTCAACATTTATCCTTAAAATGCTTGGTTTTGCACTTTTCAATGTGAAAAAATCACCGTTGTATTCAATTGTTTGTGCACCTCTTTTTGCAATTATTTTGAAAAAATAGCGCGAATTTGGCTCTAGATTTTTAAGGATTGCCTCATACATTGTTTGGATTTTTGTAAAGACTTTTTCAGAGTTTTCATTTGGACTGCTGAGGCCATAAGAAAGCTGGCATTCTGCAGGCAGTGTTGTTGACCAAGAAATTATTGCAAAGTTTACATCTGCTTGCACAGAAACTTCTTTAATCCTAAAATCTTCGCTTTTTGTTGTGAACTCGCCTTCAAATGAAACGCGTTGCTCTGAAGCTGTTGCTAAAATCTTATAATAGTATGTTGTTTCTGGATCTAGAGGCTCAAGCAAAATGCTATGATTGGTTCCAGAGCTTTTTTTAGAATTATTAAGAGAGCTTTTATCTGTTCCATAGTAAAGTGTAACATCAGCGCTTATTGTGGTCTCGAAAAATATGCGAGCACTATATGCAGTTATTTCACTAACACGAGCATTCCTTATCTCAAGCTTTTGCTCAGCACTTGCAATATAAAATGAGATTGTATGATAAGATTCTTCATTGCCTGCATAGTCTATTGAGTAGAAGGTAATTGTGTGAACTCCTTGTGAGGATATTATGATTTTAGAGGAATATGGTCGCATTTGGGCATTGTCAAGGGAGTACTTGGTTTCTTTGCAACCAGAACCTTTATCAGCACAAGAAAGCACAATCTCAGCTTTGCCATACACAATCTCAGCTTTGCCATATGCTGTGCTCTTGTCAGAAGGACCTGAATAAGATGTCTCAGGAGCTATATTATCTATGTGCAAAATTGTGCTCTTTACTGATTCTTTATTTCCTGCTTTATCAATTGAATAGTAGGAAAGTTGAACATTGCACAAAGAGTTTTTAGAGCACGGAATCTCAAATGGCTGAGTATATTTTTCATTTGGTTCGCATGCACTAGAGCCATCAGCACTTAAATTATAACAAAAGTAGGTTTCTTTGCAACCGCAGTTATCAATGCAAGACAAGGCTACATATAAAGGGCTTTTGTAGAATTTTTCCGAGGAAGCATCAGCAGAAGTTATTGGCGCTGATGTATCTGAAGAACAAGGATCAGGCGGTGCTTGTTGCTGATTTTGTTGAGGTGTTGGAGTTGATGTCGGTTCTGGCTTAGTTCCCCCGGATGGTGTTGATGTTGTGGTTGGCTCAGGTGTTGATGTCGGTTCTGGCTTTTCACCTCCACCTATGGCGGAGTAGCTATTTAATAATAAAATAAAAATTGTAACCACTATTAAAAGCATTATTAATTTTCTATTATTTGTGCACATTGTAACGAATAAACCCATTTTCTTGTTAATAAATATTTCGCAAAACAGTGGGAAAAACAAATTATATATAAATAGAGCATTAACTGCATAATTTATATAGATTATGTGTTCCAGTATTTATAGGCAAAAGTATAATGTGGTGATGAGATGAAGAATTCTACTGTAAATTTTATTTTTTACACATTTTTTATCTTTCTATTTTCTCTTTCTGTGTTTGCCCAAACAGTTCAACAAGGTGCGCAAACAACAGTAGCATGCAAAAGTAACTGGGATTGTAGCAAGTTAGATTATGTGCGCAAGCTAGACCAAAATCAATGCATTGATCAGGTATATTTTTATGATGGTAGAACAGATCCCCTTTTGCCTTTAAGACCTTATGTTGTTCCTGAGCTATTGGGCAGGCGTTATACAAAATATATACAGATTGGCTATACTGTGCACTATGTTTGTGGAAAGAGTGGATTTTGTGAAATTGGTAAAATTGGTACTTATGATAAACCCGGCGTAGAATATATGGAATGCAGGTATGGCTGTCTTGTCACGCCTACAGAAAAAAATGGAAAGGTTTACTCTAATTTTTGTGTTTGTCTTCCCGGATCAACAACTGCGCCCCTATTTTGTGATCCAAGCAGAGGGCCACATGCATATTACCAAAGAATTGATTGGACTTGTGAACTAGAAATAGAGGTTGCAGGTTACTGTGCCATTGGGACAAAGTGTCAGATATTAGAAGGAGGCGAAAAGTGGGCGTGTGTACCTCTTGAGGGAATAGATCCTTTAAAGACTACTACAAGCAGTAGCAATGGATACTACACATTTGTCATTCCAGGAGATCTTGAAAGCAAGCCAATCTCTGTTGCTCTAATCCAAAATGGTAAGATTGTTGCAGAAAAGCCAATAAGCAACATGAGTGCATTAGAATATATCAACAAATATGGACCTGTAAATAGTGCAAATGCATATGCATTTGCTAAGCAAGTAGGGCTTACAAGCTTAGCAAGTGCAGATAAAACAAGTACTACTGCAACCACTGCTAGTGGAACAGGAGCAAGCACTACTTATGCAAGCACAAAGAACTCTGGAGGATTTTTAAACTGGTTATCTAGGTTGTTTGGATTTGGAAAAACAAGCACAAAAAATAGCTCAAGCACAGCATATACAACATATGCTGGCTATACTGCTACAACATATTCTAATGCAACAACATATCCTTATACAAGCTACAGTTACAATAGCAAGCCAAGCTATTATTACAGCACTGGTGCTACTAGCTATTACAACAATGCTTCCTATTCAAACCCAAGCTACTATAGCACCAATTATGGAACAAGATATTCTGGCTATTACCCTAGCTACTATACAAACACTTACAGGGGCTATGTAAGCTCAACTTACACAACTTCACACACAGGCTCTTACACTGGTGCTGCTGCTTATAATAACAGCGGTTATTATAAACCAACATACAGTGGAGCTTATTACAAAAATGGATATTCGTAAAAACTTGTAAAATATGCGCAAAAATTCTCAAGTAAATTCGATAGCTAAAATGAAGGCCTATCGAAACGCACCTTGATTACAAAAAATGCAAAATTTCTTGAAAAATTCTTTTTTGCTGTGATGCTTGCTTATAATTCCAAGAAATAAATTTGGCTATAACTTTTAATTGGATGCATGCAGCCAACACAAATGTTTATAAATATTAAAAATGATTATTTATGAATATGATTAGAGCTGAGCTTCACTCTCACACATGGTACTCATTTGGCACAAAAATAAGGGTAGAAGGTTTGCATAGCCCTGAGCAGATGATAAGGCGCGCGTCATTGTTAGGGCTACATGCATTAGCAATAACAGACCACGATACATTTAGAGGTGCGATAGAAGCCGAACGTTTTGGAAAAAAGTATGGGGTAACTATAATAAAGGGCGAAGAGATCACAACAGATGAAGACAAGCATGTAATTGGGCTAGGCCTCAGCGAGTTCATTCCACGCGGAAAGCCTTTTTGGGATGTACTTGATGCGATAAGGGCGCAAGGTGGAATTGCTATAGCGCCACACCCTTTCGATATAAACAATAAAGGCGTTGGCAAACTTGCGCTTGCTTGTGATGCAATAGAGGTTTTCAATGCTATAAACAAAGACAGGCTCTCGAATAGAAAAGCAAGGAAGCTTGCATTAAAATACAAAAAGCCAATGGTCGCAGGCAGCGATGCGCATTGCATAGAAATGTTGGGATATGCGAAGACAAAAATATTCGCAGAGCCAGATGTTGATTCAATCCTTAAAGCAATAAAAAAAGGTATGACAGAAATCGATGCAACTTATGTTCCGGTAAAAGTGCTAAAGGAATGGTCCTTAAAAAGGATAAACTATTCGTATATTGCAATAATGAACTACATATATGACAATTATAGCCAGCCAAAAAAGATTTTGTACGAGAAGCTTCTCAAGCTCACAAAAAAGAGCCCTGGAAAAGTAGATTACCTTTTTTCCACTCTAGCCTATGCAGGAATTTTGGGCGCAACCTTTTACAGTATTTTTAAAACTCCTTTTAGAGAATAGCTGCGCGCAAGAAGATAACAAGAATCGCAATAAAAAAGAAATTTTTTTCAAAACCCAAGAAGCGCTGCAAGTTATGGTTTGCTCAAGCTTCCATGGAAGCAGGACATAAAAAAGCATTGCAAATGCTTAAAGCATGAGTTCTTGGAAAATTTCAAAGCATTGTGCTTGCAGCTTTTCTCATGCTTCTAAGGCACTTCTTATGCCAGTATTGGCCACCCCATTTCACATCGCATGCAGGCTGGTTGCATAGGGCGCAAGTCTCGTAAGGATACTTTGCCTGAACCCCTTTTTGCTCATCCTTCGCATTGCCCTTTTCAACACTCTCTTTATTTGCGCCAAAGGCCTTTTTTATTGAATTTGCGATGCCCAAGAAAATCACTCATAAAATTTTTATATTGGTAATGTTATATTTATTTGATATGTTTTTTAAACCAAAGCCACTTATAGAAACAAAGCAGCTCAGAGTGCTTATACTCTTTAGCAATAGCCTTTCGGTTAGCTCCTATCTTCTGAGCGAACTAGAAAAATATCCCCAAATGCAAGACAAGATTATAATTGTTGGTTCGCTAACAAACAACATAAGAGCAGTTGGCACAAAAACAATGGAAATGAAAAACATCACATGCAGAGCAATAGATGAGGAAATGTTTGCAAAGAAAAAGGAGCTTCAGAAAAACAATGTCAGCTTGGATTACTTGAAAAAGGTGAAAGATACAATAATAGAGTTCAAACCACATCTGGTGCTTTCAGACAACTTCACCATTGAAAGCACACTTGTTGAAAGTGTTTTTGAAATGCCTGTGCTTGAGACAGCTTTTGTAAGCACAGAAGGCAACAAGATAACAACTTTTACCGGGGAAAATGTTGTAAGAAATGCAATACTCTCAAGCAAAAGAGATCTCCAAGCAGGTGCATTTATAACCACAGAAGGCAAGCAGTATCTTCTTGTGCTTTCGAGGAAGCTTCCTCTTGACTTGCAGAAGCTTGCAAACATAACAAATAGTGACGAATTTGAACGCTATGTTAAAATTTTCGCAGAAAAATACATTTGGCAATGTGCAGGGCCTGCAGCAAAGAAAGCACTTGAGCTATTTTTGGAGGGCAAAATTGTAACAAAAGTCGGGAAATTGTATATAAAAGAAAGCAATGAGTATCTGCAGGGCTTCTATAATATGACAACAGAATGCATTCAAAGCATTTATGGGCTTAAAAAATAGGTTGTCAAAAGCAGCAAAACTAACGAGTAAATCGAATTAACTTGACTGCGTTATATTTTAAATAAAATGCTTTCCCAATTCTATTGGTGGTTTGATGGCTAAAAGAATGGCCAGGGATAAGCTCTTTAAAGATGAGGTAAAAAACCTTGAAGAAACAATTTCAATTATAAATGCACAAAAGGAAAAGGAACTCAATGCGAAAATCGCTTGCGATCTCCTCAGGCTATACTTTGAAGAGATTGCACCAGGAAGCTTAAAAAGACAGCTTACGCTTTCAGATGTTGTAAAGGCGTATAAGTTTGCTGTTGAAATTCTTGAAGAAAAAAGCGAAATTGAAAAAAAAGGGGCTGAACCTGAAAAAGAACCTGAAAGAATAAGCACTCTCATGGAAATAAAGCAAGCCATAGAAAAACCAGCAAAAGAAGAAAAGCCTTTTACTTATGTTAATAAAAAGGGCGAGAAGTATTACTTGCACAAGAAAGGGAGCTTCTATTATTTCTCAAAAGATGCTGAAAATGCTGTTCCAATGCCAGAGACCCATCACGTCGAAGAAAATGCTCGCACTGGAATGCCCATAGCCAAAAGAAATATCTAAATGAAAAAACTAAACACAAACTTTTTATTTTATTCTGGCATTACTTATTTTGAAGATTAGCCCCGTGGTGTAGCGGCCAAGCATGCGAGGCTCTGGACATAAGAACCTCCAGCGACCGGAACCTCCTGCGGGTTCTTATCATCTCCAGCAACCGAGATAAGAACCTCCAGCGGGTTCTTATGATCTCCAGCAATAAGGACCACAGCAAGCCCTTATGATTTCCAGCGACCAAAGATGTGCAAAGATTTGTTTGCACTCAAATGAGGCCCAGCATATAAAAGCTGGAAAAAAGCACTTACATTTACAGTAAGTGCTATGGGAGACCTCGCGACGGGAGTTCAAATCTCCTCGGGGCTATTTCTTTTTCTTTTATCATGCTTGCTTTTCGATTTTTTAGCAATTTTACAGCTTGCAAAAAATTAAATAGTGGTAAATAAATTATAGATAAGAGGCACATGATTTTGCCCAGAAATGCAAAGTTGCTTTGTACCATTTCTGCTTTTGCAATAGCTATCGCAGCATTTGTGCTTCTATGTACCTCTTGGCCAAAAGGCCTCATCTACAGCGAGTGCGGAAAGGCAAAAATGCTCGGAATAACTAAAAATATACCAAGAATCGATTCGGTGATAATAGGTCCAAATGAAACTATCGTAAAGGCTGTTGTGATTATGAACTGCTCCCAGAAATTTTCTGTAGAAAATGAATTTTCAGAAGGCGAGATAAAAGCAAATGTGAAGCCTATTGGTGACGAGCTTAGCAAATATTGCACGTGTGATAGAGAGCTAACATTAAATCTCCCAAATTACCCTAATGCAAAAACAGTTGCACTTTATTATGATGGAAAACTTATTGACAAAAGGACAATTTCTGCTGGCGCAGTTACAGATGGCATAGAATTCTGCGAAAGTGATTTGGAGTACAAACCATTATGCTATTATCGCCTTGCATTTATGAGAGAAGATGCTGCATTTTGCAAAATGACTTCAAATCAGGAGAAGTGTTTGCAGGAGCTCGAAGGATTTTTGACATTAAAATGCTTAGAGTCAAAAAGCATTCAAAATTGCCACATAATGCTTGCAAATCAATCTAACCGAAAGAAATAAAACCTAGAAAAGCCATCTTTTTTCATGCAATTAAAACCTCGCAAGCTAAGAAGAAACGCAATCAAGAGAAAAATTGCTGGTTACAAGTTTTTAGAAATGTTAAAGAGAAGCGAGCGCGTAGATAGCTTGGAGCTAGAAGAATTCATAAAAAAAGAGGCAAAGCAAAAACAATCTTTCAGAGAACAGCATGGGGACAAAGCATTTTATTTTGGGCTTACCATAGCTGGAATTGTAAAGATAATACGCTCCCTGAATCTGCCGGAGTCAAAAAAGATGCGCATAAGACAATTAGAGGCACGGGCACTTACGCTCCATGACTATTTAACAGAGCTAAAGAGAGTGGGAGAAAAAAAGCTCACCAAGAAACAGCATCAAGAACTTATAGCACTTTACTGCGAACTATTGCAAAGAAAACTCACAAGGGATTGGAATGCTCTTGGAGAGGTAAGAAGAAATCAAATAAAAAATGAGCTCAGGGATTACAAGGAATATTTGCAGAAATACTCAAACATGGAGCTTTACCTAGATTTGGGCTTAGTTGACTTTTTGGAAAAAACAATAAGGTTGATTGATGGGGAAATTTACTATCTGCTTGGCCATGAAGGAAAATATTATTTAGAAGCTAGGCAAAAGCTTGGCCAAATAATAGAAGATATGCGCAAGGCTGAAGCAAAATAAAATAGAGCGTAAATAGCTAAAAAATTTCGCTTAGAATCCATCTTCGCTTTGCAAAAGAAATAACCACAATAAATAAAAAGGCTGAAGCATTATTTATGTCAATGATTGATAGTGGCAAAGTAAATAAAATGCAACTACCAAACTTTTTGTGCATAGGCATAGCCGCTTACAATGAAGCGGAAAGCATTCAAAAAGCTTTGGAACACATATTTAGGCAGAGCCTTTGGAAGGCAATGCCAGCTGGACAAAAAGAAATCATAGTGTGCGCAAATGGGTGCACAGATAAAACACCAGAGATTGTCAGGGCAATTATGAAAGAACACCCAGAGGTAAAACTGATTGAGATAAGCCAGAAAAGCAAAGTTGCTGCTTGGAAACGCATAGTAAATGCATCAAACCCAAAAGCCCCTGTTTTATTCTTTGTTGATGCCGATGTTATAGTGCATCACAAGGCATTAGAGCGACTCTGGAATGCTTTTAGAGAAAACCCAAGTTTGTATCTTGTTGGGGGATTTGCAATCCCATTTGGTGCTTCAGAATCTAAGGGCCGGTTTATGAAAGGGCTGAATAAAGAGTATAGAGCAAGGGTCCTGGCAAACAAGCCAGGGCATCTCTCTGGAGCTCTTTATGGTATAAGCAGAACTCATGCCTTGGAACTCTCCAAAAAAATGCCAGACAATCTGCTTGTAGAGGATAGATATATTCAGCTTATGACTCCAAAAGAACGTTATGCAAAGGTATTTGATGCAAAGGTCTATTTCAAACCACCTTTAACTATAAAAGATTTTTTGAAACAACAACGAAGGTTTGAAAGAGGACGCAGGCAACTTGTTGAAATGGGCATTGAAAAAAGGGCACCTGCTATTGAAAGCGTTAAATCGAAAGTCGAAAAGGCAAAAGGGCTTCCTTTAAGCTCTAAGGTAAAGTATAGCTTACTGCATTTTGGAAGCCGCATTTATTCTAAAATGCCTGCTTTTGATTTCTGGCCAAAGAATGTTAGCTCAAAGCTAAAAAGGCATAGGCCCAGAGCATAACATTCTAGTTGAAATGCCACATTCAAAAGTTTTGCGTTTAAGAAGGTATAAACTAAAGCCTAAACTCCTTTACAATCTTTTCTTCCTCACCTTCAATCTTGGCAATTATTTCAATGTATTGCTCAAGGCCTGAGTTTTGAAGCTTTGCTTTTATGAGCTCATCAACCTGGAATATACCTGCAGAGTTTTTCATTATCACTTCTATTGAAACAGGCACGTTCTTACCCTTGTTTATTCTTATATCTTTTATAGCCATAGCGCTAACAGAATGTATTGATACCCTGCCCATCTCGAAAGGAATCCTTGCGCGCCCTTCCTTTGCATCCAAGGCATCTGCAATTCGCACACAACCTGCTTCAAGCGTCAAAGGTTTGTATTCTAAGTGATGGCAGATTATTGCATGCAAAACCTCGCTCTTAACAATTATGCGTTGTTTTTTGTTATAAAATTTTTTGAGAAGCTCATCAAGGATATTGGACGCAAGCACAATGCTGAATTCTGCATGATTATTTCTATGGATTGCGTGGCCAATATCATGCAGCAGACCTGCAAGCACTACAACAATTTCTGCATCATGGCGCGTCATTCCATGATCTTTCACAATGCCAGGCACAAGGCCCGCATCCATAAGCAACCTTAAGAGGCGCAAAGAGATGTTTGAAACGATAGCAGCATGCACCTTTCCATGATCGTTTATATGCATGCGGTTTACAGCAATCATATTTGCGCAATCCCAATACTGCTGAATCTCCTCGCTGTTTTTTACTAATTCAACAATCTGTTGAAGTTTTTTGTTATTTTCAAATGGTATGTTTAAAACCATATTATCACCTTTTTTAACTCTTTTAGCTAATATAGCTAGATACCTTTAAAAATTGTAAAAAGTTATATTTAGCAATTTGAAAAACCAAAAATAGTTAATATATTCTTCTCTCAATATAAATAAAAAGGGTGCGGTTAGGAAAAATTTGCAGTTTTAGTGGTTATTATTGCAGCAAGCAAAAGGTTTTTGCTAAAATATACAAAAAAATTTTTTGTTTAGCAAAAAACCTTTTTAATCCTTTTTAAGTGATATTTCAGTATTGTACATAGGTGAATTTACTAAAAGGGCATGTAGCTTAGCTTGGTTGGAGCACCCGGCTGATAACCGGGAGGTCGGCAGTTCAAATCTGCCCATGCCCATTAGGAACGATTAAACGCTAGCGAATTAGAAGAGTATTTTGCAATGCTATTTTGTGGCCAAAATTTTTAATGAATTTTACATTTTTTCCCAGATTTCTACGAAAGAGTCAACAAGGGAATCAAAGAACGATTGCTTATATCTCATGAGAAGGCTTCTTGCAAGTTCTAAATTTTTGAGAGAAAAATATATCTTTTTTCCTCTGCGTTGCTTTACAACAAGACCACACTCAAGCAGCTTTTTTGTGTGAAATGAGACCGTGCTTGGGGAAAGCCCAAGTAGCTTTGAGAGCTGCTTGTTTGTAGCGCGTTTTTTGTCAACGAGATAAATAACTATGCTGCGAACATTTTTCTCATGGAGGAGCGAAAGCGCATCACGAACTTCTTGGTTTGGCCCATTCGGAATTGGAAAGTACCTTACAAATTTTTTCCTTTTTTCTGCATGCACAAGGCGCGCGTTGCGAAGCACATCAAGATGATATTGCAAGCTGCCAACTGCAAGGCCTGTGCGTCTCTTTAGCTCATGGAAGTGAATGCCTGGAAAAGCCTTTATTTCATCAAAAACCTTTCTGCGGCTCTCAAGGGCAAGCGCTTGCTCCCGGTCTATCAAAATGACACCTATTGCTCAAAGAGCGCAATAATCAATGATGCGAATATTAAAAGCTCGAAAACATTTTCACTTGCATCTGAAAAGAAATAACCTGGTGAAAGAAAAAGATCCAAAACCTTTATAGCCCATTTAATGCTAAACAGCAGAAAAGCGAGAGAAACAAAAGCCATGCGCCTTGTCTTTTTTCTATGATACGCGAAAAAAGAAAGCACAAAAAGAAATACAGAGAGAATAAACACAATGGGCCTGAGAAACTTATCGATGGCTACTGCAAAATCTGCAACAGGCCTTAACAAATCCCAAGGATGTTGCAATGTAAGCGAAATCATAAAACCACTAAAAATTTTTACATAGAAAATATTTAAAAAGAAAAAGGAGGAGTAGGTGAGGTGATGCCTTACTAGCGATATAGACTATTCTTCTTGCATTTTATAAAACATTTGTGGTACAAAAATGAAAAATTCGTACATTATTCGAATTTGGCCTGCTAAGAATAATAAGAACTCGCTGGTTTTTTATAATCTTTGTCGCCGGAATTCATAAGGCCAATGCCATTATCTTAATCTTATTTTGGTCGCAGGAGATAATAAGGTCTTGCTGTGGTCCTTATTGCTGGAAGTATCGGAACCCGCAGGAGGTTCCGATTGCTGGAGATCATAAGAACCCGCGGGAGGTTCTTATTCC
>Ga0078972_1013941_pt1 | contig 12982 bp, 10 predicted proteins | sample YelNatPaOPGAMG01_FD_67568 | JGI IMG/M metagenome (GOLD analysis project Ga0078972, IMG submission 67568) | Hot spring thermophilic microbial communities from Obsidian Pool, Yellowstone National Park, USA - OP-RAMG-01 (SPADES assembly) (version 2) | ecosystem: Environmental > Aquatic > Thermal...
GCCTGCGATGCTCCTCGAGGAGGTGCTGCGGGCGGTGGCCCAGGCGTGGGAGCTTGCGGCCGATGCCGAGATCACGGTCGAGGCCAACCCCGGCACCGTGGCCCTTGAGGCCCTTGTTGCCCTGGGCCGCGCCGGGGCCAACCGGCTGAGCCTGGGCGTACAGAGCTTCCAGCCCGCCTTCCTGCGCCTGCTGGGGCGCATTCACTCTGCCGGCCAGGCTGCCGAGGCGGTGCGCCTGGCCCGCGCGGCCGGGCTGCAGAACCTCAATCTCGACCTCATCTACGGCCTGCCGGGCCAGACGCTGGCCGATTGGCAGGCCGACCTAGAGGCAGCCCTCGCCCTGCAGCCCGACCACCTCTCGCTCTACGCCCTCACCCTCGAGCCCGAGACGCCCCTGGCGCGGCGCGTGGCCTGCCGCGAGGTGCCCGAGCCCGATGCTGAGGTGGCGGCCGAAATGTACGAGTACGCCGAGGCGCGGCTGGCGGAGGCGGGCTTTGACCACTATGAGCTCTCCAACTGGGCACGCACGCCGGCATTGCGCTGTCGCCACAACCTCACCTACTGGCACAACCTGCCCTACGCCGGGTGCGGTTCGGCTGCCCACTCGTGGCTGGCCGGCAGGCGGCAGGCCAACGTCAGCGACCCGCGCGAGTACGTGGCCCGCGTCGAGCGCAGTGAGAGCCCGGTGGCCGAAGAAGAGGCCATCTCGCCCGCTATGGAGCGCGCAGAGACGATGATCCTGGGCCTGCGCCTGGTCGAGGGCGTCTCGCGGGCCGAGTTCCGCTCGCGCTTTGGTGCCGACCCCGGCGACTTGTATCCTGTCGCCATCGCCGAGAGCCAGGCCGATGGCCTGCTGGAGGTCGACGAGGGCCACATCCGCCTGAGCGCACGCGGGCGCCTGCTGGGGAACCAGGTCTTCCTGCGCTTCTTGCCCGGCTAACCCCGCTGCCGCTGTTCAGGAACTTCTGCGGTCGCCGGAGCAGAGACCGGGCTACACGCTCCGCGCCCACCCGGTGCGACACCATCTGGGGGCTGGGCCGGGGGCGGGCGGAGCCTACCAGCCGGCTGCCACCCCTGTTCGCAGCAAGTTTCTTGACCCGCCATAGGGCTGCACCAGCCCTGGTATACTCGCAATGACAGGTCCGCCGTACCAGCCGACGCCGCCATGGACCCTACGGCTACGGCCAGGTCACGCTGGGGCAGGGCGGGGCCGTGGGTGGGCAGGTCTCGGGGGGCGCCGCGGGCGTGGCGGTGAGGATCATGGGCGCCCGCGTGGCCGCCGCGGCGGTGGGGCACGTGGGTGAGGGCACTGCCGGCGGGCAGGTGGGCACGGCCGTCGCCGTGACGCAGGGCGGCACGACGATGACCGGAGGCACCGGCGTGCAGGGCACGATGAGCGGCCGGCGGATCTCCACCTGGGGCACACCGCCGTCGGCCGGGATGATCACCAGGCATCCTGGACCCACCACCAGCGCGAGCAGCCCAAGCGCCAGCGCCGCCCTCACTGTCGTGCGTTTCCACAATCGCCAGATCCTTCCCATGCCTCCTCCCGGCAGCCGGCCATCCCGTCGACGCCGCCTCAAGGGGGCGCCATCACAATCTGTGCCAGGCCGGGGCAAAAGGGGCCGGCGTAGGAGCGCCTGCCACCTCCATTGCCGCTCGCCGCCGCGGTGCAGGCATCAGCGGCGGCCACCCATCACCAGGCGCGGCTGCAGCCGGCTGTTGCATCCCAAGCCGGCGGGTGCGTGAATTGACGCCATACACCAAGTGTGGTACAATGCTGAAAGAGTGGCACAGAGTTGCCACTTTGCTGTTCCCTGGGATACGTACCGCGTCGAGCGGGCTGCTGCGCTGTCGCAGCCGCTGCGAGCGCCCAAAGGAGTTGCGGTGCGGCTAGACCAAGGCTTCGAGCACGTGGATCGACTGCCGAACCCTGGCCCTGTTCGCTGGCTGCGGGCGCATCGCTCTACCTCAAGCTTCCCTCCGCCGGCTTGGAGCCACCCCGATTCCCAGGCACCCATGGGCTGCCCCGAGCCCGGCTCGCGCGGCATGGCCGCCGCCGGACCTCCCCACCCCCCACCGCTGAAGTAACAGCCTAGCAATTGCCTTGTACTACCCCCAGCGGCGTGTCGTATCGTGCCAACCGGAGGTGCGTATGTCATTGTTATTGATTCCCTTCGCGGGCGGTTCTTTTGCGATAGTAGTGGCCTTTTTGCTCTTGTTCCGGCTATCCAAGTCATCCGTGCGGTCCCCGCGCATGGCCGAGATCGCCGGCTACATCGCGGTGGGGGTGCGGGCCTACCTGTCGCGCCAGTTGAGGACGATCCTCATGGTCACACCCGTGCTGGCGGTGGCCCTCTTCGTCTCCCTCCGCCTGCTGGGCGGCGAGCCCACCCTGAACGGGCTCTGGGGTGTGACCATCACCTTCATGCTGGGCGTCTTTACCTCGCTATCCACAGCGTTTGTGGGCATGAACGCCGCCGTCCGCGCCAATGGGCGCACTGCGGAAGACGCCGCCTCGTCGCCTCTCAAAGCTTTCCACACCGCCGTGTTTGGCGGCTCGATCATGGGCTTCTCGATCACCGGCTTTAGCCTGGTGTTGCTCTCCATCCTCTACTTTGCATTCCGCGACCCCAGCCCGCTGGTGGGCTTTGGCTTCGGCGCCAGCCTGGCCGCGCTCTTTGCCCAGATCGGCGGCGGCATCTACACCAAATCCGCCGATGTGGGGGCCGACCTGGTGGGCAAGATCGAGCAGAACATCCCTGAAGACGACCCGCGCAACCCGGCGGTAATCGCCGACCTGGTGGGCGATAACGTGGGCGACTGCGCCGGCCGCGGCTCGGACCTCTTCCAGACCTTCTCCGACGACATCGTCACCGGCATGCTGGTAGCCCTCACCTACCCCAAGTATGGGCCGCTGGTGATCTTTTTCCCGCTCCTCCAACAGGCGGCTGGCCTCCTCTCATCCCTTGCCGGCGTGCTATCGATCAAGTGGCTGCAGAGCTCACGGCCTGAGAAGAGTTTCAACGCCGGCATGATGGTGGCCACGGTCTTGGCCACGGCGAGCGCCTACCTGTTGGCCAGGTATCTGCTTCACGACCTCAGCATCTTCCTGGCGGTGTTCTTGGGCCTGCTGACGACGCTGGTGGCTGCCTTCTTCACGCGGTACTATGCCGGCTCGGGTGGCACGCCGGTGAGGAAGATCTCTGAAGCCTCCAAGCGAGGGGTAGCCCTCAACCTGATCACCGGCCTGGCCTACGGCCTGCAAAGCCCGCTGGCCTCGATCGTCATGATCGTGATCGCCGTCTGCGTCTCGTACATGGTATCCGGAGGCTCCCTCATGGCCGTGGTCGGCGTCAACATCGGCACAGACCTCCTGATCGGCTACATCATGACCGCCGATGCCTTCGGCCCCATCACCGACAACGCTGCGGGCATCGCCGAGATGGCAGGAGCCAGCGACAGCGTGGTCGGCTCGCTGTCGCAGCTCGATGCTGTGGGCAACACGATGAAGGCCACCACCAAGGCCTACGCCATGTCGTCGGGCACGGTGACCTCCTTCGTTCTGTTCGCTACCTTCTTCTCATTAGTAGGCCTGAGGCAGCTCGAGATTGCGAGCCCGTATGCGGTGGGGTTCATGCTGCTGGGCGTGGCTATGCCCTACCTGATCGCCTCGCTCGTCATCGGCTCCACCGCCAAGACGGCCCTCAAGATGGTCGACGAGGTGCGCCGGCAGTTCCACTGCATCGCCGGACTCATGGACGGACATGGCAAGCCCGACTATGCAGCCTGTGTGGACATCGCCACCCGCAATGCGCTGAAGGAGATGTTCCTGCCGGGCCTGCTCAGCATCGCCGTCCCCCTGGCCATCGGCTTTGCCTTTGGCGCCTGGGCGCTCGGGTCATTCCTTGTGGGGGCAGTGCTCGGCGCTGCCCTTCTCGGGCCCTTCTTCAATAACGTGGGCACCGCGTGGGACAACGCCAAGAAACTCATCGAAGACGCGGGCCTCAAGGGGACGTTCGAGCACCAGGCCGCCGTGGCCGCCGACACGGTGGGCGACCCGCTCAAGGATGTGGCAGGGCCGTCTCTGCTCATCTTCATGAAGCTCATCGGCATGGCCGCGCTGCTCATCGCCAGCGCCCTGCGTTAGCAGTCTGTCGGAGAGCTCTGCCTGCGACGGCCCGCCATTACGCCCACCCATGGGCAGGGCCGAGAAGCGGGCTCAGCGCGGGGTGAACCCCGTCGTCGCCCGGTAGGTTTGCCCCTCGTAGGTGAAGGTCACCTGCACCGTGACGTACTCCCCCTTCGCCACCAGCAGGATGGGCAGCGAACAGGAGGCCACGCCGTCGCTATTGGTCGTGCTGTCGCAGGGCAGGGTGACGCTGCGGAACTCCCAGTCGGTGCGCATCGGCACCCCGGCGATGCCCTCGCCATCTCTGGTGATCTGGCCGTAGACGGTGACGACGGAGCCGCGCCTGGGCGAGCTCGAGCTCATGCGCGCGGTCACCTCGATGCGGGCCACAGGCCGCAGAGTGGGCAATGGGGTGGGGGTGAGGGTGGGCGTGCGCGTCGGGGTGGGGGTGCGTGTGGCCGTGGGCACCGGCGAGGGCGTCGCCGTCGGCCAACCCGTGGGGCTTGGCCCCCGCGTGGCCCGGGCGGCGGCAGCAGGGGTCGGGCTGGCTGCCAGCCACGGGCTGCGCCGCGCATCCGGCGCCGTGCGCCAGGGCAGGGCAAAATAGAGCGCCAGCTCGAAGGCCAGCAGCACACACGCCAGAGCACTGACCGCGCCCATCGCCACGAGCGCCCTGCCAAACTCGTTCTGGCTCCGCCAGACGGCAATCAGGCTTCGCGCTGTCGCGCGGAGCCACGTTCCAAGCCGTCGCACGCTATCCTCTCCAGGGGCCAGCCGTCGCGGCCGGGCCCGCCCCCTACAGCCCCGCCCGCGACGGGCGACTCGAACCCCCGAAAGCATATATCAACTTGAAGATCGGCGCAAATCGCCTGCGCGCCCCTTTCAGCCTCTGGCCGCGGCTGGCACCACGGGGGAGAGGCGATGGGCGCCGCGACCTTCTCCCTCTCCCTCGAGGGTGAAGGTGAAGAGCCGCACGCGCGGCCAACTGCCAACGCGCGAGAGATGCCTCGCTCAGACGGCACAACTCGTCTTGGCGCTGGCTCTCCCCTCACCCTTCCCTCTCCTCAACAGGCGAGAGGGAAGGGCGGCCGCCTCAGCCATCGAGCCTGAGCTGGCGGTGGCAGAGCTGGCTGTACAGCCCGCCCCGGCGCAGCAGCTCCTCGTGGCTGCCGGCCGCAAACCCGCCGTCGCATCTTGGATGCACCCAACCCCTGTACGGATTCTTGCCATCCACAGCCATTCCGGCTAAACTAGAATTACACAGCCAGTGCCAACACTTCGAACCCGTTATGGTATTGGAGGTGCTTCAGTATGGCCAGCAAGAAGATCCTCATGGTGCTTCCGCCTCTGGACTTTGACGGAGCCGCCTACCAGGTCATCCGCCGGGCGCTGGAAAGCCGCGGCCACACGGTCGCCGTCACGTCCATCGCCGAGGGGGGCGTCACGGCGAGCGATGGCGTGTCGGCGCCGGTGAGCGTAAGGCTCAGAGACGTCAAGACCTGGGATTATGACGCCTTCATCTTCATTGGGGGCGAAGGCGCACGGGTGTACTACGACGATGAGCAGGTGCGCAAACTGGCCAAGGATGTCAAGTACAAGGCGGTGGGAGCCACCGGCAGCGCAGTTGCCATCCTGGCCCTGGCCGAGGTGCTGAACGGCAAGAAGGCCACCGGCCCCCACGAGCTGGTGCCGCTCCTCACGCGCAACGGCGCCACCTTCACCAACCAGTTGCTGCAGGTCGACGACAAGATCGTGACCCTGCAGGATGCCGTCGGCGCCGAGCAGTTTGCCAACGCCATCGCCAAGGCCGTGGAGTAGCGGCCTACCCCCACGCCTGTCATTGCGGGCACGTTCGCCTTGCTGCTCGGGAACTTGGTCGCCCGGCCGGGAGCGAGCGGAGCTTGTAACGCCTAACAGAACCATGAAACGCGGCGCGCACCCCCACCCCTAACCCCGCCCCCGCAGGGGGCGGGGAACACAGGAATAAGGGGGTTTGCGCGGGCGCGACGCGCCCGCGCAAACCCCCTTTCGCTGTTTCTCCCCCTTCCCGCGAGGCGGGAAGGGGGCCGGGGGGATGGGCGCTGCACCTAAAGCACTTGCGGGCGGAGTTTTGTCAGGCATTCTTAACACCCGGCTGCCACCCGTGGGCCACAGCAAGTTTCTTGGCCCGGCACAGGGCTGCGTGAGCCCTGGGCACTCGCTACCCCAACCCCCTCCCATCGTTGCGAGCTCGCCTCAGCCGGCCGCAGCCGCGACGGCCTCGGCGTGCAGTCGCGGCACCACGGCCCCGGCCAGGAGGTCCAGGGCGGCCACATCCTCCCAATCATACACCTGGAAGAGGATGCGGCCGAACCCCATCCGCACCGCCGACATGGCCTGCGCGGCAATGTGCTCGGGCGTGCCGGCCCACCAGCCCCACTCGCGCACAAAGCCTTCGAGGATGGCCTGCGCGGGGCGGCCGGCCAGGCGTGGCACCAGCCGGGCGGTGCGTTCGGCGCGGCGACGGACCTCGGCCTCGTCGCGCCCCACCAGGGTGCCGTTCATGATCGTGCGCACGATGGCCCCGGGCGGCCGACCCGCCTGCACGGCCAGCTCATCGAGCCGGCGCAGGCGAGCGGCCAGATCCTCTGGCGAGGCGCTCGTCGTGCTCCACTCGTCGGCGTGGGTGGCGGCGATGCGCAGGCTCGCCTCGCTGTTCCCACCGACGCTGAGCCACCCGCGCACAGGTGTGGGCTGGGCCCGAGCCCCCTCCAGCCGGTACCAGCGCCCGGGGTACGAGACCCGCTCGCCACTCCACAGCAGGCGAATGACCTCCACCGCCTCTTCGAGCATGGCCAGGCGCTCTTCGTGGCCGGGGAAAGGCAGGCCGAAGGCGCGGTGCTCGCCCTCGTGGCGCCCCGCGCCCAGGCCCAGCTCGAAGCGCCCGCCAGAGAGGCGGTCGATCGCCGCGGCCAGGCGCGCGATCTGCGCCGGGGGGTAGAAGGTGATGGGGAGCACCGCCGGACCGAAGCGGATGCTCCGGGTCCAGAGCGCCGTGGCGGCCATCACCGGCCAGAGGTCCAGCGACCAGCCCCCCGGCGCTTCGAGGGGCATGAGGTGGGCCGAGCACGCGAGTACGTCGAACCCCAGCGCCTCGGCCCGGGTAGCAAGCTGCTGCCAGGCGGGCCACGTCACGCCCTCCTGCAGCTCGACATAGATGCCGGTCTGCACAGCCGCCATCTGCCCTCTCCCGTCGCCCATCTGGCGGGATTCCAGCAACGGCCGTGCCGCCGCCCAAAACGGCTTGGGCGGCGCCGGGTCCGGGGGCAGGCAGCCTCTGCCGCCAAAGGCTGCCCGCCCCCTGAACCACCCGTGTTCGGGTGGGGATCGAGGGCAGCGGTCAGATGCCCAGCTCCCACAGCACCGCTTCGCCATCCTTCGGCGTGTAGCGCAGCTTCAGCCCAGGGGCTGCCTGGTCCTCGATCTGGATGACGAGGATCCTATCTTCCAAAACGGCGCCCGGCGCCATCTGCACATAGTCGAGAACCTTGGCGCTGATCTTGTCCGACACCGACGGGCCATTCCACAGCTCGTTGTGCACAACACCCGCCCGGTCGACAAAATCGAAGGCCTCAGGATCCACGTAGGCATCCGTGTTGGCCACGTTCTCCAGGCTCACATACGCCAGCACCCAGCTCTTGCCCTCGGGCGCCGGCATGTCCTCGGTGCCGCCCCCCATTTCGTACCCGGTCAGCGTGATCGCCAAGTCGCCTGCGACCACACGATCGCCCAGCCTGTGTGCAGTGGGCGTCGGCTGCCGGGCCGCCGTGGGCTGGGCAGCTGGGGTGGCCATAGGAACGGCGGGGGCCACGGGGATCTCGCCCAGGTCGATCGTAGCCGCCTCGCCGACCAGGGGTTTGGGCGAGGGGCCCGCCATCGTGGCCGGGTCGAGGGGAGTAAACTTGAGCTTGAGGCCGGTCGCCGCGCGCGGCCCTTTGAAGACCACCACGCCGCGCTGGTTGAAGCGCCCCAACCTGAGCGTCAGCCAATCGCTGGCGTACTCCTGCACCTCGAAGGCGCGGCCGCTGCCATCCACCAGCGCGAGCTCGCGCGTCTGGTCGAGGGGCGTGGCGCCATCGCCGGCAGGGGCGAGAAGGTTGACCACCACGAACTGCTCGCCCGGTCCCAGAGGCCACATGTCACCGAGCGACTGCTGGCGCTTCCAGACCGACTGGACCTGGAGCGCGACCCCCCGCTTGGGCGACCTGAAGCTCTGGCCCACGCGGTACGTTGTGCCGGCCTGGAGCGCCTTCACATCCCCGGGCACCACGGGAAAGTCACCCTGCGCGCCGAGCGGCACAAAGATCGTCGGGCTGGCCTCGTTGGCAAAGAAGAGGTACGTCGCCGCCAGGTAGGATTGGAAGCCGAAAGCGAGCTGCCTGGCACTCTTGGGCACCGGGAAGGCCGCCGTGCCCTTGGCGGCCTGGCCGGGCTCAATGGCGGCGCTAAAGTCGCTGGTGATGCCCTTTTGCAGCAGCTTGTCGTGGAGCCCCTGGGCCATGGCCGCAGCGTTCTCCTCGCCCTGGGTGCCCATCCAGTACAGGGCATACCAGGTGGGCGAGTACCAGTGGCCGTCGCCGCTGACGATCTCCATGCAGGGGTTCGTCGCCACGAGCTGGCGCTCCTTGCCCGCGTTGCCCACGATGACATCGACCAGCACGAATTGGCTCTCCGCGTCGACATCCACCGTGCGCCAGCCGGTCACCTGCAACACCAGGCCGTCATCGCCCTGCACAGCCTTGCCGACCGCAGGGAGTGCACCAGGCTGGTAGGGCACGGCCCCCTTGGGCATGGGCACGGCCTGGCTGGTATAGTTGATGCCGTCGACCACGCCGACCTGGATCTCGGCCGTCATGGTGAATGTGCCTTCGACTGTGACCCCGCCCTCACCGCCGCTATTGTGCATCACGATGTCCTGCCGGATCGTCTGGGCGGCCCCCAGCGTGGGGGGCACCGTGGGCGTGGCGGTGGGCGCGGCAACGCTGGCCGGGGGCCGTGTGGAACTGGCCGCCGCTACAGGGCTGGCTACCGCAGCGGGCGTGGCCATTGCGGCCGGGGCCTCGGGGGTCGTCTGGGCCACCGTCTGCGTGGGCTGGCTGGCAACCCCCTTCTCCATCGCGGCACCGCCGCTGCAGCCGAGGGCCGGCCAGGCCAGTATGGCCATCAGAAGAAGTGAAAGGACTAGGGCGCGCATGCTCCCCTTCATGGCGGAACTCCTTTTCGCAACGGAAGCTACGGCTTCAGTATGCTCAGGATAGCAGAGGTTGCGTTTCCATAGCGTTCCGTCGGCCCAGGGAGCACGGCTCGCACCCACAAGTGCAGGCGTCTCCCTGTGGCTATGCCCCAGGGGAGACGCCTGCACCACGATCCATATCGGTGCCTGTTCCCACTTACGCTGGGAGCCCTTGGGAACGAGCAACAGGGATGGACAGGATGCACAGGATGATGGCTGCATCATCCTGTGCATCCTGTCCATCCCTGTCCCGCGTCGTCCAGGCGCTCGGCTCACGAGTCGCGGCAGGGGCGCGCAGCAGCGTGGGTTCTCTCTACACGCGAGTCCGAACAGGTACCCACATCGGGTCTCTTGTCGGCGCCGGAGCGCGGCGCCGGGTCAGCGTTCGAGCTCGCGTCGGATCTCGTCGTACTCGGCGCGGGTGATCTCGCCGCGGGCGTAGCGGGCCTTCAGAACCTCCAGCCCTGCGCTCCCGGCCGGCCGTGCCTCGCGCCTCTGCCATGCCGAGAACGCCAGCACCGCCAACACGATCAGGCCACCCCAGAAAAGCAGCATCATGAGCCCACCTCCGAGCATCCAGCCCCAACCCGTTCCGCCGCCCGGGAAGCCCCAGGCACAATGTCCGAACCACATCATCGTTTCCCCCTTGGTCCCGCGCCCTTGGGCGCCCGCCGAGACCATCGTGCCCGAACTGCGGGCACGACAGTCTGCTTTCCTTACTGGCTGCGAGCTTACCACCTCCCGGCCCCCACGGCCAGCGCCATCCGGCGCGGCCGCGTTGCGCCATTTGGCCTGCTCGGGGCTGGCCCACTCTCACAGGTCGGTGGCCGCCGACCCCGCGGCGGACGGCTGGCCGTGCCACAGCTGTTGAGAAACTTCGGCCGTCGCCGGAGCAGAGACCGGGCTACACGCTCCGCCGCCACCCGGTGCGAAACCGTTTGGGGGGTTTTGGGGGGCTGGCTGGCGCCAGCCGGCCCCCAAGCCCCCCCCACCCACCGACTGGGCCGGGAGCGGGCGGAGCCTAATACCCGGCTGCCGCCCCGGGGCCGCAAGTTTCTTCACCTGCCACAGGGCTGCGCGAGCCCTGGGATACTCAGAGCGACGCGGCCGGGGTTGGCTCCTGGTGCCGCAGTTGGGTGCCGGGGAAGGGTGCACCGGCGATGGCCAGTGCCGCGCCGGCGGCGATGGCGCCCGATGGTACCCGCGCCCTCCCGGCTGCATGCCGGGGCCACTCCCACGCATCGTCTCGCCTGGGGCGTCGCGCGGGCCATCACCCACACTGCGCCCTCGCGCGCCCTGGCATGCGCCTTGCTGCCCCGCCGAGAGACCAGCACAGCGAGGCATGGATATGTGGGCAGTCGATCCTCTGCCACAGGCCCAAATCCTGGAACGGGGCAGCCTGCTCTTCCTCTACCGGCCGAAAGCCAACGTGGCGCACGCTCAGGGCGCGGCCGACGTCGAGCACCTGTACCTCATGCTGATGCCCGACGATCGCGAGCGGCACAAGAGCCGGGTCTACCTCCTCTCGGGCATTTCCCTGCCCTCGCCCGCCAGCGGGGAGCGCGCCACGGCCCTGGCCCTCGACGTAGACCCCGACCCCAGGGTCGCCATCGACGACCTGCAGGAGCAGGCAGCGCAGGCCCCGGGGCCGCCTTGGGCTCGCATCGCCGGCGAGGGCCGCTATGCCACCTTCAAGCACCAGGTCAGCACCTACCTGGCCTACGTTCTCGACCGCCCCGAGCAACCCGGGCCGGTGCAGCAGGCGCTGCACATTGAAGGGCAGGGCAATTTTCAGGTGTGGGCCAAAGCGCCCACGGCGCCGTCACAGTTCGAACAGGCCAGGCAGCCTCTCTACCCATCGAGGCTGAAAAACCGTTTCGTAGGCTACGAACAGGTGCCGCTCGAGCCCACCGACTTGCTCGACTATGCGGGCACCCAGATCCTCCTGGCCGCGGCCGACCCGCAGGCCAAGCATGCGCTGGGCCTCAGGCTCGAACGCGACGGCCAGAACCAGCGCGAAAGGCAGGCGCTGCAGCTCTTGCACAAAGAGGAACGGAGGGCGGCGCAAGAGGGGGTGGCGTTGTTCGAGCCTATGGCCGAGGGCCACTGGGCCTGAGCCCACCACCAAGGCGGCGGCGCGCGCCTTTGGCGAGTCGCCGGGGCAACCCGACCATCCGGCCGCGATGCGCCACCGGCGGCCGGCATCACGAGCAGGAGAAGACTGGATGGACAGGGAAACTCTGCTGCGCAACGTGCAAACCCGCGCGGGCCTGGCCGACGCGAAGGAAGCAGAAAAGGCGACGCGCGCGGTGCTGCTGGCCCTTGCCGATGCCATGGCGCCCGATGAGGCCCACGACATGGCCAGCCAGCTGCCCAAGGAGTTCAGAGACCTGGTCATGGGGCGCCTGGCGCAGCGGGGCCCCATGCAGAAGATAGGCTGGCCGCAGTTTGTGGAGCGGGTGCAGCGCGACCTCGACCTCTCGACCGGCGAAGAAGCCGAGCGAGTCATCCACGGCATCTTTGCGACGCTCAAAGAGGCCGTGAGCCCGGGTGAGATGAAAGACGTGGAGGGCACGCTGCCCGAGCAACTGCGCGAGCACCTGCAGGCCATCTGACCCGGCCGCCCGTTACGCGGCAATACTGCGCCCTCAGGCCCGAAGGAGCTCCTGTTGGAGCTCGGGCGAGAGCATGCCGGCGATGTCTTCGAGCTCGCCGGGGCTCACGGCCTCCCTCAACACGGCCAGGATCCCCCGCGTCACGTCTTCGGCACGGGCGCGGTTTTCCGCGGCCAGAACGCTGCGCACGTGGTCGACCACGCTCTCCATCTGCAGCTTATCGGGGCGAGTCCATTTGCCCTTGGGGCTCCAGAAAAAGTCCCTGAACTCTTTGGGCAACTGGCTCCCCAGGTCGTGCGCCTCCTCGGGCGTGAGCGCATCGCGCAACACAGCGAGCGCTGCCCGCGTAGCCCTCTTGGCCTCCGATTTGTCGGTCAAGCCCGTCAGTTTCATGACCCGGTGCAGGAATTCTTGCTTGTCCAACTCACCCTCGCTTGTGGGCCGGCTAACTGGCGATGGATGCGCCCGCAGCTGGAGCGAGCAACCCATGTGCCACTGGCGGTTGCTGGTACGGCTGTTGCTGCGCCCGTACAGGCCGGCGCCCCTGGCGCGCTTGCCTGGCACGGGCGCCGGCGACAGTGTAAGGGCCAGGAGGGGGAGGAGGCCACGAGTGGATAGGGAAAAGCTTCTGCGCAGGGTCATGGCCGAGACGGGCCTACAAAGCGAGGAGACGGCCGACAAGGCGACGCGCTCTGTGCTCATCGCCCTCACCGGTGTCCTCTCGCGCAACGAGGCCGACGACATGGCCAGCGAGCTGCCTCGAGAGTTCAAGAACCTGGTCTACGCCCACCTCACGGAGGCCGGGACGGCCAAGCCCGTCAACTGGGGCACCTTCTTCGGCCGCGTGCAGGGCGACCTGGGCTTGAACCGCGAGGAGGCCGAGCGGATCACCAAAGGGGTCTTCGTCGCGCTCAGCGACGCCATCAGTCCCGGCGAGATCGAGGACGTCTTGGCCGAACTACC
>Ga0078972_1013943_pt1 | contig 12980 bp, 6 predicted proteins | sample YelNatPaOPGAMG01_FD_67568 | JGI IMG/M metagenome (GOLD analysis project Ga0078972, IMG submission 67568) | Hot spring thermophilic microbial communities from Obsidian Pool, Yellowstone National Park, USA - OP-RAMG-01 (SPADES assembly) (version 2) | ecosystem: Environmental > Aquatic > Thermal...
AGCGCCATGCGCAAGCCTGGACGCGAGCGGCTGGTGATCATCGGCAACGGCATGGCAACGCCGCGCCTGCTGGAGCGGCTGCTGGCCGCTGCGCCAGATCGCTATGCGATCACCGTCTTCGGGGCAGAGGATACGGGCGGCTATAACCGCATCCTGCTTTCCCCGGTGCTGGCCGGCGAGAAATCCGCCGATGAGATCATCACCCATGCGCCGGACTGGTACGCCGCGCGCGGCATCACCCTGCATCGTGGCGAGGCGGTCGGCGTCATCGACCGCAAGGCGCGCAAGGTCGTGGATCTTCCCTCCCTCAACACGAAGGTCACAAACATCAGTAAGGAGGAAGCGCAAAAGCTGGTGGAGACCTTCTACCGCAGGCGACTCGAGGCTCTCGACATCGACGAGGTGCGGAAGTTGATCAAGAGAGGCAATGCTGCCCGTGCCATCGTGGTCGAGGGTGACGATGCCAGGGTGCTGCGTTCCTTCCTCGATGAGCGCGCGAACGGCAAGATTGTGCGCAAGATGACGGACGAGCAAGCCGAACGTCAGGCCAGGATCGACGCCGAGGGCGATGTCAATGGTGATCGCGCCCGCGCCGAGGAGATGATGGATTCTGGTCTCGGCGGCTACGGTCCCAAGCCAGCGGTCATGGCAAACGTCATTCAGTCGCTCTACGGCGAGGCTCTCGTCGGCCTCATACGGCGCAACATCGGGCTGGGCATGCCGACTGTCTTCAATGAGGCCGGTGGACAGGAGTTGGCGCGTAAGGTGGCTGGCTTCGGGGCGACGAAGGAAGAGCTTGCGGCTGCGGCAAAGCAGGCTGCTGAGCGGGCGGGTGGTCCACAGGGTCCTCCGGTGAACATCTACTGGGGGTCCAAAGAGTCGCCACACCTCTCCAACCTCGCTCCGCGTCCCTTCGTCCATGACGGGGTCAGGTACCGCAGCGTCGAGCACGCCTACCAGAGTCTCAAGAGCGGGACACTTGACGAGGCCACCTACAAGAATCCTCGCTGGAACAAGGCCGGTGGGCGCATCCGTGGTCCAGAGGCGAAACTCAAGCCCGCCGAGATCGACGCACTCATGGAGACGCTCATTCGTGAGTCCTTCGAGCAGAATCCAGTGGCTCTCAAGCGCCTACTCGAGACGGTCGGCAGTCCGTTGACCCACAAACAGGGTAGAGACTGGGCCGACCGCTTCCCGAAGATCCTAATGAAGGTCAGAGACGACCTTGATGCTTCGGAGAAGATCAGACCGACTGGCACCGGCATCCCCGGTGGGAACGCGCAGGGCAAACTCTTCAACCGCACCGCTCCGCGTCCTCCGCGCACTGAACTCACAGGAGAAGGTTCGATGCTGGGCTCAGAGCATGAGCACTTCTACGTGGGCAACAGCGCCGACGAGCACTTCTGGGCATCCATGGACCGCGGCCGCGGCAGCTCCCGCCCTCCCCACGAGCGTCCTCCTGAGGACACGACGTCCGCCGACCTGAACGCCGATCAGGAACAACTCCTCAGGGTTGACGCACAGGAGGCCGTGCCGGCTGAACTGCTTCCCAGTGATGCCGAGGTCGCTGCGGACAAGGACATCTTTGCTCCCGACATGACGCCCGAGCGTCGTGCTCAGGTGGCCAAGAAGCCAATGACTGACGAGCAGCAGGCGATCTACGCGAAGATGGAGTCCCTGCATCGGCAGCTCAACGACCCCGAGACGGGCATCTACGCTCAGTTGAGAAGAGCGCACGCCAATGACATGACACTGAACCGTGAGCGTCGGATGGCACTCCAGCGGTATCAGGACGCACGGGCACGGCTCTACGGTGGCTCACTTCCCGGCATGAGCAGGGACGCTCAGGAGGCTCTCAACGAGCAGACCAAGTACCTCGCCGAGGCGTATCGCAGGACCGGCCTGGATGCGTCGGCCACCAAGGAGCAGGTGCGCGACGAGATGATGAAGCAGCTGAACGTCGCTGGCGACTTGCTCGACAAGCTGCTCTCCTCTCCAGAGACCTTCCACGACGAGTTCGGACACCTCAACGCTACGCTGGAATCTGAGGCCTCTGCCGAATGGCAGCTGCACCAGTGGCACTACGCCTCCTACAACTACTCGAAGCTCTCCAAGTTCATGGCTGGCGGACCGGTCAAGGCGATGGAGAAGTTCAACTCGTGGAAAATCCCCGGCATCAACCAGTCGCTCGACGACTTCACGACTCTCTATAAGACCATCGTTATGATGAAGATAAGCACCATGCTGCGCATCCCGCTGGCAGACGAGGCCACGCGCTTCATCACCGAGGGCATCAACCCACTCGCAGCCTGGAAGAAGGCTCAGTGGATGAAGGACTTCGACAAGATGCCCGACGACATCAAGTTCAAGGTCTCCGAGCTGATCAGAACAGCCAGTGACGGGACCTACGACTGGATCGACTACATGGCGAAGGACTCCTTCACCCACTACCAGAAGATGGTGACCGCCGCTCGCCGGGATGCCACCTACGCCGAGTACCTGCGCGGACGCCGCATGCTCGACCCGGCGATGGGTGAGGGTGGCAGGGCGCAGATGAAGGCCGAGATCAACGCCTTCCTTAAGGAACCAGGTAACGTCGAGCTCAAGAAGATGGTGCGTCAGTATCTCGCTGCCGCCAAGAACCCGGCCTTCGCTGGTCAAGCCGATGAGATGGTCTTCAAGGCGTGGTACTCGATGGGTCTGCGTGAGGGTGGAGGGCTACGGAACACGGCTATCCAAACCAACCGCGTGATCTCCTACAGTGATGAAGCCGGTACGCACATTGACGTGGCTCTTCAGAAGCACCCTGAGCGGTACTACGACAATCAGGTCGAGGGTGCCACTGGTGGTCAGGCGGTCACCGAGCGGGCGAAGCTGCGGAGCACCGAACCGCCGACGCCGGTACAGGGCGGCATGCACACGGTCACGGATCCTTATGGAGGAGAGCATCGAGTCCAGCTTCCCGGCGTCAAGGGTGACGCTCAGGGACTCGTTGATGCGCTCTACCGGAAGTACTCCTACTGGTACGACCATCCCATCGTCGGCAAGCACTGGCGTCCGGTGAACGGCTGGGCTCGGACCAGCGAGCAGGAGGCATGGGACGCCGAACTGAAGAAGGGGCGTATCCCCACCGACATGATGTTCGGCAAAGCCTACGATGGTCTCTTCGACGGCAAGGAAGCGAAGAAGGCGTGGCATGAGATCGGTCGTCTCAAGGAGGGCGAGGCGTTCAAGACGTGGGACGGCAGGACAATCGTGCCGACTGCCGACGACGTCAAGCGGTGGCGGCCGATGCTGTTTGGTCAGCGCACTTTCTCAGGAACCAACCCAACCTTCGTGCACAGCGCTCGTGATGCGGTCTACGGCATCCTCGACTATTCTGGCTCGAAGATGAACGAGATGGTCTACGCCCATGCCTTCGACAAGCAGCGCACCACGCTCATGGACTTCGCACTTCGCCAGAAAGTGGCAGAGTTCGGCAAAGATGCGAAGCTCACTGAGGACGAGATCCGCGCCATCGAGAAGCGGGCGCACTTCTCGGCTCGCAGCTACATGGAGCGGGTGATGTTCACCAACGTCAGCTACGGCGGTGAGGACTTCCTGCGCAACCTCGTGATGTTCCTGCCCGCCTACCGTCAGTTCGCCACGTACTGGGCTTCCTACCTCGCCAAGCATCCCTTCGCGCTCTCGTTGGTCTACCGGATGAACCGGGACCAGGACCACCTGAAGGTGAATGCTGGCGGCTTCGAACTCGATTTCAGGCGCATGAGCTTCCTCATCAACCAGGGTAATCCGTCAGCGAACGGCAAGATAACTCCGTTTCAGGAACTCACCGGCTGGCTGCCGAATGGTGGTCCTCTCCTCACCTTCCCGGTCTCCGTGATGGCGCACACTGAGCGTGGCAACAAGGACAACGTCTGGGGCAACCTCGCTGGGACGTGGCCGTTCAACTTCTCCAGTGAGTACAGCGCCTTGAACTCCCCGCTCGACAAGATCTTCTACGGAGCCTTCGGCAAGACGCTGCCGTGGCCCTTCGGCACTGATCCGTCGAAGAACGCATGGCGGGCCATCCAGATCCAGAACGAGGCCCTGCGCAACCACGACCAGCGCATCAGCGGCAAGGAAGCGATGTGGAAGGTGCGCATGAATCGGCTCCTCGAGGGTGGCTTCAACTTCGTCAGTCCGGTGGGCGTGCGCATCGTCGATCCCGACGTCGAAGCGATGATTGCCGGCAAGCAGAAGTACAACGCTGCCAAGACACCAAAGGAAGCGGCTACCGTCCTCAACGACCCGAAGATGAAGATCTTCAAGACCTATTTGAAGTGGCAGAACCTCCCGTCCTACGAACAGCTCGACTTCATGGCCAAGCACCCGGAGATCGTTCCATACGCGGTCTCAGGGTACGCAGCGGGGTCCAACCCTTCTGGAGCCGTCGGACTGCTCTACAGCGACATGGCAGAGGCAGGAGTCCCCGACCCCGAGCTATACATCCAGCGTGTCGACGAGAAGTACCGTCAGTTAAACAAGGTGCTTCAAGCCGAGCAGATGCGCAAGGAGGAGAGTGACGAGGCTGAGTGGTGGAACACCTACAAGGCCGAGCACTCCGATGACCACTCCATCGAGCGGCTTCAGAACGAGTACGAGAACTCGACCGGTGCCTTCGGTCCCGGTGGCAACTTCTTCATCCAGGGCAAGCGTGGCCTCGCGTGGTACCGCGCCGCGATGCACCAGAAGTACGCTGAAGCCAGAGACCCCTACATCGGCATCAGCAACAACACTGGGGACGCCTATCGGCTTGCCAAGTTCATGGACGAGATGGGCGGCGCTGGTCGTGCCCTCCTCCAGATGTCTCCCAACTACGAGATGTATGTGCTCCAGAAGGCCAAGGAGAACCAGAGTCAGGTCCTCGACATGGTGAAGAACTACGCCAAACAGAGGATGACCACGCGGCTCACCCGTGACCAGATCATTGGCGCTGGCTATACGCCCGCGGAAGCCGATGAACTGTCCATGTATGTCTCCAGCATCGACCGGCTCTGGACGGCGGCCGACGCACAGGTGGCGCAGTACCAGGGCGGCTACACATCGAAGGAGGGGCGTGCGATCCGCAATGCTGCGCTGGAGGCCCAGAATGCGCTCATCCACACCAATGCACTCACGGAGAAGTTCCTTGGCGACAACATCGTCGGTCTGTTCTCCTCCACCTATCTGACCAAGCCCGCGTACGCGCGCACCGACTACGTGCGCCTCGACAAGATGAACCCGGTGGAAGCCAAGACCTTCATGCACTTGACGGAAGAAGTGGACCCGAAAACAGGTGCAGTCCGACTGGACGTACCATATGAGCCGCTGAACGCCGCCAAGCTGAAGGCACAGGGCGAGGTCCTTGGCTACCAACCCAAGGTCGATGCCACCGGAAAGACCTCGTGGTACGCGATCATCAAGGTGGGCAACGTCATCGGCACCATCCCAGCCAAGGCTCCCGCAGAGGCGAAGACCATCACCATGAACCGGAAGATGGTGCAGCAGTTCATCACCAACTTCATAGCCAACCAACCGGATACACCCGAGGCGGTGAACGCATGGCGCGAGCAGTTGAAGAGCATGCCGATGCCGAAGTGGGCGAGTCAGGTAGCGGAGGAGGACCTGCGGGCGGCAGCGTGGAAGGCGTGGCTCTCCGCGGCGGCGACCGCACGGCGGGAGCTTCGGGACACACCGAACGAGTACTACGGCGGCGCACCCGGCTTCTCCACCTCCTCCAAGTTCGGAGAGTCGTGGAAGAAGACGCTCACCGCCTACGGCGAATACTTCTCGATCCTCTCCCCGTCCTTCAAGGCTGAGTGGGAGCAGTACAATGCGAACAACCAGATGACCAATGCGATCCTGGACTGGTACCTCTGATGGCAATCACAAAGAAGGTCTCGAAGAAGAAGCAGCCGCTCAACGCCGCGACCGTTGCCCAGAGCATGATGCTCAAGGAGAAACAGCGTTACGTCACCGGCTACCTTCAGGTCATCAAGAACCTCTACAAGAAGAACACCTTCACGCAGGAGCAGGCCCGACTCGCAGAGCTTGCCTACAAGCGCAAGCTGCCACCCTCTGGCTACGTCGCGCTCATCCGGCAAGCGGATCCACACTATCCCAAGACCAAGGACTTCCAGCGCCGTCAGGGAGAGGCCAAGGCCGTGTGGGCGCAGTTCCGTCCCAACCGTCCCATGCCGCACGAGTTCAGCCAGAAGTACGTGCGCTCTTCGCTCAACCAGGTGCAGCTCATCGAGCAGGTGGACCGCTCGCTCAAGGCACAGAAGGCGGTCTCTCTGAACACCAAGCAGCGCGTCATCCCGCAGGGTCACGCGGCCTATGCTCAGCTGCGCACCATGCTCAACGAGGCGGTCAGGAAGCACACTGGCGCGGATGCTCACGACAATCTGCATCGGATGGTCTTTTCGGCCAAGGTGCAGGACAAGCACATCGACGATATGTTCCCCGACCTCTTCGGGGGGAAGGAGGCCTTCAAGTGGATGAACAGAGCAGAGTCCCAGCCGCAGCCGGTCCTCAAGCCCAAGCTGAACACGGCTGAGTCTCCCTTCATCAGCCAAGCTCAGAACGCGTTCGACATCGGCGTGAACGACATGGGCGCAGGGCTCATATCGTCCGAGATCATCAAGTAGGGAGTCCTCATGGCAGACGAGATCGAAATCCCGGCAGTAGAAACCCCGGAAGTTCCGGCCGTAGCGGAGATGGCAACCGAAGAGTTCGACTGGGGAGAGTTCTTCGCCGAGAAGGAAGAGTCGGTCGCGGCCGCTCCGGTCGCCGACGTTCCCGACATCGGTGATGAAGAGGACGACCTCCGTGCTCAGCTGGCGAGGGCTCAGGCCGACTCGGCCAGGGCACTCCAGATGGCAGAGGCCGCGCAGATGCAGGGCAAGATGAGCGCAGCCATCAACGCATGGAAGGCGCAGGCCACGCCGGCTGAGATCGAACTTTCCGACTTGCTGCTCGGTTCCACCTCTCCGGAGGAGCTTCAGAAGAACGCTCAGATTATCAAGCTGGCAGCGGCCAAGCTGGACGCCACAGCGGCGCAGCGTGAAGCGAACGTGCGCAAGGAGATGGAGCGCCAAATGCAGTCGGAGTTCGGGATCCCGATCCAGCCGACCTTCCAGCCGATGCCCGAAGCGGAGAAGGTCAAGCAGATGCTCGAGGAGGGCAACCTCGCGGACGCAGCCGCAACGATGATGAAGGGCTTCTAGTCCGCGGCTCTTTGTGCTAGATTCATAATGTCTCCTGCGGAGACGTAGGGAGACAAGACGAGCTTCCAGAGCCTTCTGGGCTTGGAGAGCATCGACTGAAGACCAGTCCATGACTCACGAACCCAGGAGGCTCTTCCATGGCCCAGACACCATTCGATATCAGCCAGAACGGTTGGGCGTCGTCCGACTTCCAAGACTCCACTACCGGCGTACTCCAGCGAGACATCTCGCCGCTCATCATGGAGGTTCTCCGGCGTGACCCGACCTTCCTCGGCACCATCAAGGTTGGCGCGCCCGCCAAGAACCGCAAGGTTGAGTGGTTCGAGCGCGACTGGATCCCCTTCCAGTTCACCACCAACACGGACATCCCGGACAACTCCAGCCCCGTCGACATCACCGTTATCGAGCCGAACATGGGCAAGTGGCTGACGGTCGGCACCAAGCTGATGCTCACCGGCTACGCCACCAGTGGCAGCTTCTCGTACACTCCCGGTGAGCTCTTCGAGGTCACGGGCGTCGATACGACCACGCTAGGCTCGACTGGTCACTGTGTCGCTACGCTGGCCCGCCAGTTTGGTGGCAGTCCGAACAGCGGTGCCGTGACTGCCAACGGGCTCCAGTTCGAGATCATCGGTTCGTCCCTGCCGGAGAACTCGTTGCCGGGTATGGACCGCAGCCGTGGGTACGGACCGGCTCTGGTCAACTACACCGAAATCGACGGCTTCGACCTCAACATGAGCGGCACGGCGATGGCGATGAACACCATCAACATGTCGGACTTCTGGGGCACCAACCTCAAGGAGCTCACGGAGGAACTGAGGTTGCGCCTCAACCGCAAGGCGATCTACGGCATCCCACAGGGTATGGACACCGCCCCGCACGGGGATACCTACGCGGGCAGCGACACCCAGATCCGCACGATGGGCGGGCTCAAGTACTATCTGAACCGCGCCGGTGGCAACGTCATCTCCAGCGGCTACACCACGCCGACCGAGGACCTGATCAACCACATGTGCCGGATGATCATCGCCAAGAACGGCCAGCTGAACAACAGGAAGGGCAACATCCTGTGTCACCCGGCCAACGCCGAGATCTTCGCCGACATCTGGAAGGACAAGATCCAGATCACCCGTCAGGACACCGTCCGTGGTGTCGAGGTGAAGACCATCCTGACGAAGCTTGGCTTCCAGCTGGACATCGTCTGGGACCAGAACATGCGTCCCAACGACCTCATCATCTACAACCCCACCAAGGTCGAGATCGCTCCGCTCGCCGGCCGGGCGTGGTTCGTCAAGAAGTACGACAACGGTTCGGACGGCCAGACCGCCCGCGTCATCGGCGAGTGGACCATGCGTGTGTGGGACTCGCTTAAGGACCACGCGATCTGCACCTGCCTGACCACGCCGGGCTACTGAGCCAATGAGATAGGGGCGGCCGGTCCCGCGTCGAGGCCGGCCGCCCCACCATCCATCGTCTGACCCGCAAGGGTCTCTGAAAGGAGACAGACATGGCAGCTTGTACCGCCTTGGTCTCGCCGAACGCTTCCACCGACGTCACCGACCACCTCGGGTATTGACATGAGCCGGGGCAAGTACAGAGACACTGAAGTCACGTTTGTTGACGGCGAGTACGCCGAGCCGAACATCGACAATCACGGCACTCTTGTCGTGAACCTCTCCGACGCTACTATCGCTGCTCTGGCAGCGGCCATCGCAGCGGCAATGAGATGATAGATGTGTGCCTGGAGCATCGTTCCAGAGCTCAACGGGGAGCATGGGTCACTCACTCCCTCTGATGCTCAGAGGGTCGAGGACGAGAGTTCCTGCACCATTAGGTGCGTGAGCGACGAGGGCTACAGGCCTGTGCTGCTGAAGACATGGCCGCTGCTCACCCTCCGCCACAACGCGATCCCCAACCCGCGCGCCGCCGTAGACGTCAGTGGGTGGGATTGGTCATGGGAAGTCTGGAGCCGCGTGGAGACGGCGCCGTTCCCGATTCCCGGACCCGGGACGACCTGCATCTACGTCGAGCCCTGCGCGGGCGGCTGCGGCCTGGAGAACACCGAGGGCGGCGTGCCTCTGCCCGAGGGCGTGGGGCCAGGCGGCTGGCTGGCTTGCCAGACGGCGGCCCTGGTCACCGGCGTCGTCGATACGGACTGCATCCTATCGCTCGCCGTCTGGTGGTACGACGAGGACGGGATTTCGCCGGCAGACCCGTACGCCTACAGCAACATCGTGAATGATGCCTTCTGGAAGTCGGGTCGCACGATCAGCGACGTGCACCTCATCGACACCTTGCTCCCGCTCGACGGCTGGCACCGCTACGCCGCCAATCTACAGGTGCCGACGGCACTCTCGCAGAATGGCAAACCGGTGGTCGCCTTCGACTTTGGCTTCACGGTCAACAGCTACCCAGACAATGCGACTGGAGCCGACAACGCGGCGCTGTACTTCACCAACATGCAGGCGGAGGCGGGGTCGGAAGGTGGCACCGTGCTACCGTACTGCGATGATGGGACGCTGGCATGACAGACCACATCCTTATTCCAGAGACGAAAGGCAAGGAGAACTACGGGCACATCCTGCCTAGCGGTGCGCAGATAGCCGATGAAGGTTCGCAGCCGATCTTCCGTCTCGAGCCGGTGAATCCGCAGTACAAGGTGGTCACGGCGAAGACATGGCCGCTAGCCGTGCCGGTCCCGTCGCTCCCGCGTCTCTCGGTCACCTACTGGCATCCCATCTTCCAGCGTCATCCTGAGATCTACATCCCCGAACCACCCAATATCCCGGCCTGGATCAGCGTCACCGATATGAATGACAACCCGGTCCCCGGCTGCGGCAAGACCGTGGTAATCCTCCCCTTCACTCACTGGGCGCTGGATGAGAACGGTGTTCCTGTTGCAGAGCCACCAGAGAGGGTCTACACGGAAAAGCTTGACGTGCTGACCGGCTGGCCAGCTGAAGCCTTCGTGGAGAACGAGACCTACAAGCTCAGCGTCGAGTGGTTTGACTACGCGATCACGCTCTCCGGCTCTGAGACACCTTTCCCCGAGAGCTGGCACCTTGGCAGTGGAGGCATCTATCTTATCGGAGAGACCGGGGTAGCCAGACCGTCGTGGGGTCAGGTCTATCCTCCGATCTGGTCTGGAGACCCGATCTTGTTCAGTCGTGGTAGTAGTGACATCTCGCTCGAGTACCGGGACTACATTTTCATGACTGGGACCGCTGGCTGGCAGCCATTTGCCAACGGCTACTTCGTCAAGACCTCAGAGTCGGAGTTCTGGATTGATGGCTACAACAGAGAACTCGAATTCGCCCCCGCGGCCATCTATCTCAGGCTTCCCTATATGGGTGAGAACGCCGTACTTCCGATGACGTGGAGCTACAACAACCACTGCGGCACAGAAGGTAGACCCTGGAGTCCCAATGCCGGTAACGCTACTCTTTATGACTTCTTGTCCAGGTTCGACCCGGAACCGAACCAGTTCATCATGGCTCAGGGGACATCTGGTGATGGTGAGATCTTACTGAAGCTCGTCCCCAACATTCAATGGGAGGACTCGGACGTGCGTTACTGGGGCACTGTGGAACCTCCTCACTTCACGCCTGCTGCTTGGCCGGACGGGTGGGTTTACGCGCTTCCTCCCAATACCTTCAGTAAAGCGGAGGCTCAGATGTGGTTGGAGAATGTCGACTACTATCCGTGGCCTGATGGCGGCGTCATGATCACTGGAATGACGGTAGGAGCAGAAGAGTGATCACCTTTGACATGCAGAGGCAGAACGCGATCACCAACCCGCGGGCGCATGTGGATACGGCGGGTTGGTCTGCGGTGATCCGCGTGACTGCGGCTCCTGTGACGTTTCCGGCTGGTGCTGATACGGCGTTCTTGGTTGCGCCTTATACGGGTGGGCGTTTGGCGTGTGGGGATTGGCTGGCGTTGCCGGCCGGTGTGGGCAGCGGTGATTGGGTGTACGTGCAGTTCGATGCGTTTGTTAACCCGGCGACTGCTGACCCCGGTGCGTGTGCGTTGTCGGCCGACCTCGACTTCCGTAACGGGCTTGGTCAGATACAGGGTTCACGGTCTTTCTGTCGCTATGTCCACATCCCGCATGAAGCTTTCGTCCACTACTCGGGCGTCCTTCAGGTGCCGGGCAATGGGGCAACAGAGTTCGCCTTCTTCACCAAGGTAGTCCCAATCCTCGAGCACGGAGCCGACACGGCTGTTCTCTACTTCACGAACGTCAGCGTCGAGCGAGTGTTCGCAAGGAACCTCTCCATCCCAGCGTTCGCTGATGGCGACTCAGATGGTTGGGAATGGCTGGGCACGGCGCACAACTCAGCTTCTCAGGAGCTCGTCGCACAGAGGATAACCATGCCCGATCTCGACGAGACCATCGTTACGCCGGCTTCCGATGGCACCTACACCTTCCCGTCCGTGGATCACGGTTACGTGCTCGAGGTCCAGTTCGGTCCGGCCGTCTGCACGGTCACGGTTAACGTCGGTGGCGGAGCCGGAACTGTTGATCCCATATACAAGGAGGTCGCCTCCGGTGGTTCGCTCGAGATCGTGGCGACTCCCGCCGATGGCTACGTCTTCGACCATGCGACCGTCAACGGGGACCCTGGATCCCTCTCGCTGACCAACATCATCGACCACACCGTCGTCATGGTCTACTTCAAAGTCACCACCTTCACCCTGACCTACACTGCCGGAGACCACGGCTCCATCACTGGAGACGCCGAGCAGGAAGTCGAATACGGGTCCAGCGGCACTGTCGTGCGAGCCGTGCCGGACGCGGGCTATCACTTCGTGGAGTGGAGCGACCACGCGACCAGCGCCGTGCGCATTGACTTCGGGGTTCACAACGACATCTCCGTGACTGCTTCCTTCGCTATCGACGTGGTTGAGGAGTATCACCTCACCTACACTGCTGGTGCCAATGGGTCTCTCACTGGAGACAGCTCTCAGACGGTGCTTCGGGGTGGGAACGGGACCGAGGTCGTGGCCGTGGCCGACAGTGGCTACGCCTTCACCGGCTGGAGCGACGGGGTGCCGCAGGCGGCGCGCACCGACATCGGCGTGACCAAGGACATCACGGTCACCGCAAACTTCGTCAGCCTGGTCACCTGGACGCTGACCTATACCGCTGGCCCGGGCGGGACGATCACGGGCTCTGCTTCTCAAACGGTGGTCAACGGTGAGAACGGAGCACTGGTGGTTGCGACTCCGAACGCTGGCTACGTGTTCAGTGGATGGAGCGATGGACGTTCGGTGGCTCCGCGTCAGGAACTTCATGTGCATGCCAACCTGTCTGTGACAGCGATCTTCGAGGTGGTCCCCATGTACAACCTCACCTACTCGGCCGAGACCGGTGGCACGATCGTCGGTGATGCCAATCAGCAGGTGGCGGCTGGAGAGCACGGCACCATGGTGGTGGCCACGCCCAGCGCTGGCTACGTGTTCGACAGCTGGAGCGACGGCAGGAACACTGCCTCGCGTCTCGACGTCGGGGTGGATAAAGACCTCGCCGTGACCGCCAGCTTCGTCTCCGCTGTCCTCTGGGTGCGCTATCGGGGCATCGGCGGCGGCACCATCAGCGGCGACGACTACCAGACGGTGACCTACGGGGACGACGGCACCGAGGTAGAGGCCGTGCCCGATGCCCACCATCACTTCACGATCTGGAACGACGGGGTGACCACTGCCAAGCGCACTGAGCGCAACGTC
>Ga0078972_1013947_pt1 | contig 12978 bp, 7 predicted proteins | sample YelNatPaOPGAMG01_FD_67568 | JGI IMG/M metagenome (GOLD analysis project Ga0078972, IMG submission 67568) | Hot spring thermophilic microbial communities from Obsidian Pool, Yellowstone National Park, USA - OP-RAMG-01 (SPADES assembly) (version 2) | ecosystem: Environmental > Aquatic > Thermal...
TTATCTCTCTCCATCGCTTGCCGGAACTGCTTTACTAAACCCGTAACGGCGTGCACTTCTCCAGTTTGAGCAGCCCGAATTAGCGCAGATCCAATAATCACCCCATCGGCCATTTTTGCCACTGCCTGCGCCTGGATAGGAGTCGAAATTCCAAAACCAACCGCCAGGGGTAGGGAAGTGGACCTTCTCACCCGCTCGACAAAATGATATAAGTCCTCTGCCAAACTTTCCCGTTCACCGGTCACTCCGGTCAGGGATACCAGATAGAGAAATCCTTGGGCATATTTAACGGTTAATTGGATGCGGGTTTCCGTCGAATTTGGCGCCAACATGGTGATCAATGCCAATTGGCTGGCTTTACACCCTGCCAGCATTTCGTCGGCTTCTTGAATGGGTAAATCTGGCACAATGAATCCATCTGCCCCACACTCTGCGGCATCACGCACATATTTTTCGATACCATAAGACAATATCGGATTAATATATCCCATTAACAATAATGGCTGGTTCACTCCCGCTTTCCTTAGCTCGCGCGTGAGCAATAGTGCTTTTTCTACATTCATTCCTCGCTCGAGAGCTATCTGGGTGGAATGCTGAATAGTAGGTCCATCAGCCAAAGGGTCTGAAAACGGAACCCCTAACTCTATTAAATCGGCGCCGTTCTCTGCAATTCCACAAATCAGCTCGAAAGATTGGTTGAAATTGGGATACCCAAGCGTGAAATAAGGCATCAAGGCAGCCCGGTTTTCCCTTTTCGCTTGCTCAAAAGTGGATCGGATGTGATTAATTCCCATCTCGGCCTCCTTCCAGGGAATGCATAATTGTATCTAAATCTTTATCTCCCCGTCCCGATAAATTGACGAGGATCAGTGCATCCCTGTCTAATTGATTAGCGCGTTTTATTGCCTCGGCAACGGCGTGAGCCGATTCAAGTGCGCATAAAATTCCTTCACTGCGCGCTAGCTGATGAAATGCAGCCAGCGCCTCCTGGTCGGTTGCGTAGGTATATTCAGCCCGCCCGATTTCTCGCAGCAATACATGCTCTGGACCTACCGCCGCATAATCCAAACCAGCGGAGATGGAATGAGTTTGGGCAATCTGTCCATCTTTATCTTGTAGAACATAGGTGTAACAACCATGCAAAACACCCTCTCGCCCTAAGAGCGGGTCAGAAAATCGGCTGGCATGTTTTCCGCTGGCGATTCCATTTCCCCCCGCTTCTACTCCAATCAACCGCACTCCTTTATCCGCCAAAAAGGCGTGAAATAGCCCAATTGCATTCGACCCACCACCCACACAGGCAATACACATATCAGGCAAACGGCCGCATTGCTCCATTATCTGTGCGCGGGCTTCCTCACCAATAATTGATTGAAAGGTGCGCACCATGGTTGGATAAGGATGAGGACCCAAGGCAGAGCCTAAAAGATAGTAGCTGGTACGGACATTGGTTACCCAGTCTCGGATTGCCTCATTGATGGCATCTTTTAGAGTTTGGGATCCTGATTCAACAGCAAGCACCGTTGCGCCAAGGAGCTTCATCCGTAAGACATTGGGCTGTTGGCGAGCAATATCTACACTTCCCATGTAGACAACACAATCTAACCCTAATAATGCCGCGGCAGTTGCAGTAGCCACGCCATGTTGTCCGGCGCCAGTTTCGGCGATGATGCGTTTTTTGCCCATCCTTTTTGCCAACAATGCCTGCGCAAGCGCATTGTTTATCTTGTGTGCCCCTGAATGAGCTAAATCTTCCCGCTTGAGATAAATTTGGGCTCCACCTATTTGTTCTGACAACCGTTTGGCATGAGATAGCGGGGTAGGACGTCCTACATACGTTCTTTGTAAATAAGACAACTCCGCTTGAAAATCCTCATCAACCAGGCTTTTTTGAAAAGCTTGTTCCAGTTCTTCGAGGGCTGGCATCAGCGTTTCAGGGACATATTGCCCGCCATATTTGCCAAATTTAGGTTTTAGGAGTGTTACAGTATCCATTAGTGGTCTCATATCAGTTTCCTTTTGCATTTTTTATGAACAATTTCAGTTTTGTTAATTCTTTTATCCCAGGCTGACTTTCCACCCCTGAGGCAACATCCACTCCCCATGGGTGAACCTGTTGAACTGCGCTAGCCACATTTTCTGCATCCAAACCACCAGCCAGAAGAATAGGATATTGACTGGCAGCCAAGCCTGCGAGCTGCCAATCACCGGTTTTCCCGCTGCCACCGTATGTAGCATTTTGATAAGTATCGAAGAGTAATTGTGGTGTACTTGGTGGAGACGAAAACTGGTGTAACAGTTCATCCAATTCCTTCTTGTTCTTGGGACGAATAGCTTTATAAGCACGCCCGTTCAACATCGCTAAATCCGCCGCGTTTTCATCACCGTGGCATTGCGCTAAAGTCAAACCACAATCATCCAATACTTTCAGGATGTTCTCCGGTGATTCGTTGACGAAAACCCCAACTAGCCCAATGGATTCATTGCGCCGTGCTAATTCATTTGTGATCTCCAAACAGCTGGAAGGAGAGATATAACGCCGGCTGCCTGGGTAAAAATTGAAACCCAGCAGATCTGCTCCTGCATCCAAGGCGGCTAAGGCATCTCCCAAACGGGTAATGCCACATATCTTTACTACCACCATTTATCTTTCCTCCAATCTACCAGCCAGCTCCCGTACTTTTTTGCGGATATTCCCGCTCTTGACTAACGCTTCTCCCACCAAAATCGCATCAAAACCAGCATTTTTCAAACGGATCACATCTTCTATGGTCGTTATGCCGCTTTCTGCTACAGTAAGTATTTCTGGTGGGATTATTGGACGTAATCTCAAACAGGTGTCAATACTTATCGAAAAATCATGTAGATTACGATTGTTAATTCCGATCGCGCGCGGATGACAATAGAGAGCTTTTTCCAACTCTTGTTGGTCATGAACTTCAACCAGCGCAGTCATGCCTAAATCCTGACACAGATGCTGCAAAGCATCTAACTCCACCTGGCTCAGCATACTGGCAATCAGCAGCACTGCACTCGCTCCTGAAGCGCGTGACTCATAGATTTGATAGGGATCGAAGATAAAATCTTTCCGCAAAATGGGAATCTGTGGGAAGTGCGCCGCGATCGTCACCAAATAATCTAAGTTGCCATGGAAATAAGATTCATCGGTGAGGACACTTACTGCGGCAGCCCCATTATCAACATACTGGCGGGCCAATTCTAGCGGAGGCAGGGATATGCCAAAATTTCCTTTTGATGGGGAAGCATATTTAACCTCCGCAATCAACGCCGCTGACTGATTGGTCTCTTTTGCTTTTCGTATACTCTCACAAAAATCTGGCGCCGCCACAGCGCTCTGTGCCATCTCTTTCAATTGACCCAAAGGCAAAACTAACTTCTGCGACTCAACCTCTCTTTGTTTGTGGGCGAAGATTTCTTCAAGGATGGAGGATTTGATTGAAATCCTGTTTTGTTTCATTTGCCAATCCGTTGGGTCATTTGCACAAACGATTCCATTTTATCTAGTGCACCACCGCTATCCAGTGCTTCTTTAGCATACTGATAGCCAAGTTGGATATCAAAATGATCGCACAAAGCTAATGCAGCCGCGGCATTGAGCAAGATGACATCGCGCAGAATGCTGGTATCTTTGCCGGCTAATAGCTCCCGCATGCGGCTAGCATTTTCCGCTGGAGTTCCACCGCGCAGGTCGGATTGGGAGGCTGGCCTTAATCCCAATTCTGACGGATTGAGTTCAAAGGTGGTGACTTTGCCATCTTTTAACTGGCTGATGCGGTTTTTCCCAACCGTGGTCAATTCATCATATCCGCCATCACTATGCACAACATAAGCTGCCTGCCCGCCCAATCCGCTCAAAACTTCTGCAAAAATTTCGGTCAACTTTGGATCATATACCCCCACCAATAGATGGGTGGCTTTGGCAGGGTTGGTTAGTGGTCCAAGAAGGTTAAAAATCGTCCGCTGGCCTAATTCCCGGCGTGGAGCGATGGCGTGTTTCATCGCTGGGTGAAATTTTGGTGCAAATAGAAAACCGATCCCGGTTTCCTCAATTACCTCCGCTACTTGTTCAGGTGCCAAATCCAAATTGGCACCCAAAGCAAGGAGCACATCTGCTGCACCGCACTGTGAGGAGACAGCCCGATTGCCATGTTTAGCAACCCTTTGGCCCGCGGCAGCAACCACAAACGCAGCCGCGGTGGAGATATTAAAACTATGCGTGCTATCCCCGCCTGTTCCGACTACATCTACAATTGGGCGGCCGGGTGTCAGGTTCACCTTTTCAGCAGCAGCGCGCATCGCTTTGGCCGAACCGACAATTTCTGACACCGTTTCGCCTTTCATCCGCAATGCTACGAGATACCCTGCAATTTGGGCAGCAGTAGCTTGACCATTCATAATGATACTCATCGCCGTTTCAGCTTCTTCCATTGAGAGATCTTGATGTTGCATCACCTTTGCAAGATAAGGTTTTAGGTATTCAGGGGTTTCCATTTTTCACTCCTTATATTGAATTACGGATTGAGTTTTCTAAAATAAGGCTCCGCGAACCGTGAACGAAGAGATAATGTCGAATCTTTTTAAATCCATATTTGTTCCTCCTCAGCTATATGTAATTGGTTGACTTCAAGAAAATTTTTCAAAATGATTTTGCCAAATTCAGTAAGAATCGATTCAGGGTGAAATTGGACACCAAATATTGGTAACTGGCGATGGCGAAGTGCCATAATTTCACCTTTTTCAGTGAAAGCGGTCGCTATCAGACATTCTGGTAAATCTTCCACGATCAAAGAGTGATAGCGTGTGGCAACAAACGGGTTAGGGACATCCCGAAATAAAGAATCGCTATTGTGATAAATCATGGAAGTTTTCCCGTGCATTAATTGGGCGGCGCGCACCACTTTCCCGCCAAATACCTCACCAATACACTGGTGCCCCAGACATACCCCTAATATTGGTATCCGGGTTCCTAACTGAGCGATAATTGCTTTGGAAATACCAGCTTCCGATGGGTCGCCAGGGCCTGGTGAGATGACAATTTGTTGCGGATTTAATGCTTCCAACTCTGCCAGGGTAATGGCATCATTGCGAAAAACGTTCACCTCCACCCCAAATTCGCCAAAATATTGGACAAGGTTATATGTAAAAGAATCATAATTATCAATCACCACTAACATTTCTGCTCCTTCCTAAACACTTTCAGCCATTTCGACCGCTTGGAAAAGGGCGCGGGCTTTGTTCACTGTCTCTTGGTATTCTCGATATGGATGCGAGTCAGCCACGATCCCTGCCCCGGATTGAACACTTATGGTTTGTCCTTCCATCGTTAAGGTACGAATAGCGATGCAGGTATCCATTGAGCCATCATAAGAAAAATAACCAATCGCTCCAGCATACAACCCGCGTGGGACAGTCTCCAATTCATGAATAATCTGCATGGCGCGAATCTTCGGTGCACCGCTTACCGTCCCAGCCGGGAAAGTAGTACGGATTAGGTCAAACGCATCAAATTCTGGCCGTAAATCTCCCTCCACCTGGGATACGATATGCATGACATGCGAATAGCGTTCGATACCCATTAATTCCGCTACCTTCACAGAACCGCTACGGCAGGTTCGTCCTAAGTCATTGCGCGCTAAGTCCACCAACATGATGTGTTCAGCGCGTTCTTTTGGATCCGCTAAAAGGTCTGCTTCCTTCTCCATGTCTTCAGCAGCATCCAAACCACGCGGACGGGTTCCTGCGATAGGACGGATAATGGCGCGCTTTCCTTCCAATCGAACGTGCATCTCCGGAGACGCACCGATGACATAAAATCCAGAATCTCCTGCGAGTTGATCAAAGTCGAAGAAGAACATATAAGGAGAAGGATTCAAGCGCCGCAAAGCGCGGTATATCTCAAACGCAGAAGCCGGCGTCGTTCTTTCGAACCGCTGTGACAGCACAACCTGAAATATATCCCCAGCAGCAATATATTCCTTAGCTTTCAACACCGCTTGCATAAACCCTTCTTGTGTGATGTTCGCGGTTAAATCTGTACCAGGTTCCATTTTTGCTCTGATTTTGGCTGATGCAGGCAGTGGATTGCGTAATTTTTGCTCCATTTCGGCCAGCAATTGCTCCCCTTGCTGCAGAAGTCGTTGCGCCTCGTTACCGCCTTGATGGAGATTCACCATCAAGAGTATCTTACCAAAAGCATGATCAAAGGCAATCAATGCATCCGTTTGCAAAAAGATTGCTTCGGGTAAATCAGGATGAGGCTCCAACCGTACACTGGGTTCGAAATAGCGAACAGCATCATAAGCAAGATAACCTACCAAGCCCCCTTGAAAACGGGGGAGGGATGGATGAGTTGGTTGGGTAACCTCAGGCATCTGCGAGCGGAGAAATTGCAATGGATCTTTTCCTTCCAAAGGAAAGCTTTGTGATTGATTACCAGCTATGACCTGAAAGGCATCATTTTTTAGAACAAATGCTTTACTAGGTTTATATCCAATGAAAGAATAACGAGCCACTTGTTCACCCCCGCAGACACTCTCCAGTAAGAAACTAGCTCCGCTTCCGCGTAATTTTAAGTAAGCGGAGATCGGTGTCTCTAAGTCTCCCGGTAGTTCACGAACAAGCAATTGCTCTGTATTTTTTTGTATAGTTATTTCCATCGTCATACCTCCAAATAAAAAAACGTCCGTCCAATATGGGACGAACGTTTGTCCGTGGTGCCACCCAATTTAGGCTGGGGGTTGTTTTAATCAAAAAACCCGTTGGGATGCAACGGGAAAAAGCCAGCCTCACTCATTCCAGGTACGCTCAATCATAGGATTGAGTTATACCCTGACCCGCTAACGGGAGTCTCCCGGCTTAGGCTACTTACTTGTGTGTTCGCCCTGCAACTCAGAGGTCCATTCAGCATTTTCGTTCAGTCAGCACTTTCACCAACCGTCTGCTCTCTGTACAGTCGTAAAACGCTTACTCGTCCTCGTCAACGTCTTTCTAATTTTCCATAATTATATAAAGGATGCCACAAATGTCAAGCAAAATTTGACCAAGATACCCCCCTTCATTTTTGGATAAAATGATTGAAAATTCGTGGAAATGATACCTAGGTAAAAATAAATGCGACCAAAATGGGTTTAATTGACATAACTTTGTCTATTGACACAACCTTGTTATGATGTTATCTTTTGAAAAGAATATTCCTTAATCAAACACAATCTTTTCTGCAAGCTTATTTCACAATCTTGTTCAAGCCAAAGGAATCTCAAATGGATATCTTTGAAAAATGTTACCAATACACCGTTGTCAAAGAAGCAATTGAAGGGGGCTATTACCCCTATTTTATCCCCCTGACCGAAAACGAAGGAACAGAGGTCATGATCGGTGACCATCGCTTGATTATGTGTGGATCGAATAACTATTTAGGCTTGACAACACATCCAAAAGTAAAGGAAGCAGCGATACAAGCCATACAGCGTTATGGCACCAGTTGTACTGGCTCTCGGTTTCTTAACGGGAATCTGGAGCTTCATGAGCAATTAGAGCATGAATTAGCAGATTGGGTGAGAAAACCAGCCGCATTAGTTTTTTCCACTGGAATGCAAACCAACCTTGGCACAATAAGCGCATTAGTTGATCATAAAGATGCGGTGATCCTCGATAAATATGATCATGCCAGTATCGTTGATGGTGCGAAATTATCTTGGGGGGAAACAAAACGTTTTCGGCATAATGATTTAAAGGATTTAGAACGAATATTAAGCTCCCTCCCCCCAGAACGGGGCAAGTTGGTTGTTGTAGATGGAGTCTACAGCATGGATGGAGATATTGCTCCGTTACCAGATTTGATTCAGATTTGTAAAAAATATGAAGCACGCTTAATGGTGGATGACGCGCATTCCTTGGGAATATTAGGAAATGGTCGTGGAACAGCCGCTCATTTCAATTGTAGCTCCGAATTAGACCTCACGATGTCTACCTTCAGTAAATCTCTCGCTTCTTTAGGTGGATTTATTGCAGGGGACGAGGATGTAATCCAATATATAAAGCATCATGCGCGCGCATTAATTTTTAGCGCTAGCATACCAGCTGCCAATGCCGCTGCAGCCTTGGCAGCTTTACAAGTCATGCGGGAAGAGCCAGAGCGAATAAAAAGGGTGAATGATATTGGTTTACGCGTTCGTAATGAATTACGCCGTCTCGGATTTCAAATCGGGAATACCCAAACTCCCATTATTCCGATCATCATCGGTGATGATATGCGAACAATATTTGCGTGGAAAGCACTATATGATGCAGGGGTTTTTGTAAATCCAGTTTTATCCCCCGCCGTCCCAGAAGGACGACAGTTATTGCGCACCAGTTATATGGCAACTCACACCGATGAACAAATTGATAAAGTCTTAGAATTATTCGAAAAGATCGGCAAACAAATCAGGTTGATTTAGTTTATCATTCTTGTATAGGACTATTCTTCTACGTAGGTTATTTTCTATAACCATACCTGTTATTCGTGTGTTTATTTTTATTCATACACCTTTATGATTTGTTTCCCTAATTTGGATTTATTCGCATTCATTCGTGTGCTCATCCTCTTCCATATATCCTTGTGGTTTCCCTCTTTAATTCGTATTTATTCACATTAATTCTTGTGCTGAATTTTGTTCATTTATTTTCGTGGTTTTTCTCCTTAATTCGTGTTTATTCGTATTCATTCATGTGCTGATTTTTGTTCGTATTCCTTCATAGTTTTTCTCCCTTATTCGCGTCTATTCGCGTTCATTCGTGTACTCATCCTCTTCCATATATCCTTGTGGTTTGCCTCTTTAATTCGTTTTTATTTACATTATTTCTTGTGCTGATTTTTGTTCGTATTCCTACATGGTTTTTCTCCCCAATTCGCGTCTATTCGCGTTCATTCGCGGATTGAGTTATATTCTTGCTCATTTGCATTATTCGCGGTGTTTTCGTATGTTCGTATCTCATCCGCGTTCCTCCGCGTCCCATAAAACAATCCGCGTCCATCTGTGTTCATCCGCGTCCTATAAACAATCCGCGTCCATCTGTGTTCATCCGCGTCCCATAAAACTATCCGTGTCCATCTGTGTTCATCCGCGTCCTATAAACAATCCGCGTCCATCTGTGTTCCTCCGCGTCCTATAAACAATCCGCGTCCATAAAACTATTCATCGTTTCCAAAATTACCCCCCACCTAAAAAAACTGTAAACTCCAAATCAATAACCTTGTGTTATATTGCTATTCATCTCACCCAGTGATCGTCATTTTGCGACGCGTTCGCTGCGTCTGTGAGGAAATGCGTAATGCCAAAGACACAACCTAAAACAAAACCTATTTCCAGCCTCTTACAAAACCTGGAATCCTTCCTCCAGCACCAAACCAAACCAATGTGGATCCAGGATTTGGATACACAGACTTTTCTGGCGGTAAATGATGCCGCATTAACGCTCTCTGGTTATAGCCGCCATGAATTTTTACAAAAACGGGTAGCCGAGGTATTAGTCGAAGAAATCCAATTGCCCTCCGTCCCGATCCCAGGCATCGCCGAGGGTATCAGCGATGTCCGCCGCATCTATCGGCTATCACGCAAAGACGGTACTTTCGTGAATGTCGAGCTGACACTTCACCAAATCCGCGACGAAAACCGATCCGCCGCGCTGGTATTCGCCCAAGAAATCACCCTGCACACCTCCTCGAATCGCCTATTGCGCACTTTCGACCGGGCAGCCTTCAAAATGGAACAGGCGCTCACGCCGCATGAAATCTTTCAAGCAGTCGCTCAAGAACTAAAAAAAGACGGATACATTTGTACTTTATTCTTATGCGACGATCAACAGCAATACCTCTATCCCCGTCATCTTTCCTATGACCCCAAAATCATCCAATTAACAGAAAAGCTCACCGGGTTACGCCTCGAAAATTTTTCACTTCCTTTAGATGCAACGGCTCATTTTCGTCAGGTAATCCGCGAGAAGAAGATTATTTTTCTGGAAGATACCCAAGCTGTCATACGTGATTGGCTTCCACAGAGGATGAAAAAACTGGCTGGGCAGATCAATGCGCTGCTCAATTCCCCAAAATCTATTTTAGCGCCTCTCAACGTGGAAGGCAAAGTCATCGGTTCATTTTCTGTCACTGCCCCAGATTTAACCAAGGATGACATCCCCGCTGTGACCGCCTTTGCCTCCCTAATTGGCGCAGGGTGGCAGCGAGCTTCCCTTTATGCCCTTGCACAAGAAGAAATTGCGCGCCGTCAACTCGCAGAACAGACCCTCCGTCAAAGTGAAGAAAAATTTCGCCTTTTGTCTGAATCCTCTCTCACGGGGGTGTACCTTATTCAAGATGGGATTTTCCGTTATGTCAATCAAGCACTTGCCTCTATCTTCGGTTATCAGGTCGAGGAGATTATCGATCGGCTGGGACCTTTGGATCTCACCCATCCTGACGATCGTCAGAAAGTAACCGAAAATATCCGTTTGTGTGTTGATGGCTTACTGACCGATATCCGTTACACCTTCCGTGGTTTACGTAAGGATCGATCCGTCATTCATGTGGAGGTGCATGGCCGCCGATTTGAGCTGGGCAACCAAGTGGGCGTGATCGGGACTTTGCTCGACATCACCGAGCGTGTCAGCAGTGAACAAGCCTTACAACAGGCAGAGGCACAGTTACGCACGATTATCGAACAAGTTCCAGCAGTCATTTATACCGAATCTGCCCAGGACGGTCGGCTTTTATTCATCAGCCCACAGGTGGAAACGCTAAGTGGATATTCCCCAGAGGAGTGGCTAAACAGCTCGGATTTCTGGAAAGGAATCATACATCCTGATGATCGCGACGCAGTCATCAAGGCAGACGAAGAAACAAGCTATAGTGGTGAGCCCTTCCATCAGGAATATCGTATCCTCACCCGTGATGGACGGATTGTGTGGGTGTATGACGAGGCCGTTTTGATCCGCGATGAAAAAGGACGACCGCTTTACTGGCAGGGAATCATGCTGGATATCAGCCAGCAAAAGGCTCATGAGCGCGAAGTGGAAGCATTAGCCCAATTAGCCCAAACATTAGGGCAATCGCTGGATTTACCATCCCTACTGAAACAGATCTTAGCCACAGCCATCCATGCAATCCCTGCCGCCGAGAAAGGCACCATATTACTGGCTGATGCAAGCGGACAATTGAAGATCCACGCCATACAGGGCTATCGCGATGCGCGTGTATTGACAGCCAGTTTCCCCTTAGAAAAAGGTTATTCGGCACGGGCGTTTCGACAAAAAAAAGCGCAGATCATTAGCGATGCTCGCAGCGAGGCGGAGATCCGCTATGATGGGGAAATTGTGGAAATAAGCATGATCCAAAGCGCAGTGGTGGCGCCATTGATTGCCCATGATGCTGCAATCGGCGTGATTTCCCTGGACAACGTCACCCGTAAAGGGGCTTTTAATGAGCATGATTTACACATGTTGGAAAGCTTTGCCGCCACCGCAGCATTGGTCATTGAACGGGCACGCTTCTATGACGAAATCGCACGGCGCTCTGCCCATAATACTGCCCTGAATGCCATCCTTGTGGCTGCCAACCGCAGTGCCAACGATCTGAATGGCCTGTTAGAGATTGCGTTAGACCACCTCTTGTCGACATTGGGGCTCGCGCAAGGCGCCATCTGGCTCAATGAAACACGCTTTGGGAAACACCACCTTGCATTGCGCAATCTATCGCCAGAATTAAGCCAGGAAATGTTGCACATCTCGGCTGAACAACATATGGACTTAAAAGAGCCCCAGGTGATAACTTCATATTTGGTCGAAACCGATCCGCTGAGTAAAATCTTGATTGAAAAACACGGCATTCAATCTGCTATCGTTGTGCCATTGGAGGCAGAGGGAAAACGCATCGGCGGGATAGCCGTTGCCTCAACCAAACCCCAACAATGGGAAGAAGATGAAATCCGGCTGCTCGAGACACTGGGCAGGCAGTTGGGCTTGTTGATCGAGCGCGTACGCTGGTTCGAGGAAACACAGAAAAACCTCGCCCGCCTCGAAGCAGTGTATCATATCTCCCTCTCTTTGCGCAAAGCACAAAATGTGGAGGAAGCTTTGCCTTTATTATTAGACGAAACGCTTTCGGTCATGCATACCAATGCGGGCAGCGTGATGCTTTATCACCCGCAAAGCGCTACGCTCACACGTGTTGTAGCACGCGGTTGGTTCAGCGAGTTGAGCGAAGAACCACAAAGGGTAGATGAAGGTATTGCCGGCACAGTTTTCCACAACGGGAAATCCTATGTAACCCCTGACTTTGCCAGTGATCCAATGGTGCACAAACCTGTAGCAGGTCAGATACCTAATGGTTGGGGCGGTGTTTGTGTGCCTATCCGCACAACCACAACTTCACTCGGGGTCATTTTCGTTGCAGTCCCGCAGCCGCGCCAGGTGACAGAGGATGAAGTTGCGCTGCTTGAATCGCTGGCAGATATTGCCAGCAGCGCCATTCAGCGGATGAGTTTGTATGAAGAGACTCTCCATCAGGTGGAGCGCTTGAGCGCGCTGCGCGAAATCGATCGAGCGATTACCGCCAGTTTTGATCTAGACATCATATTCGACACACTATTGCGCCATTTGATCAAATTGTTGGCTGTCGACGCAGCGAACATCTTGCTTTACAACCCTGTTACGCAAACCTTAGAGCGTATCGCTGGCCGCGGGTTCTTTACTCCTTTACAGTCAAAATTACGGCTTCGCCTGGGAGAAAGTCTGGCTGGGCGGGCAGCTCTCGAACAACGCACCCTGTTTGTCCCCGATCTCGCTGCGAAGGGATCGGAATTAACCCAGTCAGAACGATTGGAAGGAGAACACTTCAAAGCCTATTGCGCCCATCCGATGATTAGCAAGGGCCAGCTAAAGGGGGTGGTGGAGGTATTCAGCCGCAAACCAATTTTCCCCGATGAT
>Ga0078972_1013949_pt1 | contig 12977 bp, 13 predicted proteins | sample YelNatPaOPGAMG01_FD_67568 | JGI IMG/M metagenome (GOLD analysis project Ga0078972, IMG submission 67568) | Hot spring thermophilic microbial communities from Obsidian Pool, Yellowstone National Park, USA - OP-RAMG-01 (SPADES assembly) (version 2) | ecosystem: Environmental > Aquatic > Thermal...
ATATATTGTTGCAGCCTTTTCTTTCATCAAGCATTGGCTTACGTCTCCGAAGAATCTTATTTCGAGGGCCTTCGATATCGGGTCTATTATGCCGACAAACCCGTTCCCGCTTCCAGTAACACTCATTGCAGTCCTCAAAACTGTGTAGGATAGAGTCTCAAAGTCGGTGAACTCTGAAATTAGAACGTCACAAGGAAATGTTTCAGGATACCTAAATATCATACTTCCATTTGGAGGCAATTTGTGAAGGTAAACCCTTGTCTTTATTTAAAGTTTATGCTTAAAGTGGATGACATCAGTTTTAAACTATCCGAGGAAATGGAAACGCTATTATGAAGCAAGCGTTTAGAATTGAAGAGGTAGGATTAAAGTTAATCCAATATAATAGTAAAGGATATTTCTTTGGATATCGTATTTGGTTTGGATGGTGTTCAGGAGCAGGATTTTCAAGGATAGGGATAAGCTGTCTCCAAGGTATGTGCCTGAAAATTTGCCTCATAGGGAGAGGCAGGTTCAGGAGCTTTACAGCACCTTTAGGGAGGCTTTGGCTGACCCTTCTAGGTGTCTTTTGAAGGTTGTCCAGATTGTTGGTCCAGCTGGCTCCGGTAAAACCTGCACTGTACTTAGGTTCGGTGAAAGGTTCGTGCGAGACTGCATGAGGTTGGGGCGTGATGTTAGGCACGTTTACGTTAACTTGAAGCTTCAGGGTGGGAGCAGGGTTGTCCTTTACAGGTACCTTCTGGAGAAGGGTGCTCCGGAAGCGTATTCTTCAAGCTTGAGCGCTGAGGAAATGTTGCGCGTCATGCTTAGACAGCTTCGAGAGAAGAGGAGGTACCTTCTTATCTCCCTCGACGAAATAGACTATTTTATAAGGAGCACGAAGGATTCGAGCGTCGTATACGACCTGACCCGCCTCAACGAGATCGAGCCCATGGAAGCATGCAATGTGCTGGGCGTCATTTTTACGGCGAGAGGTAGGGACTTTTACGAGAGGCTTGACAGGGCTGAGCTGAGCAGCCTCGGCAGGATACCGATAGAGTTTCCAGCCTACACTTCAGCGGAGATTGTCGACATACTTTCTGAGAGGGTTAAGGAGGCCTTCCAGCCTGGAGCTGTCTCGGATGATGTGCTAGAGTTTATCGCCGACATAACTGCAGCGTTTCCAGTGAACGGCGACCTAAGGTACGCGCTCGACCTCCTCCTATATTCCGGCAACCTGGCGGAGAACCTGGGAAGCGATAGGATTTACCCGGACCACGTGCGCAGGGTTCATGGTGAAACAAACCCGTCTATCACGGAAGAGGATATACTAAACCTTCCGAGGAAAGAGCATCTCATCACACTACTTTCTGTGGTTAAAACGTTGAAGAACACGGGTAAAGCTTACGCTTCACTGAAGGATATACGATTAAACTGTGGGATGATATGCGAGGACATGAAGGTTAAGCCGATAGAAGACCTCGAAGACTACCTCCAGGACCTGCACGACAGGCGTATAATAGAAATACGTTCTCTGAAGGAGATAGGTGTAAGCGGCGCGCCTACAGAGAACCTTGAACGCTTCCTAGACAGCCTACTCAATCGTCTGGAGGCTGGACTAAATGAGCGTAGAACGTAGGAGGGAAATCGAGGAAGGTCTTGCGACGATAGGTAGGATAAAGGTTTTAGCGGAGCTCGCGAAAAAGCCTAGCGAATCGTATACCAAATACGCTATCCTCAAGGGGACAGGCTTAAAGAGGAAGGATGTGAGCGAGAACCTCAAGCATCTGGTCCGCATAAACTGGGTTAAGGAGCACAGGATGGTGCACCCAAGATACCAGATCAACCTCGACAACCCTACAGTGAGGCTGCTGTACAGGTTCTTGAAGGACTCCGGATACATTTAGAAGCACTATCAACCCTCGAACCTGCCGATGAGGATATGCCGATGAGGTTGGAGGCCTAAAATCATCTTAAACGCTGGAAGCACACCCCCCTCCCCCCAAAGGTCCTCCATCAAATAAATAGCACTTTAGAGTATGGCCTCAGTGGAGGTTAGATTATGTCTGAAACGCTGCTTGACATAGAGCTCCGCGACCTGGACGGTATTGGGCCGGCTACTGAAAAGAAGCTCAGGGACGCTGGGATAGCTTCTGTGCTGGACCTCGCAGTCGCCCTACCGGACGAGGTGGCGGAGAAGATAGGCTGCTCGAAGGAGAACGCGTGCGCCATGGTGTTCGTGGCCCAGAAGGCGCTGATGGAAAGCGGCTTAATAGATAAGGAGTTTGTTCCAGCAGTAGAATGTTATGAGAAGAGGAAGTCTATGGTAAAGTGTACTACGGGCTCAAAGAACCTTGACAGCCTGCTGAAGGGTGGCATCGAAACCCAGGCCATTACAGAGTTCTGGGGTGACTTCGGATCCGGCAAAAGCCAACTCTGCCACACGCTATGTGTTACAGCCCAGCTTCCCGTGAAGGACGGCGGATTCGGTGGAGGAGTTATCTTTATTGACACGGAGAGCACATTTCGCCCTGAAAGGGTTTACCAGATCGCTGAAGCGAGAGGCCTGGACCCTATTCAGGCGCTAAAGAACACTATAGTCTGCAGGGTCTACAACAGCAGCCACCTTGAGCTGGTGATAAAGAGGCTTGGAAAGTACATTGAACAATATAACGCTAAACTTGTGATAGTGGACAGCATCATATCCCTGCACAGGTCAGAGTTCGCTGGCAGGAGCACGCTGGCAGAAAGGCAGCAGAGGCTGAACAACATCGTACACCACCTCCTAAGAATAGCTGAAATATACAATGTAGCGGTTGTAGTCACAAACCAGGTTCAAGCCCAGCCCGACGTCTTCTTCGGAGACCCGACGAAGCCGGCTGGAGGACACGTTATCGGACACGCTTGCACGTACAGAGTTTACCTGAAGAAGGCTGGACAGGAGAGGATTGCAACAGTAATCGACAGCCCATACCACCCGTACTCGGAAACAAGGTTCATAATATCTGAAAAGGGAGTGGAGGATCCGGAGCCGAAGAAGACGAAGGAAGCGTAGCACCAGAGATGGTGGAATGTGATGGATCATGGAGGAGAACATGATCTCCACGAGCTTGAGGCCACACCTTTCCCCAGAAAGTGCTGTGATTTGAAGGTGGAGCCAATCATTCGAACAGCCCTAGAGGAGTTTAGGGTGCAGAGGTTGAGGATGACGACCGGCTACAGTGACCTGGACAGCCTGATAGGAGGGATTGAGACGGGATCCTTCTACCTGTTCTACGGTGACCCAGAAGCGCTTGACAACATCGCACACCTTCTTCTCGTAAACTGTGTCATGCCATTGGAAAGGGGAGGGTTTGAGGCTAAAGCCCTCTACTTCAACAGCACAGACTACTATGTGGGCAAAACCGTAATAGATCCGTCGAAGCTAGGCATGATGGCGAAGCGTGCTGGAATAGAGCCCTCAACAGTCCTAGAAAACGTTGAGGTGGCGGCTGCGTTCAACGAGGACAGGCAGCTGCATGTTTCGAGGGAGGCTGCGAAGCTGGTAAGGGAAAGTGATGGGTTCAAGCTCATCCTAGCCCACAACATAACACGCTTTCAAGCGAACTCGAGGAGGCCGAGGGAATCGAGCGAGGTCTTGGAAAGGGTTGTGGGCGAACTCTGGAGGGCTGCTTCAGAAAAGAATGTAGCCTTCGTCGCGACAGCCGAAGCCGAGGATGGTAGAAGCATTGTGCCAAGGCCGCCCGGAGGAATATTCTTGAGACAGGCTGCCTCAATCATAGCCCACTTCAGAAGGTTCTACAGTGGGACAGTATCATCCTATAAGGTGACGCTCGTCAAGCACCCGTGCAAGAAGACTCCGGACACCATAATATTGTACGTGGGACAAGAGGGTTCAATGGACCTGCTTACTGGAAAAAGCGTGCCATCGTTTCAGCAGCTCTACAGCCAGAACCTTGACAGCCTTAGAAGGCTTTTCCAGAACAGCCTCCTAGACCTAGGACACAGGTCAGCCTTCGAAACCCTGGTCAGGGAAGCGTGGAACGTTGAACAGAAGGCGCTGAGCAGCCTAAAAGATTTCACAATCTTGGACGGACTGAACCTTACAGCATCACTGAACACGAGAGCGCGCATCGAATCGCTTGACAGCCGCCTTAGCATGTTAAACGATAGGCTCAAAAAAATTTCTGTAGAAGTTGAATCGGTTAAAGATAGGCTCCGTGGGAGGCGACGAAGTTGGGCAGGATAACTCCGTCCCCGCGCAAAATTTACGAGGAAACTGTTGAGGAGCTGAAATCAAGGTATCGAAGCAGTTTAGTTGACCAGGGGCACAGGCGCGCGTTCGACCTACTGCTGAAGCATGCTTGGGAGGTGGAGCAGGCGGCGATGGCCAACTCCAGCATACCCACGGCAGTCGACAGGCTGAACCTCACATCAAACCTGCACAACAGGAAACTTGTGGAAGAGCTTGAGAAAAGGGTTGAGGTGATGGAGAAGGCTGTAGAAGAGCTTGAAAGGGAAGTCCTTGAACTGAAAGCTCAACTGCAAGCGTCCAGAGGAGGAGGGGAAGATGGTGTCTGAGGTAGGCTGGATCCTCGACGTCTACACTGAAGGAAACAAAGCCTACATCTGGATTCGAACGGAAGAGGGCAAGGTTGTGAAGCTCGGAGACGACTACAATCCAAGCATATACATTCTACCCAGGTCATGCGAGGACGGCGAACACCTCCTATCCATCCTACAGAACCAGGAAAGCGTAATAGAGGCGAAATGGGTGGAAAAATACACTAGCCTGAGGGAGGGGAAGAGGAGAAGGCTCATCCAAGCTGCAGTCGAAGACATTCTAGCGTACAAGAAGATGGTTGATGCCCTAAAGGGGATGGAGCAGGTTATGGAGCTGTACAATATAGACCTCCTGCACCTGCAGCAGTACCTGTTCACGAGGCTCAAGATCGAGCCGACAAGCAAAGTCATCTTCACACATGAAAGCGGAAAACTGTCGGAGATGATGGAGGTCGACGACAGCAGGGAGATAGAGCCGCCACCCTTCACAACACTACATTTTAGCGTGAACGTTAAGGGGGCACCTTTAAACCCGAACCCTAAAACAGACCCAATAGCATCAATAGAAGCGCGGTTCGAGGAAGAGGAGGAGGTCGTCGAAGGAGAAGAGGAGGAGGTTCTGAAAGGGTTCGAGTCTATCGTGGAAGAGGAGGATCCAGACTTCCTGGTCGCATCAAACTGTGACAGGCTGACTCTCCCATACCTTCAAACGAGGGCGAAAACCCTAGGCCTAGACGTTCAGCTTGGAAGAGAGAAGGTGAAACCTGAAAATCTCAAAAGGCCCCCTCCCGTATTGGGTGAGGGGAAGGGTAGCGGTAGACCGAAAATGCTACAGCTTCCCGGAGGGAGGGCTGGGGTTAGCTGGGCTCGTCGAACGCTCACGCTTCGCATTCCTCCCACCAGGTTTAGCTGCAAGGTGGACGGCCAACAGGGTTAACGACAGCCGAATCTGCTACGAGCTGCTCCAAAGGGGCTACGTGATCCCAAAGAACACAGGCTACCAAGAATACGTTAGGCCGATGAAAGATGTTTTCGAGCGTGACAGGGGAGGGATGATCATACCTCCAAAAGCTGGTGAAGTGCACGAGAACGTGGCGGAGCTGGACTACGAGTCAGAGTATCCTAACATCATCGTCAAAGAACACATAAGCTTCGAGAACATAACACCAAACGGGCTAGAAAGAAGAGATGACGCGATACTCCCGCTGGTGACTAGAAAGTTTCTTGAGCGTCGACTATACTTTAAAAGGCTTCGCAAAAACCTTCCAAAAGAAAGCATGGAGTGGATGTGGTGTGAGCAGCGCCAAAACGCCTTAAAGACAACCCTAGTATGCATTTATGGCACGTCAGGATGCTGCTGGAACAGGTTCGGAAACGTTCTAGCGTTCGAGGAAATAAACAGGAGGTCGAGGCAAATACTGAACATTACAAAAGATTATGTGCAGAGCCGAGGCTTCAAGCTAATTTATGCGGACACGGACTCAGTATTCGTAAAAAAGGATGGTGCAACAAGAGAAGAGTACGAGCGGCTGGCGGAGCAGCTGAGCAACCTAACAGGACTACCAGTCTCATTAGACCACCACTACAAGTTCCTCACACTACTACCATTGGAAGCGGATACGAACATGAAGGCTCAGAACGATACTTCGGTATCCTCTACAACGGAGAAATAGTAGCCAGAGGAATAGAGCTGAGAAGACATGACACGCCAGCATTCATAAGAAAATTTCAGGCAGAGCTAATAAAAACCCTCCTCGACTGCAAGACCTTAGATGAAGTGTACAGTATAGGATACGAGCGCGCCCTAAAACTCGTCACAAAAGCATTAGACAAAATAATGAACGAAAAAATACCTCTCCAGGAGCTGGCGGTATCTAAGACGCTCAGGAAAAATGTCAACAAATACAGGAGCATCTTCCCACATGTGGCCGCAGCAATACAGCTTGCCCACAGAGGAAAAAATGTGAAGGAAGGAGACGATATTAGCTTCATCTACAGGGACTTAGAACACCACAACCCCCTCTGCCAAGTTACACCATTAGAGCTAGCGGACGCCAACATAAACTTCGACAGAAAGAAATATCGTGAAATGCTTTTGGACGCAGCTGAAACAGTCCTAACAACCTTCAACCTCCCAAGAGAAGCCTACAGTATCTCAATAGGCCAAAGTCCTGGCTGAAAGAACTGAGAGAGGAGATAAGAAATGAGAGAAAGTTTGAGATAGACATGGAGAACTTGGAAGTCTACAAGCCATAAGGACTTGGCACCGGTCATACCTACATGCTACGAAATCTTAAAGCTCAGAGGAATAAACGTGGGGTACCCGAAAAGGCCGTTCAGAAGGTTGACCGGAAAAGAAATAGAATTAGTTAAGGGTCAGCTAGTTAAGCTGGGCCTCCTTAGGTAAGAACTTGGATGGTTTGAGGTGGTGTTGTTGGTAGAAGTGAAGCTTAGGTATGGTGCAGGTGTCCAGAAGCTTGACGTACCTTCCCGTAATATTGCCTGTGTTGCTAGATCTCGTAGCCTTCCAACTTTAGCGGAATTCGAGCCAGCAATCTCTAACGCTTTGGACAACCCTATAGGAACAGATCCATTAGAGAAGATGGTTTCTTCTGATTCGAAGGTCGCAATAATTATCGACGATATAACACGTTCCACACCAACAGACAAAATACTGCCCACTATCGTAGAAAGATTAAATCAGAAAGGTGTGGGAAAGAAGAACATATGCGTTGTCATGGCGACAGGAGCACATAAGAAACCATCCCGAGAGCAAGTTGTAAACAAGGTTGGAACGCAAGTATTAAATAGCCTGGAAGTCTATGTGCACGACTGCCTGAACAAGAAGGAACTAGAGTTGGTAGGCTTTTCTTCTTCAGGCACACCCATCTGGGTTAACAAGAAGATTTTGGATGCTGACCTAAAAATCGGCATTGGAATGATCAAACCTCATACTTGGGCTGGATTCGGTGGTGGTGCAAAAATAGTCTTGCCAGGGGTCTCTTCCTGGGAAGCAATAGGAAGAAATCATTTTTTGGCAGCATCTGATGATGCAAGAATCGGCAACATTGACGGAAACCCAGTACGGAAGGACATGGAAGAAGTAGCATGCAAGGTCGGATTAAACATGATAATCAACACTATACATGATGATAGTGGTCAGCTCGTAGACGTTGTTATAGGCGATCCTATAAAAGCACATCGAAAAGGTGTTGAAACTGTAAGGAAACTGTTTGAAAACAGGATAGAGGAAGAGGTGGATATTATGATATGGGCTTTTGGGCCTTCAGATGACAACTTGTGGGATGTGCTTACAGGCAACTTTATTGGAGCACAAAAGAAGCTTCTCAAAGATGGAGGGACGCTGATACTGGTAGCGGAATGCGTAAATGGCCTATACAAGTACGGACGAGGGCACGTAGACCATAGTGGAAAAATTGCAGACTATAGCAAAGTCATAGAAATGCTAAAATCTGGAATGAAGCCCGACGAGCTGATTTCTGAAACAGTTAGGGGAAACATGCCCTACTTGGAAGTCGGCGTAAAAGCGTACATTCTTGCAAACCTCGCGAGGAAAAAGAATATCCTAATTGTTTCAGAAAACATTAAAAAAGATGAAGTGAGTTGGCTCGGAAACACGACAAAAACCGCTCAAGAGGCATTCTCACAAGCTCTTCAAGCACAAGGAGGCGATTCTAGAGTAGCCATAATACCTGAATTCCATACATCGCAAGCTTACATTAGAAAAGTTTAGATATACTATGTGTTATCCTCACAGCAATCTTTAACTCTTGATTATGCCCATTTGTTGCAATATTCTTTTTAATTCTTGTTTATCTTTTTCGCTCATCAAAGAAATTTTCGTCACATCTTTAGAAGGATTTCCAGTCTCCTTGAACATTTGATACCACAGTTTTTCAACTTCCAAAGGATCTTTACCGAGAACAAACTCTCTTACATCTCTATACATGCTTTTAACAGCCCTCTGGCCAAAATAGTGTGTGGCTTCGCCGACGCCCTCTTCCCCATCGCTTGTTAGTACTCTAACAAAAACCCAGCCCTTCCAAGGAATAGGAATCAAATATACTTCAACATTCGATATCTTCATAATTTTTTTAATCTTTAACATATAAAAACTTTTTAGTGTTTAAAGAGGATGTTGTTAAGATAAGCCTTTGAGGAGCATCCAGTTGTAGATGGCTATGAACGATTCTAGGAACTTTGCCATCGAATCTAGGGTTGAGCGGTAGGGGAAGTTGTTGTAGAATGTTTTGAGCTTCGCCTTTAGTATACCAAACCACCTCTCTATCCTGTTCCTCATCTTGAAGGTTTCACGCCCCCTCCGGGGTTTCGTGCCTATACTCTAATCCTAGCCTTTCGAACGCATCCCTGTACCAGGGCCCCTTGTCTACGAGGAAGGTCGGCTTATTCTCACAGCATTCAAGCACCCTCCTCAAGAATATTTCAGCGTCCAGGGAAGATCTCGTGAAGCTCACCCTGAACGCTAAAACCTCCTTCGTGTCCACATCTCTAGCGGCCCATATGAACACATGCTCACCGCCGAGCTTAGCCTTAGTCTCATCGACAGCTATAAGCCTCCTAACCCTCCTCTCAGGCTTAGGTAGAGCCCTCCTCAACGCTATAAACGCATCACGCACAGCGACATAGGACAGCCCGCCGACAAGCCTAGAAGCCCTCCTATACGATAGGCCCGCAAAACATAACATCGCTGCGAGGACCTTCACCTCCAAAGGCACCCTATTCCTCTGAAAAAACCCCACTCCCCCTCACCCAATCCAACATCATCTGAAGCGCTGACATAAACCAAAACACGACCACAAAACCCATAAAACGTAGAAACAAGAACCCTAGACCAAACAGTCAACTTATCTTAACAACATCCAGTAAATATGAGCAAAGGGTATATAGGTATAACTAAAAGGATTTCATAATTTTAAATATAGTGTCTCTGGAAATAGCTTAAAAAAGAGGTGGTGATTTCGTTTTCAGGCTCCAACGGAAATTTGAATACAAAATATAGGGCAAGCGTTAAAAAGACATCATATGAATGATACCACAAACGCAAAGTTTAAGAATGTTTATTAGTTGATAACAAAAGTTATATGTTTGATTTCAGCTCATTTTTCCTGAGAGGGGAAAGAAAGTTATTTAAGAAAATTTTCGAATTCTCGGGTAAGGTGGAAAATTGTGTAAGGCTATACAGGGACTTCTATCTATCAGTTAAAACTGGCGAAGTTGATAGAATGAAATCCATCTCTTCTCAAATAGATTTCCTAGAGACAGAGGCTGATGAAATAAGAAGGTTGATAATAAACGAAATAGCGGAGGGCAGCCTCTTCTCTAATATAAAAGAAGATCTTGTTGGGCTACTTGAAAAAATGGATGATGTTGTCGATTACATGAAGGATTCGAGCGGGATAATCTCCGAGTACTTTTACGAAAAAGAGGTTGTAAAATTTATATTCAACTTAAGGGATACAGAAGATTATATTGGCTCAATACTTAAAAGTGTGGATGCTATGTTGAACGCCCTCCATAAGCTGGCTGAAGAGGGTAGGGCAGCGCTAAGCGTGGTTAAAAACATAGAAAGGTATGAGGAAGAGGCTGACAGCAAAAAAGTAAGAGTTTTAAGAATATTGTATGAGAATTCTAAAAGTTTTTCAATTTTAGATGTAATAGAAATGAGGGATTTCATACTTCTAGCAGATAATATAGCCGATTCCGCTGAAGACGCCGGTGATATAATAGTGCAGTTGATCACGAAGGGATTTGTTTAATGAATTCGATACTACTCTTATCTATTTTTTCGGTAACTTTCATATTCGGATGGAACAACAGTAGCATATGTGTCGGAGGCTTAATTGGTTCAAGAATCTTAAATTATAGAAAGAGTATAATTTTAGTGTCTCTTGGTTTATTTTTGGGCCTTCTGCTAGAGGGCTATAAAATGGGTTCAGGATATTTTATTGCCCCCACAGGAAATGAAATAGGATTGTGCACAGTCTTTCTTGTAACATCTGCGCTCTTATTTACAGCAACAGTCTACAGGATTCCAACAAGCTTAACACACCTGCTTATATTTTCTTTGCTGGCCTCGGATATATATTATGGCTTAAAGATTAACATACTAAGTGTCGGGCTTCTACTTCTCTGGTGGCTGGCTTCGCCCATTCTATCACTCTTTTTAAGCAAGATCCTGGTAGCACGCACAAGAAACTTTTTTCAAGGGCTTAACTTGCTCAAGAGTGAGGCATTTAATAAGATTGGTGGAATGTTTACAGGCTTTTATTTAGCGTATTCTTTAGGGGCAAACAATATAGGTTTCATCCTAAGCTTTATAGACAAGGAAGTGAGTGCCATAATATTAAACATTTTAATTAAACTGTTAATCGTATTAACAACAGTGATAGGCATATATGTTTTCAGCGGCAAAATTGTGAAAAGTTTTGGAGAAGACCTAATAGTGTTGTCTCCCAAGAAAACGATAATAAGTTTTATATCCGCATCCTTTACACTCTGGATTTCTACACAAATAGGTTTCCCAAGCCCGCTCTCCACGTACGTGTTAGGTGCAATGATAGGCGCAGGAACCGCCTCCAAAAAGTATCTGGTGAACCTTAGATACTTAAAAAAGATATTGGAATGGTGGATCATCATAGCTGTACTTAGCTTTATCTCCACAATAGCACTTCTATACGTGGCTAATAGCATCTGATAGAGGCCACGCCGTATCTTTATAGGGGAAACGGTACTAGAAAAGTTTATAAAACAAAAGATTAAAAGGTTAAAATATAAAAATTTCAGATGTTGAAATATATTTAGTTCCTAATCCTTGGAAGGGCTGAGTTTTTCGGTGGCATGGTTAGGGATAAAGTTAAAGTGTACGCTAATGGCTGGTACAGGGGTATAAGGCAACTTGAAGATTGGGGTGAAAGGGCGAAGGATGTTGTAAGGAGAGGTTATAGGGCGATGAAGTTTGATCCTTTTGGCGTTGCGTCGACAGAACTAAAGTATGAGGACTTTAAAAGGGCCATTGAAATTGTTGAAATTGTAAGAAATTCTGTTGGAGATGATGTTGAGCTCATGATTGAAGGACACGGCAGGTTTAATGTTGCGACAGCGATAAAAGTGGGAAAGGAGCTGGAGAAGTTTAATGTTACACGGTTCGAGGACCCTATTATGGTGAGGGATATTCAAGGACTAGTAAGGGTGTCGAGGGCTGTCAACATTCCCATCGCTTCAGGGGAAGGATGTGTGAGTAGGTTTGATCCTGACCTCACAAGTCTACTAACCTCAAAGGCGGTCGACATACTTCTTCCAGACATAATAACTATAGGGGGGCTTTCGGAGGCAAAGAAGGTCTCCTCTTTCGCTGAAATCTTTGGAGTTCTCATTGCACTGCATCAGGCGGAAGGTCCTATTAACACAATGAGCGAATTACAGCTTGATGCGACATTGACAAACTTTAAAATACAGGAATATTTTGGCGATTCCGCTTACCCAGATTGGGCGTAGGAGAAAAATTCCAAATAGGACAGAAGCTCTACCTAACATTCGACCCAGCAAAACTACACATATTCGACAAAAAGACAGAAGAATTAATTTACTAAACCCTCGACATTCTTTTTATAGCATACAATAGCTTTTCTGAAAAGGTTCACTTTCAGCGCCAGCCTACACCCTTACACTCAGCTTCCCAACATAAGTCTCACAAAAATTTATATTATGAAAATCTTATGCCCTTTTTGGCGGGGCCCATCCAAAACATTGGTCCTTCTACCAACCTTTTTAGGTTCAGACATACAAGGATGGACCTCTACCAAATCCTTAAGGTTGCAACAGGATGTTGTGCAAAACGTCAACTTATAGCGTGTAAAACTAAAATATCTTATGTGAGAAGATTTTGGATGGAATGAGTTGGGCTGAAAGGCATCCCATGAAGGCTAGAATGCTAATGAAATTCTATAACATGAGGGACGAGTATGATGTGCTAAAGTGTCCAAGGTGCGGTATGGTGATAAAGGAGGCCGGAATACCCGTAAGAGGACAACATTTCGAACTCTTGACAACGCACATCGGTTCAATAAAATGCAAGGCCATGGCGGGGGATAGGCCGACTTGCAAGTGCGGCTGCGGAACTCCAGTAAACTGGGATTCTAGCAGGGAAAGGTGGAGAGATTATGTGGACCACCATAGGAGCCCAGAACTCAATGAAAGGATAAGGAATGCAGCGAGGGAAAGGAGTGTGAGGATGAACAGGGAATTCTTTGAAAGGATAAGAAGGTTTCTGCCGTGCACACAGTCAACACTCCATGAAAGGCTTGGTTTAAGGAGGAAGTTATGCTCTCAGGCGATAAAGAGGCTTGAAAAGTACGGCTTCATAGAGAGGGAGAAGGTCTTCTACAAAAGCAGGT
>Ga0078972_1013950_pt1 | contig 12974 bp, 11 predicted proteins | sample YelNatPaOPGAMG01_FD_67568 | JGI IMG/M metagenome (GOLD analysis project Ga0078972, IMG submission 67568) | Hot spring thermophilic microbial communities from Obsidian Pool, Yellowstone National Park, USA - OP-RAMG-01 (SPADES assembly) (version 2) | ecosystem: Environmental > Aquatic > Thermal...
ACATCAAACTAAAATATAATAAATTTTTAATAGGTATTTTAATTAGCATTTATATTTTATATGCTTAATAATTTTAAAAATAAAAAACATTTAATATCTATATTCTTATTAAAAACTATAATCTTTTTATTAACATTTCTATTTATCTTATCTAGTTTAACTTCATGTAAAATAATTGATAATAGCAATCTTTTTCACAAAAATTTTATCTTAAAATTAATAAACCTAAAAAATAGTTTTACTATACAAAAAAATTCAAATACTAAAATTACCCAGCAAGCAACATCTTCTACAACTTCTAGTAGCAATATTTCAGATGCAACAAACTTAGAATCAAAAAAAATTAATATTTTTATAAGTGAAAGTGTTCCAAGTTTTATTTCTAGTTTACTTAAGCAAAAAATTGAATTTATTTTTAAGAATTATAATATTATTGATTCTAATTTAAAAAACTTACCATCAAGTGAACAAGATTTGAAAAATTATGACATAATAATAGATTTAACTAATGCAAAATACAATTTAAAAAATTATTTAATATATTGCTTTGTAACTGATTTTTACAGTTTAGACGATAATATAACATTACAAAATTTTAAGGATTACTGGTATGGAAATTCTAATTATATTGATGATAATATTTTAAAAAATTCAGGTATATCATTGCAAGAAAACTTATCGCAAAAAGATGAAAAATACTCCGATAATACTAGTTCACAAACACAAAAAATAGCAGAAAATGCTCAATCAAATTCAAAATTAATGGAAACAAAATTACTCATGAGTGAGGAAACTTATAAAATAATTTCAAAATTTTTTGGTGAATGTAAAAACAACAATTTAGAAATTTTAAAAAGTTATGAAATAAAAAATTCTCTTAAAAATATTAAAAATAGTATTGCTATTATTCCTTTTAATGATTTAACAAAAGAATTAAAAGTTTTAAATATTAATGGAAATTCTATTTTTGATAAACATTTTTCTTATCTAACTTATCCTTTTTCATTTTCAATTGAAATTAATGGCAATGATTTAAATAATAGCAGTAAATTAAAAGAAATCTTCGAAAATTCTTTTTACTCAAATATGGACCCGAATAAATTAACAGTAGTAAACATGAGTGGGGTAACTGCATTAGTGAGGGGAGTCGCTAACAAAATGGACAAGAAGGGAATTCTTTATCCAGGAATAAAAATTGCAGATACTTTAAAAAATGCGGATATCGTTCATATAAGTAATGAAGTTTCTTTTAAGGAAAATGCAAATGCAAGCCAAAAGGGAACAACTTTTTGCAGTAAACCTGAATATATAGAGCTATTAAAGTATGTTGGCGCTAATTTAATTGAATTAACAGGAAATCATTTAAATGACTTTGGCTCAAAATACCTTGAATATACATTAAAAATTTATGATAGTCTTGGTTGGAAATATTTTGGAGGTGGAGCTAATATTGATGAAGCTAAAAAACCTGCTTTATTTAATATAAATGGAAACAAAATTGCTTTTCTTGGATTTAACCAATTTGGCCCTGATTATGATTGGGCAACAAAAACTATGGCAGGTTCTGCGCCACCAGATGATAATTATTATATTGATGAAATTAAACAACTAAAAAAAGAAGGATACACTGTAATTTTTACTTTTCAATATGAAGAATCTTATAATTATTATCCTTTAGAAGAGCAAATTAAAGATTTTAGAAAAATGAGAGATGCAGGAGCAGATATTGTAAGTGGTAGCCAAGCTCATCAACCAATGGGGTTTGAACTTACAGATAAAGGTCTTATTTGTTATGGTCTTGGAAACTTATTTTTTGATCAAATGCAATCAATTGGAACAAGACAAGGATTTATTGCAAAGCATATTTTTTACGATGGAAAATATATTAGTACACAAATTATTCCAACAATAATTGATGATTATTGCCAACCAAGATTAATGACAGAATCTGAAAAAATTCAATTTTTAAAAACCTTATTTGATGTAAGTATAAAATAAAGTAATTTATTGATTAGCAATAAAATCATAAAATTAATTAAAATTTTGTTTTGATTTTTTTATACTCAAAATATATAATACATATTGAATTTTCAAGGATGGGTGTTATTCCCTACCGGCGGTAAAGCCCGCAAGCCAAAAGCAGACTTAGTGAAATTCTAAGGCCGACAGTTAAAGTCTGGATGGGAGAAAATTTCAGGCAAATATAAATTTATTTATAGTTTTATAATATATAAAAGCCATGGATTTTCTCCATGGTTTTTTTATTTTTTGGGTTTGTCAAGGGGACGTATAATTTGACATATGTCAAGGGACGTTGTCAAAGGGACGTATAATTTGACATGATGGTATTTTTAGTAATTATTTAAAAAACATATACAAATTTAGCAAGTAAAGAGAAGCATTAGAAGAAAAAAATAATTGTTTATATTTAAACATATATTTATGTTATTTATAAATATTATGTCAAATTATACGTCCCCTTGACATTATTTATGTATATTTATGTCAAATTATACGTCCCCTTGACACCTTGACAACCCTTGACAATGCTTCTTTACATGACAAATAAAAATTTAGAGTAAAATGAATGTAAATAAAGATATTTTTACAAAAGAAGATATAAAGTTTATGAGGCTTGCAATTAAGCTTGCTCAAAAAGGTAGTGGCACAGTTAGCCCAAATCCTTTAGTTGGTGCAGTAATTGTAAAGGACGGAAAAATAATTTCCACAGGTTATCATAAAATGGCTGGAACTGCTCATGCAGAAATTAATGCAATTAATGCAGTTAAAGTAATCCCACCAGGTTCAAAAATGTATGTTACTCTTGAGCCTTGCTCTTTTTATGGGAAAACTCCCCCCTGTGTTGATGCAATAATAAAAAATAAATTTTCAGAAGTTATAATTAGTAGCTTAGATCCAAATCCTAAAGTTAATGGAAAAGGAGTAGAAATTTTAAGAAAAGCAGGGATCTCTGTTAAATTTGGATTACTTGAAGATGAGACTAAATATCAAAATGAGATATTTTTTAAGCATATTAAATCAAAAATGCCTTTTATTTGCGTTAAAATAGCAAGTAGCATTGATGGGAAATTAGCAATTTCTTCAGGAGACTCAAAGTGGATAACAGGGCTTGATTCTAGAAAAATGGTACAAAAATTAAGATTTAACTATGGAGCTATATTAACAGGAATTAATACTATTATAAAAGATAACCCTCTTTTATACCCAAGAAAAAATATAAATATGAACTTGGATTTATATAATGAGGATGATATTAAAAAAAGCATAATTACAAAAAAAATAATAATTAAAAAGTTTAATGAAGAAATAAACAATCAATATATATATTCAAAATTTTTTAGAATTATTCTTGATAGTAATTTAAAAATAGATTTAAATTCAAACATTGTAAAAACTTCAAAATTTTTTAAAACTATTATTTTTATTTCAAAAGAAATATTAAATAATAATGATATAATTTCAAAAATAAATAATCTAAATAAATTAAATATTGATGTTATACCAGTTAATTCAAGTAGTAGTTTTAATCTTAAAAATGATCAAAATAATTATTTAAATTTAAAAGAAATATTAGATTATCTATATAATAAGTATGAAATTACCTCAATTTTAGTTGAAGCTGGGCAAACTTTAGTAACTTCATTATTAAAAGAAAATTTAATTGATAAATTTTTAATTTTTCTTGCACCAAAAATAATTGGGGAAAGTAGTTATAATATGTTTAATGATTTACACATAAATAATATGGATGAGTGTTTAAAATTAAAATTTAATAAAATTAAAAAACTACAAGATGACTTGCTATTAGAAGCTTATATGGCTAATTAAATAATAATAAATAACAATAATAATTAAATATGAATTTGATTAAATGATAAATATTTTTAAAATAATTATATTTATTAATTAAAAATTTTATAAAATTAGTTAATTTTTTAATAATAAAATGTTTACTGGGATAATAAAAGAAGTTGGAAAATTAAATAATATTAAAAAAATTAAAGAAGGTTATGAACTAGAAGTATTAAGTTCACTACTTACTAAAGATATGAGTATTGGGGATTCAATTGCTGTAAATGGATGTTGTCTTACAGTTAAAGAATTTAGTCGTGGGAAAAGTTTTAAAGTAGATATCTCACCAACTACCTTAAATGTTACTAGTTTTCAATTTTTAAAATCAGGATGTGCTGTAAATCTTGAAGATGCCTTAAAACCTACAGATAAATTTGGGGGGCATTTGGTTAGTGGGCATGTTGATAATGTTGGAGAGATAATTAGTATTTTAAAGCAAGGAGAGTTTTACAAAATTTCTATAAAAATACCAAAGCAATTATTTTTATTTATTGCACCAAAAGGATCAATTGCTATAGATGGAATAAGCTTAACTGTCGCCCAATTAAATATCATTAACAGCAATATTGATTTTGCAATAATCCCTTTTACATTTAATAATACAAATTTAAAATTTAAAAAAAATGGCGAAAAAGTAAATTTAGAAGTAGATTTAATTGCAAGATATATTTTAAATATAATGCAAATAAAAGATATAAACTTAGGTGATTTAAGTGATGATTTAAATAAAAAAATTATAAATAATTTTTATGATGAACAAATATTAACTAATTTTAAAAATAAAAACGAAAAAGACTTAATTTTAGAGGAGAAATTAAAAAAATATGGATTTAAAAAATAATAATCAAGAATTACTTGATGAGACAGATAAAAATTTAATACAACCCGAAAAGATCGAACAAATCAAAATTAAAAAAGAAAATAATTTTTCTAGCATTGAAGATGTAATTGATGAAATAAAAAAGGGTAAAGTAGCCATAATAGTTGATGATGCCGGTAGTGAAGCCGAGGGAGTATTATTTCAAGCAGCGCAAAAAGCAACAATTCAATCAATTAACTTTTTTACAAATTATGGTAAAGGTTTATTATATTTACCATGCACACAAGAAAGATTAGAACAATTAAAAATCCCATTAATACTGGATAAATCATTACAAGAAAATACTAATAAAGATAGGGCAGCATTTGCAGTTTCAATAAATGCAAGGGCAAATAAGGGAAGTGGGATTTCAACAACAGAAAAATTAAATACTATTAAAACTTTTATTGATCCTAATGCTAAACCTGAAGATTTTACAATGCCTGGTCACATTTTCCCAGTAGCAGCAAAGTTTGGAGGAATTTTAAAAAGAGCTGGGCACACTGAAGCTGCAGTTGATTTGTTAAAAATAGCTAATATGTTACCGGTTGGGATAGTTTGTGATGTTCTAAGAGATGATGGGGAAGTTGCTAAATTAAATGATTTAGAAAAATTAGCAAAAAAATTTAATTTAAAAATATTAACTATTGAAGAAATTATAAGGTATAGAAAAAGAACAGAGAAACTAATAGAAAAAGTATCAGAAATTATTCTTCCTACAAAATGGGGAGATTTTAAAGCAATCACTTATAAATCTTTATTAGATAATGAAGCACACATTGCTTTTATAAAGGGTGAAGTTAGTGGTAAAAAAGATGTCCTTGTTAGGGTACATTCACAATGTTTAACTGGAGATACTTTTGGATCAAAGCGCTGCGATTGTGGTGAACAACTTGATACTGCTTTTAAAATGATAAATGCAAATGGAAGTGGAGTACTATTATACATGGCACAAGAAGGAAGAGGAATAGGATTATGCAATAAGATGAAAGCATATGAACTACAAGACAAGGGTTATGATACAGTTGAAGCTAATTTAAAATTAGGTTTTGAAGCAGACTTACGAGATTATGGAATAGGGGCACAAATTTTAGCCGATTTAGGATTATCAACTATCCAGTTGATGACTAATAACCCAAGAAAAATAATAGGATTAGAAGGTTATGGATTACATGTAACAAAAAGAATTCCTATAAAAATTATGCCTAATAAAAATAATGAAAGATATTTAATAACAAAAAAGAAAAAGTTAAATCACATGCTTTAATTTATTAATTTTTAGTAAAAAAAATAAATAAATTTTAATAATAAAATATTTTAATAATAAAATTACACATAATTTGTCCCATTAAAATTTATTAAAATTTATTAAAATTTAATTTTAAATTTATTAAAAGGTGGCTATGTGTAAATATAAGAGTAAAAAATAATAATTGTAAATTAAATATTAAAAAATTAATTTAAGAATTAGGAGGAAAAAATGCAAAAATTTGAAGGACAGTTAATAGCAACGGGATTAAAATTTGGAATAGTGGTTTCAAGATATAACGATTTTATAACAACAAAACTTTTAGATGGGGCATTAGATTGTTTAAACAGGCATGGTTGTAATGAAAAAGATATATCCATTGCTTGGGTTCCAGGAGTATTTGAAATCGCATCAGCAGCTAAATTAATGGCTCAATCAAAAAAATATGATGCTATTATTTGTTTAGGGGCAGTGTTAAAAGGAGAAACTAGTCATAATGAATATATTGCTAGCGAATCAATAAAAGGCGTTGCAAAAATAAATCTTGATTTTGATTTACCTGTTACCTTTGGTGTAATAACACCTGATACTTTAGAACAAGCAATTGATAGAGCCGGGCTAAGACAAGGAAACAAAGGATGGCAAGCTGCTCTAACTGCAATAGAAATGGCAAATCTTTTTAAAAATCTTAAATAAAATTTAAATTAGTTTAATATTTTTAATATTTATATTTAATTTAATAAAAATTAATAAAAATAAAAAAAATTATTACACCATTAGTTATTAAATTATTAAAAAAATATATTTATAAAAAAATTAGAAGTGCCTAAAGCCAATTAAGCACTTCTAATTTAATATCCCTATTAATATTTAATAAAATTTTTATAAAACAAAGATAAATTTTTTTAAATATTTTTTGTTAATATTTTCATTTATTTTCCAAAAAAGTAAAATTTAAAACCTAAATAAAAATAACAAAAATATTAACCTAATTATTGTTTTATAAATTTAGAAGTTTATGTGAAACATCAACTGCTGAAGATGAGTCTGGAGCATAACCATCAGCACCAATACTATCAGCATATTCTTGTGTTAAAGGCGCGCCACCTACAATTACTTTAATATTTTTTGTAGCTTCGTCTTTTCTTAAAGCTTCAATTGTATCTTTCATTGCTGGCATTGTTGTTGTAAGTAAAGCAGATAAACCTACGATATCAGCTTTATTTGCTTTTGCTTCTTCAACAAATTTTTCTGGTGGAATATCAACACCAACATCAATTACTGTAAAGCCTGCGCCTTCATGCATCATTGCTACAAGGTTTTTACCGATATCATGCAAATCACCTTGAACAGTACCGATAACTAATGTTCCCTTTTTTGGTGCATTTGTACCTACTAAAAGAGGTTTTAAGACATCCATAGCTGCATGCATAGCCCTTGCTGCAATTAGCACTTCAGGGATATACATTTCATTTGCCTTAAATTTTTGTCCTACCACATTCATGCCAGCTATCAAACCTTCATTTAAAATTTCGCCGGCTGGTACATTTTTGCTGACTAAATCTTCGGTGATTTGCTTGCTTTTAACATTATCACCCCTGATGATTGCGTCAGCAAGTTCTTGATACTTTGCCATTTTCTTTCTCCTTTTGTTAATTGATGACTAAATTAGCTTTACTTATAATAACAAAAATAATTTAAAAATAAAAAAATTTTTCACCTTTTTTATTTTATTTTAATTAATTTTTTTTATTTAATTTACTTAAAAACTTTTAAATTTTTTAATAAAAATATGGACTCAATATTATTTGTATAGTATACTTTTGTTATAATGCCAATAAGTTGTAAAGAAAATTTTGAAGAATTAAATAAAACAGTTCTTGCATGTAATAAATGTGGAGAATTGGTTTATGATGATTTTAAGCCTATTACTGGAGTAGGTGCATTAAATGCACGCATAATAATAGTAAGTGATTATCCAAGAAAAAATGGTGCACAGGTTACAGGAATTCCCTTTACAAATGACGAATCAGGTTTACTAATTAGAAAAATTATCGAAGATTCATCTCTTTCTATTGAAAATGATATTTATCTTACTTACCTGGTAAAATGTACTCCAAAAAAGAAGGTGGCTGCCCATAAGGGCGAAAAAATAAGCAAAGAAGCGTTAACAAATACTCATAAGGAAAATTGCGTACCTTTCCTTGTAAAAGAAATTAGCATTTCAACACCTCACTTATTAATTTCTCTTGGCCTTGATACAACACTTTTCATTTTAAAATATTTCTTTTCCATAAACAAAAAATATACTGACATGGATCAGTTACACATGAAAATATTTGAAAATCCATCTTTTAAGCTTGTTCCTTTTTACCAACCTGATGATGTCACTGTTTTTAAAAAAATTAGCATGGAAAAATATATAAATGATTTTGAAGCACTTTCTAAACTATTAAAAATTATATAAATATAAATAATATAAAATATAAATAATTTTTAATAAGTCTTGTTATATAATCTAATCTAATTTAATTTAATTTACAAATTAAATCATTTTAGGCTAATTTTGTACAAGATATACTTTTATTTTTCTTCGACCATATCTATAACAATCTTCAAGACTTTCAAAAGCTAAATCTATTCTATTACCTTTAATCCAGCCACCTGTATCAGCAGCTATAGCTTCTCCATATCCAGGAATGTATAATTTCGTACCAAGTGGAATAACACTGGGATCAACTGCAACAATTCCTTTCTTAACTCGAAAACCAATAGCAGTAATGCCATTACCATTTAGCCCTCCACCTCCACTATAATATGCAGTAGCTACCATATCCCATTCTCCTGTTAAAACCAATCCTGGGGGTTGTATTTGCCTAATTCTTTCCTTAATTTGTTCAAGAACAGTAATAAAATTAGCTTTTTCACTTTTAACTTGAGCTAGCATATCTTGTTTTTGTTTTAAATATATATTTAAAGAATCTCTTTCTTTTGTAATATCATCTTTTAGTTGAATAATTTTATTTTTCATTTCTTCTGATTTTCTATAAGTCATATCATAGCGTTCTTTTTCATCTTTTAATTCTTCTATTAAATTATTGCTTTCCTTAATAATTCTTCTATATAAAAAAATTATTGTGGCAGCCTCATTTAAATTTTTAGCATTAATCATAAGTATGGCAATTCTATCACTATTATATTTATAAGATTTAACAGCAATAATTTGTATCTTATCTTGAAGCTCACTTATATTTTTCTTAATTTCTGCTGTTTTAGCATATAATCCTTTTAATTCTTCATTAAAAGTATTTAATTGATTTTCATAATTTGCAATTTGCTGAGATTTTTGCTGTATTTTTGTTTCTGTAGCAACAACTTCTTGAAGCAAATTTTGCTCATCTGAGCTTAATTTTGAAATATTATTTGAAAGCTCTTGTAAAGTAATTGCATTTATTTTTTTAGGTTTTACAAATAAAAAAGTAGGAAAAACAAAAATAATTATTAAAAAAATACAAATATATTTAACAATATAATACTTATAAATTTGATATTTATTTTTTAAATTAAAAAACATTTATTAAAATTAATAATTTTTTCAATTAATATTTATAATAAATTAATAAACTAAAATAATGCTAAAACTAGTTTTTTAATCAATCAAAATCAAGGATATCTATAATGGCCAGTTATTTTTTTATTTGAAAGTAAATTTGCTTCTGTAGTATAACCTGGATCAATATAATTATATATTATCTTAGGAGTCCCATTTCTTGTTGTTGAATCAGAAATAATACCAACATTATCTGAATAACCATCTCCATCCATATCAAAAAAAACAACATCTCCAGGCAACCAAGAATTCAAGTTAGCCTCATCTGAAGGATTAAATTTTATTGTTAAATTCTGAGCATTTCTTTTAAAAAATACTTCTAAATTTTGTATCCTTCTATAATCTATATCTATATCAGGTACATTTTGCTTCCAAATAGCTTTTAATGGATATTTATCTATATCTTTTTTTATATCTTCGTTTACAAGAACTCTTAAATCAAATCCAGCTTCTTTAAATGATCTTGCAATAATGTCAGTGCATAATGCCCATTCTTCTGGAGGGTCCCCTCCTCGATAATAGTTTGGCTGCGTCGAACCTTTTACAAATATATTTTTAGCTTTAATTTGTAGTTGCTTCTTTGCGCCAATAACTATATCTTTAGAATCATTATTACCATTATGATTTGCATCACCCTTAACAGGTAAATTATCTAAATCAATAAGCCTATATCTTGGTAACACCTTTGATAAAGCTGTGGAAGGTTCATAAACTTTTTTAAAATTAAATTTTCCAGTACTTAAAATTATTACAAATATTATAAGTAAAATTATTAATATTATTATAAGAAAAATTCCTCTAGATGATTTGCTCATGTTATAAGGTTAGTAAAAAAAATCTTTAATTTCAACTTTATTTATAAATTATAGTGTTTGTTAACCTTAATCCAAATAGATTAAATTGGGGAACTATTACCTCAAGAAGTATCAAAACTCCAAGAATTATTACAATCGCTGCAAAAATTCCAACTAAAGTGTAAAATCTTTTATTAAATTTATAATCTTCATAATGTATTACACGATTTTCTTTGATGTTTATGTCATCATCGTCTTTATCATCTTTTTTAGCTCTTGTAAAAATAATAATTAATAGTCTTAAGTAAATACAAAGAAAAGCAGCAGTATATATAATTAAAATTATTAAAATTATCCATCCTTGAAAATTATTTAATATATTTAACTGTGTTTTATTATTAAAAATAGTAATTATAAAGTTTAAATAATAATTTTGCCTAATATAACCTAAAAATCCCGGTAAACCTATTAATGAAAATATAAAAATTAATAAAGAAACTCCAATAAATTTGTCTTTATATATAAGAGAATTTATGCTTTTAATTGAATCTTTGCCTTGTTGATTTTCCAATGAAATAAAAATAAAAACTAAAGGTAAAAAACTTGATGCAATTAAAATTAAATAGAAAATATTAAGCGCATTAAATTGTTCTATTTTTATAAAGCCGCTAATGAGCATAATCATATTAATAAAATGTCCAGCTATGATGATTGTAAAAATATATGAAGATATTTTTCTTAAACTTTTTGTTTTTAATCCACCAAGCCCAGAACCTAAGGAGCTTAAAAAAACAGTTATTAATAATACATATAAAATATATGAACTAGCTTTCTCATTCTTATTTAAAATTAATATTATTGGTAAAAATTTTAATAAAGCAAAAATACCGGTAGGAAAATAAAATAACCATAAAAGATATAAACTGGAAAAGCTTGTTTTATTTGTAAAACTAATATAAGGTCCTTGAAAAGGGAAAAAACTAAGAAAAACATAAAAGGAAATTGAAATTATTATTAAGCTTAAAATAATATTTATTCCAGCTGGTTCAATATTTTGAAATAATTGCAGAAAGTTTTTAACATCTGTAACTCCATATAAAATAGAAAATCCAAAAAATAACAAAACTATAAAAAATAAAATAGCTATAAAAAATCTTAAAATACTTCTAAAAGTATCTGGCTTTAATAAATTATTTTTATTTTCATCCTTAATAATAGTATTTGCTTCAACAATTTTATTAAAATTAACTAAAGATAAGCTTTCATTTAACAAAGTTATTACTGCAAAGAAAGAAATAATAAAACACATTAAGCTAACAAAAAAAGCTATAAAATTTTTAGAAATGATAACTAACAATGTGCAAATTACTAAAAACAAAAAAATCATTATTATTTTTATAAAATTATCATCATTTTTATGGTATTGATAAATTTCAAAAATACTAATAATTGCAAAAAATAATATTATGGCAATTGCAATAACTTCAACAAAACCTGAGGTAAATAAATTATTTGAAAAATTTTTATTAAGTATAAAACCATAAATATTTATAAAAAAGGAGCATACTAATAATATAACGCTAATAATAAAGATGAAATTTTTAAATTTTATCTTTTTAGAAATCCCAAAAAATATTGATATTATAATTCCAAAAATTAACAAAACAAAGGTGCCGTATGGATTTATTAAGGATGTGATATTTTTTATTAAATCCAATTTATTCTTCTCCCATCCATTCTTTTAAATTAAAATAAAATAAACTATTTTCAAATTTTACTATTTTAAAATCATATTTAGTAAAATTTAAATATAAATAAATTATTATTAAAAATTGAAATAAAATAATTAGGAAAACAGATAATAAAACAAAAATAATAATTATAGTTGAACTATCATATAATGTTTGTGAAAAACTTAAAAAATTAATTAAAGATGAAGCTAAAATAAATTGTATAGAAATAATCTGTTTAGTAATATCATTAAAAAATAAAGCACTAAATAATCCTATTAGAAATAAAATAAAACTCATAGAAAAAATATAAACTAAATTCAATTTAACTTTCCCTTTTATTAAGTATTGTTGATATTATCCAAATAAATAAAATAAAAATAAGAAAAATTATTATAAAAATTATAACGGCGTAATTTGAATATATTTCTGTTGCTATTTGAGTAAATTTAATTAAACTTATATTTTTCTCTAAATTAAATTTTGAAGTATAATTATTGCTAAACTTTAAAAACAAGAATATAAAACCGCCACAAAATAAAATTGGGTAAATAAGAGTAAAAATTATTTTTGATTTTAGTTTATCTTCTTTATTTAAATTTTCTTTATCATTTTTATCATTTATTTCAAAATTAATTAAATTTTTATGATAAAAATCCTTGTTTATTTGTAGATTTAATAAATAAAGAACTAAAAAAAATAAAGTTATAGGTATAATAAAAATAAAAAATAATTCTCCATAATATAATGTAAAAACAAAAATTTGGCTAAATAATATAAAAAGAAATAATAAAATAAATTTTTTATTAATATTTTTTATTATTAAAGAAAATATAGCAAAGAAAACTAAAGCTATAAG
>Ga0078972_1013951_pt1 | contig 12974 bp, 10 predicted proteins | sample YelNatPaOPGAMG01_FD_67568 | JGI IMG/M metagenome (GOLD analysis project Ga0078972, IMG submission 67568) | Hot spring thermophilic microbial communities from Obsidian Pool, Yellowstone National Park, USA - OP-RAMG-01 (SPADES assembly) (version 2) | ecosystem: Environmental > Aquatic > Thermal...
TCTCTCTCTGTGTGTGTGTGTATGCATCTAACATCGTGCAGCGTCCCGTAATGGCACCAGATGGTGCAGTCGACGGGGTACGCTGATTTCCCGCAGGCGATGCCCGACATTACGTAGTAGGTATTGGACCAATGTGCACGCGCACCGCTGCAGCGGGTGCTGTATCCTACTGCAGTATAGCTCATCCTTGAATTGCCACATTGGTTGATCATCGCTGAAGAACACTTTTAGCGACCAATAGTGTCTATCCAGCGCTGCTTCAGTGCCGTAACTGGTCATTCCGCACACGCGTCCAGTGCTTTTGCGGCCGACAGTCACTGTAGGCGCCGTATCTGCATACGCTTGCTCTCATGTTTTAAAGCCGCATGCCGCCCAGAATTAGGTGCCCTTTCGTGCTGTTGCCGAGTTGTGCGGGCGTCTTGCGTGTAGACCAGCCCACCGAATCATCATGCCACTGTCGTCCTAGTGAATGCACCATCATCGAAACCCGAATGGATCACGCATTGGACACTGCGAGCGTTTCCGAAGTATCTCGTGAAGATCAACAACGCAGGCGAACGCGAAGGTTGCGCTTTCCCGGTGGCGGGGCAACCTCCAGGGTGACGAAGCACTTTACCCCGTGACAAATTGAAAAGCTTGTGCATACGATGGTACCTTCTGTCCAGCTGATGCCTGCAGAGCAACTGCTGTAATGTTATAGTTCGCGCTCATGGTCCTGATGGCGGAATAAGAGACCATAGGTATCCTTTTTACCCGTGATCTAGGGGTACACTCACAAGCAACGCATGATATCACGACGGGAGCGTGCTTGACACACACCATACTCATCGGTGATTCTTCTGCGCTAACGGTCGCTCTCATCGAGCCGGGCCTGCGTTGGCATGCATTCGCCATCTTCATCGACCGAAATCGCATTCACGCGTATTGCAGGATTCTCCTCTTTGTCCCGCAACAATAGGATGTAAGTTTCTTTGCATTCAGGTCCGTCCAGTGTATCCGACAACCATACCCGGTCGTGAACAACACAACGCCTGTCTGATTTCTTTGGAAACAGTTTTCAGGCAGGATTTGTACCATGCTGCGAAAGCAAATCAGACCGAGGGAGCGCATGCGAAAGCGTCCCAGCCAGCGTGCATTCCAGATGAGGTATCTTCATGAGATCGGCGTCCGAGTCCCGTCGACATGGAAATGCACAGATTTGTCTAGTGGTGTGCCAGGATGATTTTACGGTTTCCGGCGGCACGCTGCCTTCCGGAGCGGCAGCTCTGCAGCGTATAGCGCAGAGATTTCTGCAAACCACTCAAGTCCTTGCATGGAGCGCAGGCTTACGCCCAATAAATGTTCCTTGACATTGGGAGGCACTTTCATCGTCTGGTTCCACAACTGCGGTCGCTAGGTAACCTCGATTGAATGCATCTATCCGACTGGGGTGCTCTACAGGCCCCACGCTTGCTGCTCGAGAACACGAGCTTTCCGAGACATCGATCATGAATACGAGTAACGTTAGAAAGGCTGCCAAGACCTTCTTTTCGCGCGCTCGAGTGTCGAAAAGAAACCAAGTCGTTCAGTCGTGTGACTGCCACCAGGCACTACACGCGGGACCCCCTCGGACCTGGCTTCGGCACTGTGCTCTGCTGCGCGTGAACGTACGAGCTTATGTTTCTAGACGAACGACGACCTGTAGCCGATTACCAACGCAGTACTCAAGGAGCTTCCATACCTCTGACCGGAGGTTCCGCGCGCGGGGGGCGATACACGTCCCTGCCGCCCGCTCCCGGCGCGTTACCGCCCCCCCTGCCGAAGCTCCGAAAACCACCAGGCCCGCCACGACTCCGGTACTCTGACTGGAAGGTACCAGGGCCCCGGCGTTCACCAAAACCACGTTCTCCGGGGGCCCCAGGACGGCGGTACCCGCCAGCGCGGTCACCGCGGAAACCTCCGATCACGCGCGGCGGTTCGGCTTTGGCTTGCAGAGTTTTCGGCACAACGTCTGACGGTACGTTCAGCCATTTTCGTAGGTATTCAATACCCTCGTCCGTTAGGAAGAAATAGTAGTGCTGCCAGCTGAACTGCTCCCGAACGAAGCCGCGAGAACGCAGGGACTGGCACGTTTTGATCACCTCGATGTTCTTGATGTGCTTTAGCTCCATATGCTCTGGAGAAGCAAAGTCCTTCCTCGCGACTAGAACGCCATCACTGAACAAGCGAGCGTAAATGTCGCGTCGATTGGGAGTCGAAACCAACATGAGCCTACGCGTTACAAGAATACGTGCGTGCAGCTGCAGCTGGTCGGGTTGTTGGATAGGTGTGCGGCGACAGCGCGGGGCACCTTGGAAACCAAACTAGACATCTTTGTTCTAATGGGACACGACCATCCCTGGCCTGGAAACGAGTGCGCTTGCGTGACGTGCTGGCAACGATGCACCGGCGGGTCCGTTCTGCGCGATAGAGGCGGACAGAGCCATGTACCGTCGATGTTTCATCTGCGAACGCTGGGCCCTGAAGCCGCACAGCATGTCTCGACCGCTGTACCTTCAGGGACCACTGATTACCACTCAAACTTCATCTCGATTTTGCGTGCGCTGCCGCCTCGGCGCTATGCCAGCACCGCATCGAAACGAAACTGGGCAAAATCGATTATTTGTCCAAGCAGAAAGCCAGTATGACCGGCGGCTTGGTGAATACCACGCACACAGCCGCTGTTCAGCGAGCACCTCGGCGCACCACCACCCACGAAGAGCGGCTCTATCCAACGCCCATGTCAGCGGCATTTGAGAATTCTCTATCGCGTTGCATACGTCGCATCTGGGAAATTTCATCAACCATGCACGGTCAACATCGTCTAGGAAATATAGGCTCGCGAGATAGAGAGACGCTCTGCATGTGCGATAATCCCCTGTAAACCTCGATCTGTGCACGCACGGACGCACGCACGGACGCACGCACGGACGCACGCATCATGCACCGCGGTGATCGCCACGTAGCGTCATTGCAGCCGTCGCCGCCGCCGCCGCCTGCCGGCAATCAGTTGGTCGACGGCGCACACATCGCGAGCGGCGCCGCCGCGTGCGGTGTCCGCCTGCTGCGACGCATCACGCGACGCGCCAAGGCTCCCCGCTCCATCGTCATCATCATCATCATCATCGCCGCCGTCGTCATAACTAGGCACACCCGCCGGCTTCTGTTGTCGATTATTACAGAGCGCAGTACAGGGCTGTAGTAAAAAAAAGAGAAAAAAATAAAATAACGTTAAAGAAATGGAGGACAGCAGAGGATCTAGCGCAGACGCGACTGGACTTTCTACTATGATCAGGGACTTGTCGCTGAACAGTGGTAGCGGGTCGAAACAGAACTCGACTAGCACTGGCGTTGGTGTTGCTGGTGCCACGGGTGCACCAGCTTCTGGAGAAACCTCAAGTCGCAAGACTTCCCCGATGAGCTACGCCAGCGCAGCCCAACAGTCGGGAGCGGAGAGCGGGGTACTTGGTGGCACAGCGGGCGGGCCGTACGCAGCTTCGGCTGCTGCGCAAACCGCACGTGCGCCCTCCGCGAGCAGTACCAGCAGCATCAGCAGTGGCGGCGGCAGCAAAGGCCCCGGCGGAGCGCTACAGGCCGCTGGGGAGGGCATCCCTCCTGCGCAGAGCGTATCGGGCGCTGGTGCCGCTGGTTTCGGAGACGGATCTGTGGCGGGCTTCGCCCTAAACGGTATGAGCTCGTTGCCAGCGAGCGGAGCTACTGCTGTGCCAGCCGCATCAGCGAGCGGAACGGGCGAACTGCCAAACGTGTCTCTCTATGTTGGCGATTTGCAGCCAGATGTCGTTGAACAGAACCTTTTCGAGCTGTTTTCCTCCGTCGGACCGGTCGTCTCGGTAAGAGTCTGCCGTGACGTTGTAACCCGTCGCTCGCTTGGTTACGCGTACGTCAACTTTCAGAACCCAGAAGACGCCGAGAGAGCGATCGATGTCCTGCAGTTCTACGAGGGGCCGCTCACGAAAAATAAGCCCATTCGGATCATGTGGAAGCGCAGTGATCCTTCGCAACGCCGAAATCCCGAGGGAAATATCTTCATCAAAAATCTCGACAAGAGCATTGACAACAAAGCGTTGTACGACACATTCAGCACATTTGGCAAGGTTCTTTCGTGCAAACTTGCGACCGACGACAAAGGCAATTCCTTGGGATATGCGTTCGTGCACTACCAGGACGCGAATGTGGCGAAATACGTCATCTCGAAGATGAACGGCATGTTGCTCAACGGACAGAAGGTTTACGTTGGAGAATTTCGCCCAAGACGCGAGCGCGAAGCCACTGGGGAATTATCCACCAAGTTCACGAACGTGTACGTCAAAAACTTGGATGAGTCGTTGTGCACGACCGAAGAGGTGACAAAGCTATTCGCGCCATATGGAAACATCACGTCGATTTTCATCCCAACGGAAACCGTTCAGGAGCAGCAACCACACCACGAAGACGAGCACCGTGCACCTAGTGAAGAAGCGAGCAGCGAAGCGGGTCGCCAGGGTGGCAGCAGCCAAGAGGTCAAGTCGGCGGGCGCCGACCAATCGAATGCGGCACCAGACCTGGAAACGTCGGAACGGAACGATGGAGCCAAGGCTCCAGAGAATCGTGCGCATGCTCAAAGCGTTGTGCGCGTGCGACCTCGAGGATTTGCCTTTGTCAATTTTGAGACGCCCGAGCAGGCAGCTGCAGCTGTAGAGGCTCTGAATGGAATGGAGCTTAACGGAAAGACGCTCTATGTCGGGCGAGCACAGAAGAAAGCCGAACGCGAGGCGATGCTACGAGCGCAAATGGAGCAGCTGCGCAACGACAGGATGCAGAAACTCCAGGATGTGAACCTTTTCGTGAAAAATCTCTCCGATGATGTGGATGAGAATCGCCTCCGAGAAGAGTTCTCCCGCTTTGGCACAATCACCTCGCTGCGTATCATGCGCGATGAAAAGGGCGTGTCGAAAGGGTTCGGGTTTGTTGCGTTTTCGCACCCTGATGAAGCGATCAAGGCCGTCACTGAAATGAACCAGCGAATTGTCGGTCAGAAGCCGATATACGTGGCCCTCGCGCAACGCAAAGACCAAAGAAGAGCACAGATCGAGGCACAGCGAGCGGCGATGATGCGAGCCCAGATGAGCTTCCTTCCGCCTGGCTTGGCTGCATCCATGTACGTTCCTGGAACTGGCATGCCGACACCTTCGGGTTATCCATATCCGTACGCAGTGCATCCGATGCAGATGCAGATGTCCATGGGCATGAGCCGCGCTATGTCCGCGATGCCCGGTGGTGCTGCCTCGGGTGCCATGACGTACGGCGGATTCGCAATGCAGCCAAATATGGCGGTTGGAGCATCAGGTATCCCGCGGATGAATATGACCTCGCCGAATATGACGAACGCTGCGCCCGCATCCGCCGGCAGTATTCCAATGGGCGGCCCAAATGCCGCCATGCTGATGCAGGGCCGCATACCCTACGCTACCGTGGGATCGCAGCAGCCAATGACGAGCACGCTTGGCTCTGGTCAGGTTCTGCAGAACAGCGGGGCGCCGGGCGCTGTAGTCGGCGTACCCGGATCGGCAAACGCCGAAGCAGGTGCCACAGCGGCCGCTTCTGGTCATCCCAACCCGAACTTTGCTGCAAGCGGCGTTGCAGGTCGTGCGGGGCCTCGCCAAGCGCGAATGGCTGCCCGTATGGGTCCAGCATCTGGCCCGATGCCGGGAGTATCCATGCCAGCCATGGCGTCAGGGTTACCGACCGGCCTGGGTGCACCCGGCATGGGCTACAAAATGGGTGGCGCGATGCGGGCGCCTCCTGGCGGTACCATGGCGGGTATGGTTGCCATGTCACCAATGACAGCTGGGGCGGGCAACACGGTACCGTCCGGTGCCATGGGTAACATGATGATTGGCTCTGCGGCATCGCAGCCGCTCACCGTCCAAATGCTTGCGAATGCGGACCCCAAACAGCAGAAACAAATCCTTGGAGAGCGGCTCTATCCACTCGTTTACCAGCAACTTGTGCGTGAGGGTAAGCGAGAGCTCGCTCCGAAAATAACCGGTATGCTTCTGGAGATGGACAACTCCGAAGTGCTCCACCTTGTTGAGTCCCCAGAGGCCCTGCAGGAGAAAGTCGAAGAGGCGCTCGAAGTCTTGCAGCAACACCTGGCTAGTTTACAGGCCAAGGCCGCTCAGCATACCTCCGCACAACAGGGCTTGTCATCAACAGCGCCGTCAAACTCTAGCGCGTAAATCCATCTGTTTCCGTCTCGCGTATTCGTTTGTGCACGACCGGTCGAGGTTTCGGGGACAAGCGCGCACGTTTCGATGTGTGCGTACGCGTCCAGTCGTCCGCGGCCTCAGCGGAGCATCGCGTGAGCCGCCCGATGTCGCAGCGTCGTCACGAGACGCGGTCTTGCGTCGCAGCATCGATCTTCATAGCGCACACACACACACACACATAGACGTAAAACCTCCACCCAGTCGGGCTCGTGTGCATTTCGCGCGAAAGGTTCTGGATCCGTGTCCCGCGTGCACCCAAAGTCACTGCTGTATCGGGCGATTGGGCTCGTTTCGCGGCTTTCTGCAACGCGTAGTCATCCGAATTACAGCAGGAAATTTCGCTGAATATAACACAAGTTCTCAGTCAAAGTCCTTGATCATATGAGGCGTACCAATGCTGCACAGCATGCTGGTGCCTCGTCCAGCGCATTCACTGATCCATGGTGTCCAGATTCCGCGCTTTGAATGCCCACGAACGTTGCATACCACGCATGGAGTCGCTGTCTAGCGATTGCGCACAGAACGTACACGCGCTTGGAGAGCGAGTGCACCCCAAACCCGGCAACACCTTCGACTTTGCGTGCTTCGACCAAGCATGACCAGAAGGAAAATCCTGCAGCCGCTGACTCTGGAGGCGCTTGCGTTCCATATTCATGCACGTTCAGGCCGCCAAATCAAGAATCCCATGCTCATCAGAGACTCCTTTCTCACGAGCAGTGACCCAGACGGGCATTGATGTTCGTCAGGTGCTCGTATCGCGCGGGCACCGGACGCGTGCGTGGAGCCGCTTTACCGTCGCGATGCTTAAACTTGATGAAAACAGTACCAGCATCGCCCTACGATACCCTATTCGCCACGTATTGGAACGGGCCATCAGCGCGTCCAGTACGCAGCATCACCTTGTTTCACTTGTCCAGAATCTTCAAGTTCCAATGAGATGCACGCACGCACGCATCGATACGTGTAATGTGAGTGCGTATCCATGCACTCTACACTACTTACGATCGACGTTAAAAGAAGGGAAAACGTTTCCATATTGTCGAAAGTTTACGTTCTTGGTGGAAGGTCCCGCGAGCCGGACGAGTCAGCCCGGCTAGTGCTTGATGCTTCCACCAGTGGCAGGTGCTGTGGCAAGACCTGCGCAGCTCGACCGCAACGCATTTCATTCTGAGACCTTGAGCAGGTTGCTACGTCTGGGCGTCGCCCTGGTCACAGCAGACTTGTCGTACATCGCTTCGCGCTGCCGCAGGCAGTACGTCTGTGTGCGCAACTTGCAGGCTCCCGGAATGATAATTAGCCGTGATTCCGTGTCAGGTGTAGGATTCCGCGAGCCGACGCCCTCTGTGGTACGGCAAAGCCGTTCTATCCCTGTGCAGCTTCTGCTTCAGCGGTATACGCGCTACGACGGGTGCAACAAGGCAGGCACTCGGCACACGATAGGACGTATGAAACGACCAGCATATCCGAGAGGAAGTATGGGTAATGGAACTTGAAGGTAGGTGGTTCATCATGGACGCTTTCCCGAAAGCCATTATCCATTCCGAATTCTGGTATCCACGGTCAATCTAAATGTTTTGTCTTCTGAGACAAAATCGATACGTGTACGCATGCGTCTGTGCACCAAGTGTCGCTGTTGACGACATCACTAAGCGCCTGGGGGCGGGCACAGCGCGCACGCCGCCGCTCCGTGAGCGCGTGCGTGCTTCGACGCGCGTGCGTGTGTCCATCGACGCTTCACGCATTATCTCCGGCGGATCGAGTGTTTCCACTGCGAGCGCTCGCTTGCTAGCGTTAGTTTACGCAGTATACGGCGGCTTGTTGAAGAAGCTTTTTTTTTGTACTGGAACGTGAAGCGTTTACCATCGAGTTGAGGAAATAGTTTTTTTTTGTTTTTTAGGACTTGTCGAAGTGTAACTTGACCGAGCGCAGCATGGCATTGAAACACGAGGTCTTCCAGCGGGCTGTGCTCGAGTCGCACGTGGAACCGGAGCGCGTTCGTTTGCTGAACCAGTGCACTCCGAATACTGCGACTGGGACGTACGTGTTGTACTGGTGTACGCGGTCGCCGAGGGCGGTTCACAATGAGGCTCTTGAGGTTGCCAAGTCGCTTGCGCGCCTCGTGCGTCTGCCGCTGGTTTGTTTGAACGTCATCGATCTGGAAGAGGCACTGGAAGGGTCTCTTCGACACGTGCTTTTTCAATTAGAAGGGCTTGTGGACTTTAAGAGGGGGCTCGTGAAGCGCCATGGTCTCTCCCCAGACGCTATACATACGAGGCTGGATCCCGCTTTGAGCGTGGTTACCCGGCTGGACCCGACGGGAGCCTCTTCCGCAACGAGCAGAACTGGCGAGGAGAGCGTCCCGTACACACCTGAGAGTCCGCCGGCATCCACAACGATTGTCGGTGGTCTGAGCGTTCTCGGTGGTGCAGCTCCAGCGCTAGTGGGCGGGCGAGAAGCCCCTGTCACACCACAAATATGCAGCTTCGAGGGCTTTGCTTCTCGCGCGTATGCTATCGTCACAGATCGCGGGCACTTGCGCTACCAGCGGGCTCGAGCGGCGCGCGTTGCAGCGCTCGCAGGGCGTCCTCTGTTAGAAGTCGAGACGTCGTTGATTGTTCCAGTTGAGACTGCTAGTGTTCGCGAGGAAGTGGTCGCGTCAACCTTTCTTGACCGCATGGGCAGCGGTCTCGGAGAGCGATACTTGCATGAGCTGCGCCCGAGCCCGCCCCTGGAACCCGCACCTGCAAACGTCTTAGCAGACCTGCATACGCTCGGGTACTGGCCGTTCCCTCAGGTTGATCAGGGCTGGTCTGCGGAGACGTGGCTCTCGTCTGTGAATCGCACCCACTTGCTGGAGGTACTGCGGTACCACGGCGTCGACTGTGATGCGCCGATTATCAGCGCCTCGGCGTATCGAGGCGGTGAGACAGCTGCTCGCCGCTTGCTCTCAGTGTTTGTCGCACGCAAACTTTATGGCTACGCGGTCAAAGCAGAGCACCAAAATGAGGCGCTTCGGGCGGAGTATGGCTCCCTGCTTTCTCCTTACCTGACTTTTGGGCACATTTCTCCTGTCTACGTGGCGATCAAAGTTCACCGCGCAGCCGCGGAGCGCGAACTCGACGAGCACGGTGGGCGTATGCGAGCCTGCGACAGCGCCGAACGGGTCGTGGCCTCTCTGGAAAAACACCATGGCGAGGATGCGGGCGACTCGGGGGAATCTTTTCCCTCGCAGGCGGGGACGGCATCGCCTGGGTGCACGAGCGAGGAGGCTTTTCTTTTAGGCAGTGCATCCTCGATGTTGAGCATCGGCTCGTCAGCCAAACGGACCCTGACAACTGCTGATACCCTGACGCTTCGTGCGGCAGTTGAGATAGCCTCGCAGCAGCCTGATGTTCGCAAGTTTATGGAAAACATGTATCGGCGAGAGCTCGCGTACAATTTCGTGATGTACAACAAGCGTTACGATTCGTTCGATGGCGCGGTGCCGGTCTGGGCACGCCGCTCGCTCTACGACCGAGCGTCGCGGCGCACCAGCCACTACCAGTACTCCGAGACGGACTGGTACAATGCCCGGACACATAATATGCGCTGGAACGCTGTGCAGCGTGAGTTGTTAACACGAGGTCGCAATATCTGCCGTGATCGCAATTACTGGTGCCAAAAAATCCTTGAATACGAAAATGATCCTGCACATGCGTTTGAGCTGGCGATTCGCATTAACAACCACTTGATGCTGGACGCCAACGATCCCGTTGGATACGCGACCTGTGCGCAATGTTTCGGGCGCTGGCAACAGCCGGTGACCCGCGCATCTACGTTTCCAGGCAGGGATCGAGATCCAGCGCCGGAAGCAGCGTTTGGCGAACAACTTGGCCTCGTACCGGAATTATACACATTGCGAACGGATGAGCAATGGAGAGCTGCAGAGACGCTCGCTGAAATGATCGACCAGCGGCTTGAAATCGTTCCCATACCCGAAAACGACACCGTAGACGCGTATTAACTTTTCTCGTGGTGCCACTACGCAGATCCTTCAAGAAAGCGCGCACCACTCTAGAGCCCTGTGCACGAAAGAGTGTTTGGCGAACACGCCGTAGGAAGCACTGGAGCACGGGCGCTCGCAACCCACACAGCAGCTTTATCGCGGGCCCCCTTTCTTTGCGTGCATTCGACCTTTTGATGCTCTTTAGAATGACCGAACGGAATGGGGATGTCGAATGTGACGAGGTCACTGTTTGAAACGCATTCCATGTCTGCGGAGTTGGCGTTCGACGAAGAGAACTCACACAACATCTGACCGTTCAGGGGCCCGCCGTGCGCCTCTCAAATCGAATAGCTGCTTTTGATGATGGACATTATGGTTTAAAACCTCGAGCACTAACTAAGTGAACTGCGATCAGAGCCTATCGAGCATAGGCGGCAGGCGCGATGCCCAGCACATGTCCGGGACCAAAGTTTTCGATTCGTCCCTACGCGACCTTGCATGGGTACAAGCGCATTCGCGAAGCCCGCACGGTCTCTTTGGACCCGCGTTCGTGTCAGGACGCTGGCACCCACCAACGCTTATAAGCGTCGAGTGGCAACTCCGTGGGGAGACACGCGCAAGCAACCGACGAAGGCTCGAGTGCAACATCAATATGCCGACGTGCCTCTAAAGTGCGAGCTTCCGTGCCCGGCGGCGCCCCGAGCGCACAAATCTACGACTCTACGGGCTCGAGCCGACCAAGCGCGTTGGCGACACGAATGTCAAGTGCTGCAGCGCGTTTCACAATCGCTGCTCTCTTACGAGCAGACACGCTGTGTGCAATCACCGCGCAGTACCTTCTGTTGTGCATCAAGAGGCACTCCAGATCCTTCGAGTTGTGAACTAGGAACGGAAAGAATCCACTTGGCAGCATATGACGCGTTTTCCTCGCTGATCCGTACCCGATGTTCGGCATCAGCGTTTTGCCGTTAAACCTGCGTCGAACCGCGGAGTCGATGCCTTTCGGTCGGCGCCAGGACTCTTTCACTCGTTTAAAACGGTCCGATTGATGACGCCGAAAGCGCTTTGTCCTTTTTTTCACAACGCGGACGTGCTCAAGTGGTTCCGGCATCCTACAAAACTTCTGGTCCTTCGGCTTTGTCGAGACGCGCTCGCTGCGTAAACAAGGCACGGGCAACGAGCCTAGCGTCGACGCCTGACCGCTCGGCGCAATGGCGCTGCGTGCGACGCGCGTGCTTGGTGTCGACGAGGCGGCGCTCCGGATTCTTTATCAATAGGTACAAATTGTACATTTCCCTGACGAATACCGGTCGATCGACGACGCGCACGTGTATCCGATCAGCGTGGCGTACTGACCCGCTCGCACGGTGGCTACCCTGAAGGGCTTTTACAACTTTCTCCATGTCGATATCCTGGACATTCCAAGTACAAAAAAGCTCTTATGAATTCATAGGTAGTTCCAGGATGCTCGTTGGTTTTTTTGGAGTGGCTCCTTCGATACGTTCCCAGTGGAATTCGTCATGGCATTCGAATCAAGGGCCTTCGCGAATGCATCGATCAGGGATTCGTGAAGTACCCGATTTCATGATCCAATGCATATGCACAGGCTCCCATGCGTTCCATTTTACGCCGTACGACATGTTCAAATGACGGATGCTTCAAATTTTCGATCTTTGGTTTTCAAGGCAACTCGTGGGTGCAGCAAATCGCGCAGCGCGATGAACGATCCAACATTCTCGATGACGTTCCGCGACGGCGCATTCACACGCTCATACCGAAAGGTCACAGAACTCGTCATGTCAAATTATGGATTCTGTTCGAAAGATGAATCCTCACCTCTTTGATGGCATTGACGAAACGGAATACCCCAGCAGTAGCTCGGTGCGACTCACGGGCTAAGCTCCGAGAGGCTCCCGCCTGTGCTCTTTCCACACGCAGAAAGAATCTTGGAGTCAGACTTGCGCACGTGATCGTAGCGACAGCATCGAGTGGCGCATGCGTCACTGCATTCCAAGAAGGGTGCGTAGACGCATAGGATTTTGTCGATTTGTTTTTTGGCCGGGATTTTCCTTTCGAAACTTGTTTCATCAGAGACAAAACCGCATGCCACATATCGTCTGCGGATTCGAAGCGTGAACGCTTGCGCATGCAGGGCGCAGCGTGCACCCGCGCCGAGGACATCGCTCAGAGGAAGCCCGTGGTCGAAGTATATGGCACCGGTCGCGGAAACGGAGGGCGGCATTGAGGCGAGCCTCCTCTACCCGTCAAGGGCGGGTTTTTCCCATTGACAAAACGTTTACTTAGGCCAGCGTTCTCCGATTACGCGCATTTTTCTTTTCTTACTCTTTTTTTGTGTTTTTTTCAGAGCGAGTTGGGGTATCCATCAACCCCCTACCTCCATGTTACATTACCTATACTTCGTCTCGGATATTCTGGTCGTTTCATACATCCTATCGTGTGTGCCTAGTACCTGCCGTTCCGTATCCTCCTTTGTGCCTGAACCGCTGGAGCAGATAGGTCATAGAGCTAGAACAGCTTTTCTATACCACAAAGGGCGTCGGCTCGAGGTGTGCTTCACCCGACGTAGAATCGGGTCTCGTCGTCAGTTTGTGCTCGGACAGTCTGCGGATGCAGGCTTGTCTTCGCTGCACGACACGCTGGAGAAACTTGGCTGTTAGGATATATCGTGCGAGCCGCCTCTC
>Ga0078972_1013953_pt1 | contig 12971 bp, 7 predicted proteins | sample YelNatPaOPGAMG01_FD_67568 | JGI IMG/M metagenome (GOLD analysis project Ga0078972, IMG submission 67568) | Hot spring thermophilic microbial communities from Obsidian Pool, Yellowstone National Park, USA - OP-RAMG-01 (SPADES assembly) (version 2) | ecosystem: Environmental > Aquatic > Thermal...
CCCCACCCCGGCGGGCTCCATCTCCTCGGCATAGAACTGATAGGCGCCGTCCCGCTCGAAGATTGAGACGCGCCCCCGGCAGACGACGTCCATGCCGACGTCTGGCCTGAAGACGAGCGTCTGGGCCCGGCTCCGGAACATCACGGCCCGCACCTGCGACGCCGCGTCCTTCAAAGTGAAGTAGATGTGCCCCGACGGGTGGAGCTTGACGCTCGAGAGCTCCCCCCTCACGTAGATGTCCTGCAGAAGCTCCTCGGAATCCAGGACGAGGCGGGCCGTCCTGTTGAGCTCCGAGACCGTCAGGCTCTGCACGAAGCGGCCTCCAGCGTCTGCCTCATGAGCATCGCCACCGTCATCGGCCCGACGCCGCCGGGAACCGGAGTGATCCAGCCGGCCCGTTCGCGGGCGGCGCCGAACTGCACATCGCCCACCAGGTGGCCGTTCTCGAGGCGATTCATGCCGACGTCAATGACCACGGCGCCGGGCTTGACCCATTCCCCGGGGACCAGTCCCGGCTTGCCCACTGCCACCACGAGGATATCGGCCTGGCCGACGTGCACCGCCAGGTCGGCCGTGAAACGATGGCACACGGTGGTGGTCGCGCCCATCAGCAACAGCTCGAGCGACATGGGCCGGCCGACGATATTGGATGCCCCGACGATGACCGCGTGCTGCCCCTTCATCGGCGCCCCGATGTGCTCGAGCAGCTTGATCACCCCATAGGGCGTGCAGGGGCGAATCAGGGGAATGCGCTGAGCCAGGCGGCCGACGTTGTAGGGATGGAACCCGTCGACGTCCTTCATCGGGTCGATCCGCTCGATGACCGCCGTCGACTGGATCTGTTCGGGCAACGGCAGCTGGACCAGGATGCCGTCGATGTCCGGGTCGGCATTGAGCCCGTCGATCAGGGTGAGGAGCTGGATTTCCGAGGTCGACCCGGGCAGATCGTGCGCAACGGAGCGGATGCCGACTTCTTCACAGGATTTGCGCTTGTTGCGCACGTAGACCGCGGAAGCCGGGTGATCTCCCACTTTGACGACGGCAAGCGCCGGCCGGCGGTGCCCCCGCGCGACCGCCGACTCAATAGCGGTGCGGACTTGTGCTTTGACTTCGCCGGCGCACACGCGCCCGTCAATCACCTGTGCCGTCATGGACTGCCTGAACTCGAACTCTTTCGGAGGGGGCGTATTCTCGCATATCATGCCGTGCCGCCAGGGATTTCTCCCCCGGGTCGGCACGGTTCGGGGCATGGCGCAGTCTGGTAGCGCATCTGCTTTGGGAGCAGAGGGTCGGGGGTTCGAATCCCTCTGCCCCGACCACTTTTTACGATGGGATTTCCCGGACTTCGTGTCCGTCGTGGTGCCCGCTTTCGCGAGGCATTCAGAATGGGGCTCGCCACGTCAGTCCCTTGAATCTCGCATAGTCGCGGTCCGTGGTAATCCATTCGCAACCGGACTCGATGGCCAGTGCCGCAAACCAAGCGTCTTGCGCGATGTTTCCCGTGGCCTTGGAATTCTGACACAGGGACTCGAAAATCGACCAGTGACGTTCGCCGGGCACAATCACCGTTGCGGTAGGTTGTTCGAGGACAACGCGACAAAACTCGAACGCGTCATCCAGGGAGCTCGGATGCGCAAAAATCCGCCGATGGGTACAGATGCGGACCGTGCTGGCGAGCACCTGAGGTGCGACGCCGAAGGCCGCAGGTCCATTGATCACCGATTCCAGCCATGCCTTGTATCGCAGATGATCCTCGGCATCTGAGCGAAAGGCGTAGATCAGTACGTTGACGTCGCACAGGATCAATCGCGACCTTCCATCCGCTCGAGTAGCTCCGCGCTGGCATTCAAATCTACGCCCGGCAGGGCGCCACCTCCCGCGTGGCACTCGGGAAGCGATACGGTCGGTTGGTTCGGGCGCTTCAGGGGACGGAGTAGGACAAGCTGAAGCCCTTGCTCTATCAGCGAGGTGAGCGTAACGCCGCGGCGTGCCGCTTCTTGCCGGGCACGTTCCATGAGGACTTCGTTTAGACGTACGGTGGTTCTCATATGTCAAAGCATATGAGTCGTATGTCGGTATGTCAAACGCACTTCGGACGTAGAGGGTCGGGCGTTCGAATCTCCCTGCCCCGACCAATTCTTAGGACCCCTTGGACGAGACGCGGTGGTCAGGTACATGGCCAGTCCCTAACGTTGGCCCGTACCGCCGAACGAGGCAAGCGCTCCTGTCGCTCAGCGCGGACCGGATCGAGGGTCCTGAGGAACCAAGGTCCTCGTGTCGTTGAAAGCCGCGCAACTGGAGAAATACTCGGCCGTGCCGTACGGCGGCGGCAGCCGTTCATCCTCCGAGCGCGATGACCACCCCGACCACCACGAGAAACACCGCAAACACCCGCTTCAGCGCAGTGCTCGGAATCGTGTGGGCCACGTGAGCGCCGACGGGCGCGAGGGTCATCGAACCCAGCGCAGCCACCGCGGCGGCCGGAAGATACAGATAGCCCACGGAACCCCACGGCAGCGCCTGCGGCGGGGCATGCACGGAGAGCGCGTAGGCCAATGCGCTCGAGATCGCAATTGCGAGACCGCACACTGCGCTGGTGCTGATCGCTTTGACCGGTTTGACGCCGAGCGCCATCAGCAGAGGAACGGTCATCGAGCCGCCACCGATGCCCACCACGGCCGATATCGCGCCGATCAGCGCGCCGGTAGGGAGCAGCCAGGGCGAACGGGCCACGCGCTCGGGATCGGGGCTCTCCGCCGTGCGCTTGCGGCCGAACGCCATCCGCCCCGCGGTCACGGCGCAGAATGCCGTGATTCCCCAGCGCAGGGCGTGAGCCGAGAGCAATTGCGCGATGTGCGCACCGACCACGCCACCGACCACCATGCCGGGCGCGAGCCATCCCCAGCTCGGCCAGACCACTGTGTCGCGGCGGATGTGCGCCGCCGCCGAGGACGCGAGAGTCAGAACGATCGTGGCCATGGACGTGCCCACCGCGACGTGCATGACCTCTGCTTTGGGCACCCCGAGCGCCGGCAATGCCAAACTGAGCGCGGCAACCACCAGCAGTCCGCCGCCGATGCCGAGCAGGCCGCCGAGAAAGCCCGCCGAGGCGCCGGCGAGCAGGAGCACAGTGATGGAGAAGAGCATGGGCGCGCTGCGAAGTCAGAGGTCGGAGCGGCAAGCCTAGCGGAATTGCCCGCATTTTTTCCGCCGCGCTCGATGGCTCTGCGGAACAGTTCCGGGAAGCAGGGTCGAGCGGCCCGTCAAGGTTCGGGCGATGGTGCGATGCACTGGACGTCTCCGGGGCCGTCCTGTGCGTGTGCATCACGCCTGCGATGCGAGCGTGCCCTCGAAAGGTCCCGGACCGAAGATGGCGTCATGCATCGGGTCGGCCGAGCGCGGATTCGCAGCGGCGGTGAGGAGCCGGGCGGTGTGCCGGGCGGCTGTCCGGATTGCGGTGCGTGAGCGCGGCGCTTGCCGCCGTCGCCGTAGCACACGATCCCCAGCCGTCCGGTCACCGAAATGAAAAGACCCCGCCGGGCGACTGTGGGTCGCCCGGCGGGGTCTGGTGGTAGACGCTTACTGACAGGTTCCGGCGCTGGACGGGCAGGCCGGGTAGGCCGGCTGCGTGGGGAACGCCGGCAGCCAGTGCGGACGCGGCGGCACGACCACCGGGGCCCGCTGGATCTCCTTCAAGAGCACGCGCACGGCAGTCTGCAGCTGTGTGTCCTCGCCGTGGCGCGCGAGCAGTCCCGGATTCACGTGTACGGGGATGGAGGGCACGACGCCGATGTTCTCCACGTTCCACTGAGAGTCGGTGCCGTACATGGCGATCTCCGAGACCACCTGCTGACCGCCATCCAGGAGCGTGAACTGGTTGTCGTAGCCGCGCACGCCACCCCAGGTGCGCGATCCGATCGTCGGCCCGAGGTGATACTGCTGGAAGCGATACGCGAAGATGTCGCCGTCGGAGGCCGAGCCATGGTTGATGAGCGCGGCCAGGTGGCCGATATAGGCGTCCTCGGGGCTCTGATAGTGCGCCCCGTGACGGTTCGTCCAGGCGGCGACCATCTTCTGCGTCAGCTGATTGAACAGGATGGTGTCGATGAAGCCGCCGAGATTCCAGCGGTCATCGATGATCATCCCGGGCTTATTGATCTGGCTGTAGTACTGGCGGACGAACTCGTGCAGTCCTGTCGCCTCCATGTCATTGAGGTACACATAGCCGATCTTGCCATCGGAGAGCTTGCTGACTTCCCGGCGGTTGTGATTGATCCAGTGCAGCAGGTGCAGCTTGCCGCTGTTGACCACCGGCTTGACCAGAATCGTCCAGGGTTTGCCGTCCGGCTTCGATGCCAGCGTCAGACTCACCGTCTGACCGAGCGTGCCTTGCAGCAACGCGTAGGGATTGGTGGGGGCGCGAAGCGGCATGCCGTTGATCGCGAGCACGTAGTCCCCGCGCTTGACCCGCAGTCCGGGTTGCGCCAGGGGCGCGTAATAGCCGGGAACGGTGTTGTCGCCGCGGAAGATACGCTTGAAGTAATACCGTCCGGACTGGGTATTGAGGGCGAACTCGACGCCGAGTCCGGCGGTCGGCTGCGGCGGGCTCTTCCAGCCCATGTCGCCGCCGAAGATGTACATGTGGCTCTCCCCGAGTGAGCCGATCATGTTCGCCATCACGTAGTTCAGGTCTTCGCGGTCCTGGACCAGCGGCAGCAGCGCCCGGTAGTGCTCGCCAATGGTGGCCCACTGGGTTGCGATGAGCTTCGGGTTGGCGAAATAGTCTCGAACATTGCGCCACGCTTCGCCGAACATCTCAGTCCACTCCGCGCGCGGATCGACCTGCATCTGCATGTTCGCGGTATTGAGGGTCTTGGTCGGCGCCTGCTTGCTGAAGGTCGCCGGGCGCAGATCCCACTGGGTGCCGACCTGGTACAGCAGAGTCGATCCGTCGGCCGACAGCGCAAAGCCGCCGCCGATGCCCTGTGCCAGGGTGAGACCCTTGCGCTTGGCGAGGTTGTAGGCGCGCAGCTGCGGCGCCTCGCCCGGGATGGCGCCACCGAGCACCGGCACCGGCTCGGTGGCGTAGTAGACGGTGCCGTGGAATTCAGCGACCTGAATGATGTTGGCGGCCGGCACCGGCACCTGCACGGCGCGCTCGATCAGGCCGTGGAAGTCGATCTTGACGCGGTGCGCGGCCTTCTTGCCCTTGGCGGTCGCCTTTTTCTTTTCCTTGCCCTTGCCCTTGCCGCCCGCCTTCTTGTGCGCGCCGTGATGGCCGGCGGTCGGCTGCTGCGTGCGCGGCGCGAACGGCGAGGGCGTCTTCGCCTGCAGCGTCGTGACATACAGTCCATCCGGCACCACCCCGGAGGCGCCGAAGTTATAGCTGGACAGTACCGGGTTCACGAGGCGAGCGGACACGAAATACAGGTACTTGCCGTCGTGCGAGAAGGCCGGATGGCTGTCGCTGAAATTGCCGCGGCTGATCTGATGCAGCTTGCCGCTCTTGACGTCGTAGATGAACAGCGCGCGCAGATGATTGGGCAAGTGCTTCGAGAAGGCCATCCAGCGGCTGTCCGGCGAGAAGGCCACGTCGGCGAAGGCGCCGATGATCATCTGACGGTCGGTGCTCACCGCTTTGCGCGCACCGGACTTGACGTTCACCAGCCACAGCTGCTGGCGCGAGGTGCTGTAGGCGACCCAGTGGCTGTTCGGGCTCCACTGCAGGGGGCCCGAATAGCTCAGCGTACCCTTGGGGGCGAGGACGCGCGGGGCGCCATGTCCGTCGGCCGCGCGCACCATGAGTTCGCTGCTCTGGCCGTCGTCGCGGACATAAGCGATCCACTTGCCGTTCGGCGACCACGCGGGGACTTTGTCATTGCTCGCCACGCGGGTGCTGAGGTCGGTGGTGTGCCCGTACTTCACAGGCACGGTGAACAGCGCGCCCCGAGCGCTGAATACGGCGAGCTTGCCGTCCGGCGCCACGTCGGCGGCTCGGATCATCTTGGCTGCAGCGAACTCATACGGAAGGGTATGCGTGCCGCTCAGCGGTACGGTGACGTGAACCGGTGCCAGCTGGTGCGTCGCGAACGAGTACACGTACAGCCGGCCGCCGTCGGATACGGCGATGCCGCTGTTGCCGGCGCTCGGCCAGTCCACATCATAGGTCGAGAAATGTGAGATCTGGCGCAGCGTGCCGGTCCTCAGGTTCTTTGCCCACAGGTTGAGCACGCCGCCGGGACCACGGTCCGAAGCGAAGTACAGGGTGTGGCCCACCCACATCGGGTAGGTGTCCTCGCCCTTCCAATGCGTCAGACGGGTGCTGGCGCCGGTGCTGAGGTCGTAGGTATAGATGTCGCCAGCCTGGCCGCCGAAGTAATGCTTGCGGTGGAAGGCGCGCAGGATCCGTGAGAGTTTGTTGTACGCCACCGAGGTGCCGGCGGCATTGAACGAGAGCGGCCCGGTCCAGGGCATGGGCAGCACGGTCGGCAGGCCGCCCGTGACCGGAACTTCGAAGGCGCGCTCGATCTGCGGGTTGAAGCTCGCGCGGCGCGACAGGAACACGACGTCACGGCTGTCGGGGGTCCAGCCGATCACCACGTTGTCGGGCAACGTGGTGATCCGGCCATTTCTCGGCTGGTTGACCGAACGCCAGGTGAGCTGTCGGACCGGCCCACCGTCGATGGAGACGACGTAGACGTCAGTGTTCCCGCGGTACCAGCCCGTAAACGCCACCCACTGACCGTTCGGTGAAATCACCGGATGGGAGTCATAGCCGGAATCGGCGGTCAGGCGTACGGCCTCGCCGCCCTGCACGGGCACCTTCCAGACGGCTCCGCCGGCTTCGAACACCACGGTGCTGCCGTGCAGGCTGGGGTAGCGGATCAGCGCCTGTACCGGCCCGCTGGTCTGAGCCTGGGCGCCGTGTGAAAGCACAAATAGGGACAACGCGGCGCCGAGCGCGCCGGCGAATCTCTTCAACGTCATGCAGCAATCCTCAGTGGCAGATCAGGAGGGCGGGCGGCCGCTCCCGTCGGTGGACCCCGTCAATTGGAGTTGATCTAATGCCTCGGATTCTGCGCGCGCCTTGGTTGGGTGGCAAGTGCATACAGACGTCGATTCGGACGTCGATTCGGACGTGTGCCGAACGAATTGAACTCACGTCCGTGTTGGCGGTCGTCCCGGCGAGTGCCGGGAGAAAATCCCGTTGCAGCGGCATCCCCGGAGGGCGGGCCCCCGGGGATGCCGCGCCGTCAGCGGCCGGCCGGCCGGCGCATGGGTTTGCCGGCCTGGCGGTTGCGGATCCAGCGGTCGATCACGTGGTTCAGTTCGGTGAGCGGCATGGCGCCGTGTTCGAGGATCGCGGCGTGGAATTCCTTGATGTTGAATTTCGCGCCGAGCGCCTGCTGCGCCTGCTTGCGCAGATGAAAGATATCCATCTGGCCGATCATGTACGAGAGTGCCTGGCCCGGCCAGGCGATGTAGCGGTTGACCTCGGTATTGATGTTCTGGGTGCTGAGCGCGGTGTTCTGCTCGAAATAACGCACCGCCTGCGCGCGCGTCCAGCCCTCGGAGTGGATGCCGGTGTCGACCACCAGGCGCACCGCGCGCCACATCTGCCAGTCGAGGTAACCGAACTTGGAGTACGGGTTGTTGTACAGTCCCATCTGGCCGCACAGCGATTCGGTGTACAGCGCCCAGCCCTCACCGTAGGAGCTGTAGTAGTCGAAACGGCGGAAGTCCGGCAGCCCCTTCAGTTCCATGGCGATCGGGATCTGCAGCTGATGCCCCGGGCGTCCTTCGTGGCAGACCAGCACCTGGATGTCGTACTTCGGGCGGCTCTGCGGCTTGTACAGGTTCACGGCGATGTAGCCTGCAACACTGCCGTCGCCGCTCGGCGGGACCGAGTATGCCGGGTAAGTATCCGGCGCGAGCGAGGCCGGGATGGCGCGCACGCCATAGGGAACGCGCGGCAGGATCCACACCGGGAAATACTTCACCAACAGCGGATTGACACGCATGGCCGCGGCCCGGTACGCCTCAAGCAGGTGAGCCGGATGCTTGTAATAGAAGCGCGGGTTGGTGCGCAGGTAGTGCACGAACTGCCGGTAGGTGCCCTTGAAGCCGATCTGATCGAACACGCGCTGCATCTGTGCGTGGATCTCGGCGACGCGCTTCAGGCCGATCTGGTGGATCTGGTGTGGCGTCAAATCGGTCGTCGTGTACTTGCGCACCATGTAGGCGTAGTACGCCTTGCCATCGGGCAACGCTTCGGCGGCGATGCTCGTGCGGCAGTGCGGCAGGTAGTCCTGATCAAAGTACTGCTGCAGCTTGCGGTATGCCGGCGTGATGACCTGGGCGATCGCGGTGCGCGCCTCGGCGCGCAACCGAGCCTGCTCGGCCGCCGGAATGACCGAGGGCATCTTGCGAAACGGCGCGTAGAAGGGACTCGCAGCCGGATCGGCGACGATGTTGGCAGCGATCTGAGCCGGAACGCCCTGCATCACCACCCGCGGTTCGGTCATGCCCGCCGTGACCCCTCGCTTCAGCAGCGTGATCGTCTGCTCCATGTACGGCATGAACGTGCGCAGGCGCTCGAGGTAATGCCGGTAGTCGGCGCGGGTCCGGAAGCGAAGGGTCTGCGTCAGGGTGCGCAGGGTCTGGATGCCCCACAACTCGTTGATGGGCATCAGGTAGGTCTTCAGGTCGTAGCCCTGAACCCGCATCTCGTAGCGGTGCTTGAACAGGTCGTAGCTGATGCGGTCCTCGGGATCGAGCTCGCTACGGGGGATGGCCGCCAGGCGCCTGAGCGTCTGCAGGTCTTCCTGGTGCTCCCGCGCAAGCGACGCGAGGCTCATGTCGGCCCACTTGCCGTCGTACTGGTGGAAGCCGTCGCCCGAGGCCTCGAGCGGATGCTCGCGCATCTCGCGCTGCCACTCGGTACGAAACAGCTGGTGCAGGGCGAGTGCGGCGGGACGGGCGCTGCTGCCCGCGGCGGCCGCGAGCCCGATGCCGGACCAGGACAGCAGAGCGCAGAATCCGATGATTTTGAACGCGCGGAACATGAAACCCCCTGGATCGGTTTGATTTCCCTCGAGTCTACCGGCTCGGCTGTGCGCTGACACCGGGCGCGGTCGGCGCCGCGACCCGATCGGGCCGCCGGCGCATTGTCGGCTGGCGAGAATTCCGGTAGCGTCCCGGCACGGCTTTTTTTGCGACGGGCGGGGGGGCCACGCGCCGCCCTCAGCGCTCTATTGATGCTGGAGGCCCGCGATTGCGCAGAGGGCGTGAGCAAACATGACGAATGCGACCGTACTGGTCGGCTGGCGGCGGCGCTGGAATCGCAGTCTTCTGCTCTTTCTGGGGCGCCGCGTCCGCTCGTCGGTCGAGGTCGAGGATCTCGCCCAGGAGATCTACTTGCGGCTGCTGCGCGCCCCGGACCTGCTGCAGGTGCGAAATCCCCAGGCCTACCTCATGCGCGTCGCCGGCCACGTGGTGGCCGAATGGCGGCGCGAATACCCGCCGATGGAGTCGCTCGGCACCCATGAGGACGACGCCGTCGTCGACGAGTGCCTGCCCGAGCTCACCCTGGATGCGAAGCTGTCCGAGCAGCGGCTGAACCAGCAGCTCGCGCGGATGTCCCCGATGATGCGGGCCGTGGTGCTGCTGCGCCTGCGCGATGAACACTCGTACAAGCAGATCGCGCAGGAACTGGAACTGACGCTGCGCCAGGTGCGGCGCTACCTGGCACGCGGCTACGAGCAACTGCGCGCCGTACTCGATGAGTAATCCGATGCGTTCGACGGATGACAGCCGGCGGTGGAGCGAGGAGGCGGCGCACTGGTGGGTGCTGCTGCACGGGGAAGGTGCGACGGCCGCGGAGCGACGCGAATTCCTCACCTGGGTGGCGCGCTCCCCGGAGCGCATCGAGGCGTACCTGGAAGTCGAGCGGCTGGTGGGCACGCTGCGCGCCGGCACGGTCCGCTGGCCGGACACTTCGGTCGAGGCGCTGATCGAAGCGGCCCGGGCCTCGACCCGGCCCGTGCCTCTCACGCCGGTGGCTCCCCCGGTGCGGATCGGCGGCGTGGCGCCGGTGGGAGTGCCGCGGCGCAGCCGTGCGCGGTGGGCAGCGGGGGCGGCCGCCGCGGTGGCGCTGGCTGCCGCGCTCGGCGCATGGCTGTGGATGCCGGGCGGAGTGCAGATCTACCGAACGCGTGCCGGTGAGCAGCGGTCGATCCTGCTGGCGGACGGTTCGCGGGTGACGCTGAACTCCGCCTCGGCCGTCGAGGTGGATTTGCGCAAGCACCGGCGCGTGCTGCATTTGCTGCGCGGCGAGGCGCTCTTCCAGGTCAGCCATGATCCGGCGCGGCCCTTCGATGTGCACGCAGACGGCGGTGTGGTTCGCGCCATCGGCACCGAGTTCAACGTGGATCTGCGCCCGCGCTATGCGGCGGTCACGGTGCTGCAGGGCCGAGTGGCGGTCATGAGCGACCAGCAGGCGCGTCTGCCGGTACCGGCAGCACCTTTCGTGCCTCCAAAGAGCGGCGAGCCGCGGGTGCGGCCGCAGCTCGAGCGCTTTCCGGCGCCGGTGGGCGCGCTGATCCTCGGCGTGGCGCAGCAGGTGTTCATCACGCCACACGGCATGAGTGCGCCGCGCCCGGTGAGTGACCTGACGGCGACGACGGCCTGGACGCGCCGGCAGCTCGTGTTCGAGCACCGACCGCTCGGCGAGGTGGTCGATGAGCTCGATCGCGACGGGCGCCGACGCATCGTGATCGACAGCGTGCGGTTGCGCGCTCGCCAGGTGACGGGCGTGATTCAGCTGGATGACCCCGGATCGCTGCTCGAGTTTCTCTCCGACGTGCCAGGCGTGCAGATCCGCCGCAGCGCCGATGGCACGAGCATCGTGACGCTTCGCCGAGCACATCGGGTGAGCACGGCTCACCCACGAGTGAATCGGCCTCGCGGGTGATCGGCACGCCGACTGCTATTTTTCTGCAAGGGGAGGGGGCCAATCGCGGCGGCAAGCGCTCTACATATCAAAACGAGCATCAAATGCCGCCAATCTGTCATCGGGGAGGTTCTATGTATCGTCGACGGTTTCCAGTTTCCGCACTTCTCGCCCTGCTGTGCCTGCTCGGCGGCGCGCCGCTCGCTAGCGCCTCCGCGGCCCGCACCTTCCAGCTCGCCATCAGTAGCCAGCCGCTCGCCGCGGCGCTGCAGGAATTGGCGCGTCAGAGCGGCATCCAGATCATCTTCTTCTCTAAGTTCGCCGACGGTCATGAGGCGCCTGCGGTGCGCGGGAAGGTCACGATCGATGCTGCGCTGCACCGCATGCTCGGCGGTACGCACCTGACGTACCGGCGGCTGAACAGCAACGTCATTGAAATCCGCCCCTCGAACGCACGGCCTGCGGCGGCACTTGCGCGCCAAGGCGACCCGCCCCGGATGTACGCCGCGGCGTTTGCCGCCAGCGGTTCGACCAGTGACCCGCCGAACGATCCGGCGGCAGACCCGCCCCCGGCGGTGAGCGAGCCAATGCTCGCCGTGCCGCGGCGTGGGTCTCCGCTGCACACCGTCATCGTGACCGGCACCCGCTCGGTCGGTATGACCGAGGCGACGTCGATGTCCCCGATCGACGTGATCACCCCGGCCACACTGGCGGCCACCGGCACTTCGAATCTGGCCTCCGCCTTGAGCGTGCTGCTGCCCTCGTTCAACTTTCCGCAATCCTCGATTACCGATGCCACGGACGCATCGGAGCCGGCGCAGCTACGCGGACTTTCGCCGAACGAGACCCTGGTGCTCATCGACGGTAAGCGGGTCCATACCACCTCGATCACCAATGTCGATGGGACGGTCGGGCGCGGCTCCTCACCGGTGGACTTGAGCGCGATTCCGATCGACGCGATCGATCACATCGAGGTGCTGCGCGATGGTGCTGCTGCGCAGTACGGTTCGGGCGCCATTGCCGGCGTCATCAACGTCATTTTGAAGAAGGGGCCCAAAGGCGGAAACGCCGACGCGACAGTGGGCCAGTACCTGGAGGGCGACGGACGGACGGTCTCCGGAGGCGCCGATGACGGGCTGGCGCTCGGCAGACATGGGTGGGTGCGAGTGACCTTCGACGGTACTCGCCAGGGATCGACCAATCGTGCCGGCGTCGATACGCGCTTCCCGGCCGATCCGAGCTATGGGACGGTCACGATGCACTACGGGCTGCCTGAAGTTCACAGCCTGCAGGGCGCGATCAACATGCAGTACGATTTTTCACCGGCGGTGCACCTGTACGGGTTCACGGTGATCAATCACCGCGACGTCTGGTCGAGCGGGTTCTTCCGCTCGCTGTCGCAGTACGAAACGAGTTCACCGGCTGCGGCGTCCGTCTATCCGCGCGGCTATCTGCCGTTCGAGGACAGCAATCTGTTCGACGATCAGGAGGTGCTCGGCTTGCGCGGTAAGCTGTTCGGATGGAACTACGACATCAGTGCGGACACCGGCGGGAATGCCTGGAAGCTCAACACTGCCGATACTTTCAATTATTCGCTCGGCAGTGCCTCGCCGACCAACTTCTACATCGGCCAGACCAAGATCCGCCAGAGCCTGATGAATGCAGACTTCAAGCGGGTCTACAACCCGAGCTGGGTGAAACACGGCTTACTGGTCGCGTGGGGCTTGAACTACGGCTACGACGCATTCACGGTGGACGCGGGCGAGCCGGCATCCTACGCCGGCGCTGGCGCACAGGTGTTTCCCGGCTACACGCCGGCCGATGCCGGCACCCATTCGCGCAACAGTCGTGCGATCTACCTGGATCTGGAGGCCAATTGGACCAAGAAGCTGTCGAGCGAATTCGCCGTGCGCCGCGAGCAGTACAGCGACTTCGGCGGTTCGACGTCGTTTGATCTGTCGGGTCGGTACGCATTCAACCACGCGCTCGCGCTGCGTGGTACGGCAACGTCCGGGTTTCT
>Ga0078972_1013955_pt1 | contig 12969 bp, 11 predicted proteins | sample YelNatPaOPGAMG01_FD_67568 | JGI IMG/M metagenome (GOLD analysis project Ga0078972, IMG submission 67568) | Hot spring thermophilic microbial communities from Obsidian Pool, Yellowstone National Park, USA - OP-RAMG-01 (SPADES assembly) (version 2) | ecosystem: Environmental > Aquatic > Thermal...
TGATTTCAATATAATAATAATCGAATCCGTTATATATATTATCGTCGGGATAATTACGGGCTATCTTTTGAGAGGAGAAGACCTTAAGAAGATAAAAAGGGTTATTTTGATTTTTTATTTAGTTATAGGGATAGCCGTTTATTCCCTTTTGTATTTTTTAATACTTTCCGTTGCCGTTTTAATATTTGCAATAATAATAAAACAATTTTATTTTAACGACATTTCATAACTTTACGCTAATCTTATAATAAATAAGCGATGATGAGATAGTCAACGGTTGTATATGGTATAGCTGTTTTGAATGGCTCCCCGAGACGGATTCGAACCATCGACCCAGTGATTAACAGATTTTTTTAAAACATTTTTAAACATTAATAAATATCGGCATTTCAGCTTACTTTCTGCGTTACAACCATTCTTTATTTTATCTTTTAATATCTTTTTTTAACATCTTTTAATAAGATTTTATCATAATTTTATCATAGCTTTTTTATTATATAATGTTGTTACATTGTTTTTTAAATAAAAAACGCAATGCGAATTTTGGTAAAAAGAAAAGGCGGCTTAATAAAACGCAATGCGGAATAAAAAAATATATTTTTTTTAAAAAAAAATAAAAAAAAGACTTGACAAGTTTTAAAAGATGTGATAACATATAATTAAAGATAAGAAAAAGGGAGTTAAAAATGAATAAAGACGAAAGATTAGTGATTAGGATAAATACAAAAACAAAGAACGAATTTTTTCAGATTGCCGAAAAGCAAGGTAAGAGCGCAAGCAAAGTATTAAACGAGCTGATAATAAAATACATTGAAAAAAACTACAAATTATTAAATTAACTTTTAAAAAAACGAGGTGTAGTATGAAAACGATTAAAGAAACAATTAAAGAATTTGATTTCTGGTTCGCAAAAAACAACATTTTTTTAATACCGCAGGCGGCGGCAATTTTAAAGTTAATGATTATTACGATGTTTCCTGCGGCGGCTGGAATATTGAAAAAAATCGAAAATAAAAATATTGCAGATTATAAATTAAAAGATGAATTAAAAATTAAAACTGCTTTAAAAGTTATTTGTAATAGTGACGGCTTCATTGATTTTACTCGCAATATAGCTACTGAAGCCGCAGAAAGCAACGCCCCGCCCTGCGCGCCGCCTTCTGATTTAACAGAATTTGCCCGCATAAAAAGCATTCTCGAAGCCGTTTTACCCGCCATACTCGATGATATGGTATCAAACGATGATACCGATAATCATCTTTGCTTCCCGCTGAGATATCAAGACACTCAAGAATACATAATATATAAATTATCAAAAAAGATACTTGATTATCCTCATCTTTTAAATTTAGATTTTAAAACAGCAACTGATTTTTATGAATTTGAGGAAAATGCTAAGGGTGAAATTTTCAGGCTCTTGTCTATCGTTCGCCATGCAGGTAATAACGCAAAACAAATCTTAAAGAACGCAAATGACGCATACTATCGTAAAGAATTAAGTTTTGATACAAAGCTAAAAACTACCGACACAGGCAAAGAAAGGAGCTTATACGATATCATTCCCGCGGGCAACAAAGACCCGCTTTCAATCCTTATACAATCTGAAACTGAAATTGAAGCACAGGCAATAATAGATAAGTTATCAGAATTTGAAAAGCAACGGCTAATCGCTGAGTTTGATAAAAAACAAATCGAAAGTAAAGGCTTGCTTTTCGATATAGATTGCGAACAGGAAAATCAAAATAACGGCGATAACGGCGAAATAAATATCTTTAAATACCGCAGAAAACCAAAGTCATCAGCTCCGAAACAGATTGATTTGTTTAAAGGAGGTGATGAATAATGTTTGCGAATACTAAAGAATATATAGACTTTTTCTATAACAACGGCTTTGATATACATCCTTTGCTTAATAGTTCTAAAGTTCCTGCTAAAAAGGAATGGACGGCTGCTAAAAAACTAACCAAAAACGAAATAGACAAGCTCTTTAATAGCTCTATATCTGCGGAACACGCCTATAATGTCGGCTTCCGCCCCGGCAGGTCGTCTAATAATATAGTTGTTGTAGACATTGATATAAAATCTGACGATAAGCACGAAAACGGACTGAATAGAAATAAATTATTTTCTAAAGATGCGGCGGAAATAGAAAAATATAAACAAAGAGCTGAGTTTGTCGACAACTGGCTTAAAAGTTACAATTTAACGCCAAACGCAGTGAGCGGCTCAGGCGGTTATCATTGCTATTTAAGAATAGAAAACAACGATTTTTATAATTCTTTAAATCTCAAGGCAAATCAGACAATCTTTAAAAATGACTTGCTTGCTATTGAAATAGAGCTTTTGGCAGATGGAAAGAATGTAGTATTACCGCCGGCGGTAGTCAAATATGGCGAGTTTACAAGACAATATATGCTGATTAGTAAAAATATTAACATCATAGATGATGACTCATTAATTATTGACTTAATTAAAACGCCTGAACCGTTAGCGAATAATATTATAGAAACAGCAGACGGCATAACGGCTTTAATTACGGAACTTGCGAAACATCATAAGGATGAGTTGAACGGCTATGAGTTCGAACTTAATTTAATAGGCTACTGTCTGGATAACAGAATCGCAAGCAGGATACCGTCACTCTTTAAAATTTTCTATGGGGCGGGATACGACGAAAGACGGACGCAATCGTTAATAGAAAAAGCAAAAAACAAGCAAAACATCAGGCATGCAGGCAGTTTCATTAAAATGCTTAAAGACGCAGGCTTAGGCGAACTTGTCTATAAATATTTAAAGAACAATAAAGAGCCTGTCAAAAGAGAATTATCAATAATGAGCGAAAGCCTCGCCAATATTGACAATCTTAAGAAAACGACATTTAATTTGATGTTTCCGTCCGGCAAGCTATCGCTTATAGTCGGCAACGGCAGCGTCGGCAAGACCTACATTGCCCTATATATTGCGTTGTTCTTTGTAAAAAACAATCCGGGCAAAACGGTATTTATGCTTCTAATTGAAGATGACGAGTATAATATCGCAATGCGAACCAAAAGGCTTATCGAGACACATCCGGATTTAAACAGCGAAAATATAAATAATATTCATTACATTTGCGATAGCGACGAGGAAATTGTAAAGATAGATAAGTTTTCAAAAGAACTTTTCTATAATCAAAAATCAGGACTTAAAGAAATCATCGAAGCTCACGATTTGATTATTTTAGACCCGCTCGCTAATTTACTACCCAGCGACGAAAACGACAACAACAGCGTTGCACAGTTTTGCAAAATAATGCGTTCTTTCGTCGTAAATTCAAACCGCAGCATAGTTTTTTTACATCACGTAAACAAAACAAAAATAGCAGAAATAAAAGACGATTCGGTATTTTTCGATAAAAAATTAGATTCATCTGCGATATTCGATAGGATAGACAAAGTTCGGGGCGCAAGCGCTTTTTATAATTCAGTCCGGTATTGCTTATACGCAGAAAGGTTCGGCGAAAATACTGTCGTTGCCTCGGTCATTAAAAACAATTACGGCAGGATAGGCAATATTCCGCTTGTTCTCGAATTGCCAAGTTTTCAAACAGAACAAACAGATAATATTAATATTTAAATAAATTAGCTGTATATTTATGGAGAATTTTTACTATGGAAAAAGAATTTAATCTAATCACAGATTTAAAAATTAACGACATATCGAGTATGTTAACTGTTTTACCTCTCTGCGGGCTGTTTACTGCTAAAAAAAATGAGAATGTTAGCCTGCAAGGAAAAACAATAATTGAATTTAATAATAATCAGTTTAATTATTTTGTAAAGTTAAAAGGAACAACATTGACGGCAAATGATGAGTCTGTTTTGTTATTTTTGAATGAACTTGCGATTAAAAATAAAAGCAGAAAAATTAAAATAAGTCTTTACGAAATCGTTAAAAATTCTTTTTTTAACCATAATAGCCAGAACTACCAGAAAGCAAAAACAGCTTTAAATGCTTTATTTATCGCAGGTATTAGCACATATTTTGCTATAAAAGATAAAAACAAGAATATCAGCAGAGGATTTGCAGACCACATCATAGAATCCTACGAATACGAGGATAGAGAGCTTGAAAAAGGCGATATTATCATTACTTTGTCGGAAAAATATTATCAAAGTCTCATAACCGCAAAAAATCCTGTGTCCTTAATTAACCGAAAAAGCAGAGCGACGAAATGCAAATCAAGCGAACAAAAAAATATTTATACTGTTCTTGCGAGCTGGCGGTATGAGAAAATCGCAATATCTACGCTAATGTCTATTGTAAAAAGCAAAAGTAAAAAGTTTGATTTTGTCGAAAAGTCTTTAAAACCTATTTTGCAAATCATTGAAATTGACAAAAATCAAAAGGTCTTTTTAAAAGACGAAACTATCGTCTTTGGCGCTAAAATAGTGATTGAAAATCGTCAAAATAGTGATTGAAAATCGTCAAAATAGTGATTGAAAATCGCAAGCCCCTAAAAATTCCTTAATAAAATTAATAACTTAAGACCTGTTTTTTTCCTATATATATTATATATATATAATATAGCGGCGGGCGGTTGACACCGCCCCGCCTGAAAAGAAAAAAAAGAAAACTTGCCTGCGGTAAATTCAAAAACAAACTCTTTAATACTCCGCTTACCTACCTACTTAAAAAAAACGAACGGAAATAGCCTTATTTTCCGTTTTTAAAAAAAATAGGATAGATTGTATCAACTGATAAACAAAACGCCTAAAATCGCTTATTAAACGCCTTAAAAAAAGGATAAACTAAAGAACTGCATTTTTACTATATTTCTTAAAAGCTTTTTTAAAGAAAAACTTATCTAACCTGCTTTTTTTAAATAACCGCCGGGAAACAAAAGCAGACGAGACGAAAGCTTTATAAAATAAAAAATAATCCGCAATGCGTTTTTTAGTTTTTTTAATACGCCCTAACAAAAAAACGAAATTAGCTGTATAGATAAGAACGAAATTAAAATTAACTTTTAAAATTGTGAGGTGAAAAAAATGGAAACTTTATTTTATCTGGGGCAAGCAGTATCAGCTTTTTTTGAATATTTATATTTGTCTTTAAAAGAACTTTTTTAAGTTTTGATTATCGTAAATTAACAAATTAAATTTGGAGACTGCTATGGAAAAGATAGCTATTAAAAGAATAAAGGAGCTTGTCGAGTTTAAAAAAGAACTCGAAAAAAAAGGAGCGGACGCTAAGAAACTCAAATTAGCAGAAAAACTGATTAATATCGAAAAAGCAGTCGCAGTTAAAAATCATTATGGGCTTAACATGCAGGAATATCAGGATTATATGTATTTAATCGAACACATCGATAACGAAAAAATGTGCGATTTTTATTTCGGTCAATTTCAATGGTATTAATTACTGTTATTTATTAAACGCCCGCCGGAGCGTATCCGGCATTATAAAAAAATAAAAACTAACCTTAAAACGGAGTAAAAAAAATGGAAAACATTAATTTAAAATGCCCGGAATGCGGGGAGCCAGTAATCGAGAACTTGAATGTTTTCGAATGTCGAAACCATAAATATGACTACAAGAACAAAGTCGCTAGCGGCTGTAATTTCGTAATTTTCAAGCAATTATTGAATAAAAAAATTTCAGTAAAAACGCTCGAAAAACTGCTCGCAGGCGAAATTATCCAAGTTGAAAATTTTAAAAATTCAAAAGGAAAAAGTTTCAACGCAGGGATTAAACTTGCAAAAGACGAGGACGAGGACAAATATAAAATCGAACTTATATTTGAAAATCAAAAAGACGCAGATGTAGATAAAGAACTCGACGAAATTTAGAAATTTAATTTAACTTTAAAAAAAAGAGAGGTAATTTGCTATGAAAAAAATTAAAAGCAACAAAACAAAATTTTTACATATCAGAATATCGACAGATGAGCTTTTACATTTAAAAGAAACAGCAAAAACAAAAAAAACCGCATATTCAAAAATTGTCCGGGAAGCGATAAGTAATTTCTTAGAAACCGCAGCTTAATTTTTATAGGAACTTAAAATGAGCTTAGAAAATTTTACAATTATATTATGTATTTATTTTTTTATTTGTTTATTTACGATGACTACATTAATTTTTTTAATTATTAAAACAAAATAATAAAAACAAAAGCAAAAGCGAAAAAGCATATTAAAGACAAAAGCCATATGCTTCGCATATGTCTTTTGTCTTTTTTTTAATACGAGCCAGATACTTCGTATCTGTCCCGTATTAAATCAAAAAGCAACTACCGCGGAAACCCAGCAGACCTCACGCAACGGTCTTGCTTTTTTAAAAACCGCCTTAATTGCATATCGTTATTAAGTTTGATACATAGCTTAAAATAGCGTATTGATTTTTAAAAAAAAGCTGTAAAGCCTTATTAAATATAGTTTTGAATAGAATTTTTTTTTATCGCAAAAACGGCTATTTTGTAAGCTACTATAAGCCGTTAAAATTAGCTGTATTATTGAGATAAAAATAACATTAAAAAGGAGAGTTTTTATGAAAAGCAAGCTCAAAGAAATTCACATTTATTGTGATGAAAATTTATTTAATAAAATAGCCGCCGAAGCCAGAGTTTTAAATATTTCTTTATCGTCCGCATCGGTAAATTTATTAAAAAAAGCTTTTGTAAAACAAAGCAACGATTATGCAGAGCTAATCGATTTTTTAGACAAGCGCATCGTTAAAAAAGTCGATCTGTCGCTCGTAAATTTTAAGTATTTTTTAGAAAAATCAAAAGCGGAAACGGCGCCTAAAACTGAAACAAAAAAGCCGCCGGAAACTCCAAAGATAGACGGCGACGCATACGCAAAAGCTTTTTTTGAAAAAATGTCAAAGTTATGATTTTTAAAACGGGCGGAATGAAAAAAAGAGCTGAATAAAAAAACGAACCTTGCTTAGTAAAGGGGGGCTCCGCCCCCCCTTACCCCCCGCCTTTTTAAAATAAAAAATCTTAACCGGGCGGGATAAAAAAACGAACATTTTCAAATTAGCTGTATCCATATAGAGATATTAAAAAATACCAAAATCATAAAAATATAATCTTAAAAAAGAGGCAAAAAAACAATGAGAGACATTAAAATTTTGAAGGAAAAAATCGCAAAACTCAACGCCGAAATTAAAAGAATTGAAGCCGAACGGCAGGCGCAAGCCGGCAAGATAACTTTATCTGTTTTTAATACCGCCGCCGACTTAGAAAACGCAGAAAAAATAACATTATTTAAAAATAAAATTACGGAGGTGCTGAAATGAATTTGTATATTTTATTTTTACATTTTCTTTATATAGCAAAGCATTTATTTTTTAAATACGAGCTGATTAGTATGTTCGCGCTTGCTTTTTATGCTTTTTATCTGGCGATTGTTTTAGATTTATTTTCTCTTAAAAAGAAAGGTCACGTCCGGGGCGCAAGACTTAAAAATCTTGAAAAATCCTTTTTTTTAAAGTTAAAAAACAAACTAAAAAAGCCGACCATTAATAATACCATTCATATTGGCAAAGTTGAGTTACCGGTTCAGGATGAGGACAAGCAGAATATTGTAATCGGCAGACCCGGTAGCGGAAAAACAACGATATTCAACGACATTATAAAGGTTCTAATAGACAGGAATGAAAAAGCGGTTATTTATGATGAAAAGTCCTCATTTATTCAAAAGTTCTACGACCCGGATAAAGATTTAATTTTGAATATTGCGGATAGCAGGACTTTAAAGTGGACGTTAGCAAACGAAATCCAAGACCAAGCCGACCTTTTCAGTATGGGAAAGTCGCTTATTCCCGACCCCCCGGCAAACTTAGAATCGCATTGGAATGATACCTCAAGAGCCATATTTATGGCGGTAATGCGGGAGTCCTTAAAAAACGGGCAAGCGTCAAACAGAACAGTTTTTAAAACTTTATCGCAAAGCGCAGAGGTTTTATTTAACTTGTTGCAGTCCGTCAACGCCCCGGAAGCCGTTCATTTGGCAAATTCAAAAAACGCAAGCGATGTAACTTCAACGCTTATGCGCTATGTTAGGTGGTTAGATTTTGCCGCAGACGGCGATTTTAAAATAGCAGATTATTTAAATAATCCGTCTCAACGCTTTATATTTATAGCGAACACAAAGAAAATAGAGGTTATCCAGCGTCCGCTTTTAACCTTATTTATCGATTTTTTTTCAAAGATTTATTTATCATTGCCTGATAGCCGAGAACGCAGGATGTATATGTTGCTCGACGAGTTCGGGACATTAGAAAAAATGGACTCAATCGTCGATATGCTTATTACGGGGCGGTCAAAAGGTCTTCGTGTTTTCCTCGGAACCCAAGCGGTCGGGCAAATAGATAGCCTTTATCAAGAGAATACCCGCAATACAATTTTAAATTGCTGTTCCAATATCGTTTTATTAGCGCAGAATGACCCCGTTACTGCGGAGCTTTGCTCTAAAATAATCGGCAGTCCTGAGATATGGGAAAGCAGTCATCAGCAAGGCATGGCAGGAGAGGAGTCGGAACAAAAGCAAAAGCAATTAAAAAATCTTGTTATTCCGAACGAATTTCAAAGTATGGAAAACTTGACGGCGTATGTCAGGATACTTAAAGACTGGAGCTTCACAAGGATTGACAGGACAGACTACCCAGATAAAAACGAACCATATATCGCAAACGACGCCTTAAAGTTTAACTTTGCGGAAAGCCAAGAAAGCCAAGAAAACAACGTTAATAATAATATAGAAATAGACGAGGAGATATAAATGGGCTGCGTAAATAAACCGTATCCGGAACAAAAATATTACTCCGCCGAAACAAACGGCGTCGGCGTTGCGTTTGGCGCCGGTGTTGAAATGTTAGGAATTAAGCAGGGAAGCCTTGTTAAAGATGATATAGTTCAAAACCTGCGTGACGGGAAAAGCCCGGACGGCAAAAAAAATTATGCATACAATGTCGGAAGGGAAGACCGCCGCGACGCTTACGACGTGCATTTTGCCCCGCCGAAAAGCGTATCCATTGCGGCTCACTTATTACCTGCTGAGATAGCAGATAAGGCTATGAAAGCGCATTTAACAGGCGTTGCGGCGGCAATGAGGCATATTGAAAATAATTATACATATTATCGAGAGACTAAAGACAATGTCACGAGCATGGTTAAATCCGACAACTTGATAGCTTTTCAGTATACCCATCCAGCCTCGCGGGAACTCGACCCGCAATTAGGCACGCACAATCTTTTAATCAACATGACTGTCACAAAAGACGGTTTAATAAAAGCTCTTGAAACCAAACCCTTAATGCAAGCGCAGAAAGAGATTAATTCCGTTTATCTTTCTACTCTAGCTCAAGAGTTAGTCAAATCTGGCATTAAAATAGATAGAATTAATGATGACGGGAGTTTTGAAATAGCGGGAATTTCTGACGAGGCAATTTCTCTTTTTTCAAAGCGGGGCAATAATATTGAAAAAAAAATTGAAGAATTAAAACAAGACACAACTTTATCAAAAGACGCCGTTTATCAAACCGCCAAGCTATCCACGAGACCAAAGAAAGATCTTTCAAAAAGCATAGACGAGCTAAAAGCTGACTGGAATCGCCAACTTGCCGACGCCCATATAGATATTGAAAAAGGTTTTGAAACAGCTCAAAAAGATTTTAAACCCATTGAAAGAACTCAAAACGATATTAATAAAATTGCCGATAACGCAGTAAAAATCGCAATTAATGATTTAACAAAATTTCAAGTCATGGTTAAGGCGACAGACGTCATTAATCACGCTCTAAGGCTCCATGGTTCTGTAGGCAATATCGATGTAAACGACGTTAAAAAAGCCATTAAACGTAATACTGATATTATCAAAACCCCCAAAAAAGACGGTCATATTTTTTTAACATCCAAGGAAATGATAAAGCTTGAAAGATCTGTTATGAAAGAATTCCAGAACGGTTTCAATAAAGTAACCGCAATTGAGTCAAACGTTGACAATATCTATGAAAAAATTAAATCCGCGGAAAAAGCAATTTCAGATAAGAGCAATAAAAATTTTGAATTATCTACAGAACAAGCAATCGTAATTAAAGATATTTTATCTACTGTAGATACCTATCACAACGTCCAAGGTGTCGCTGGCGCCGGTAAAACGGCTATGTTACAGATTATTAAAGATATAGCTATCGAAAAAGGTTATTCAGTAGAGGCTATCAGTTTTATGGGAAAAGCAGCTGATGAAATGAGAAAAGCCCTTAAAGACGACAACGTTAAAGCGAATACAATAGATAGCTTTTTAAGTAAAGAAATTAAAGATAATAGCTTAATTCTTATCGATGAATCGTCTATGACAGATTTGCGCCGCTTGAAAGCAATACAAGATAAGGTCAAAACAGCGCAAAACGTCCATGTCCATGTTGTTATGATTGGAGACCGGCGGCAAAATCAAAGTATCGACGCAGGAAAAGCGTTTGCGATTACGCAAAGACACGGTTTTGTGAAAACGAGCAATATTTCAAAATCAATGCGGCAAAAAGAAGAGAACTACAAGCAGGTAATTCGAGAATTTGAGAACCTTAGCGTCTCGTTCGCATTTGAAAAAATGAAAGAAGACGGAAAAATTATCGAAATTGCCGACCCGGATGAAAGATTAGTTGCCGCAAGAAAATTGTATTTTGAAAATTTAGACGCAAAAAGAGATGCTTTAATCGTTACTGATACTACAGAAACTAAAGAAAAATACAATGAAACAATTCACAATATACTTAAACAAAAAGGGCTCGTAAAAAATACCGTAATGCTCGACATTAAAAAAAATAAATATTTAACGCCCAAGGCTATGCGTTACGCAAAAAATTATTCAAGTGGTTTTTTATATCTAAAAGAAGCCGCAGCAGGTTTCGGAACCGCTGGAACTGAATATCAAATCATCAACTTCGAAAATTATTCTAAATATGAAGACAACACAGTTAAACTTAAAAAAATTGAGAAACCTAATAAAAATAAAAATAAAGAGAAAAAGGAGCCGGAGCAAGATAAAGAACGGGAACTGAAACAAGAACAAGATAAAACCCTCGATAATAACGGCAACGGCGAAAAACAAGCAGAGGCGGTAAAGGATGAGATTATTTTTTTAGATCTTGCCGACGAGGCTTTATTAAAAAAAATCGGCGGTATTTACATTGAAAACGGGGCTGAATTCGGTATCGGGGATAAAATCAAATTTACAAAGAATGATAAACGATTCGGAGTAAAAAACGGAGTTACGGCTATAATCACAAATATTAGACAAATTCCTACTATTTCTAATGATACTAACTTTAAAGACAAAGACATAGAAAAAGCCGAACAAGATTATTTTATTGATTTTAAAGACCAATACGGCGAACAAAAAACAATTAAACTGTCTGAATATAATTATATTGACTATGCCTACGCCTCGACAGTCGTCGGCTCGCAAGGGATGACAAAAGACGTTGTTTTAGCAGATCTTGACTCCAATATGGTCGCCACGTTTAATAAGACCTATGTTGCAGTTTCGCGCGGGGTTTATGATTACAGAGTCTTTACTGACGACATTGAACATCTCCGCAAAGAAACCTTAAACATGGAAAAGAAAACATCAACATACGATTTTGCAGAGTTGCAAGCCACTTTCGATAAAATTGAAAAAGAATATCAACCGACCGAACAAATGCAAGAGCAAAAGCAAGAGCAAGAGCAAAAAGAAATAATTAACAGTGATAAAAAACCTACTGATAAACAGGCTATACAGTCAAATACAAAAAATACTATAAATATAATTAAAAAGCCTATTAAAGAAAAACAAGAACCTATCCGGCAGGAATCTAAAAATAAAAACGATAATGTAAAAACTGATGATTTTGATAAATATTATAAAAATGTTATTAAAAATAAGTATCAAGACAAAGACATGAAAGACATTGCAGATGTTGTTGATAATTTTATCGACGACATTGGCGGCAAATACGGTTACAGCAATTACATGGGAAAATCGAACGTATTCGATAAAGCCATGGGCGGGATTAAAAAAATAATAGACGATAGGGTTCAGGGCAAAAAGCCCGCTAAAAATCAAGATAAAATCAATCTTGATAGAGATATAAAAGAAATCGGCGAAAATATTCTCGCTGATATCGGCGGGCAATACGGCAACGCATATAATGAACGATATTCCAATAATATTTTTGAGGAAGCCTTAAACGAGCTTGCAAGCAAACTTGAGAAAAAAATAGAAAAAGCTATTAAGAAATCAGCTGAAAAAATAAAAGAAACCGTTAAAAACGGAATAAAGGATATTGCCGACGATGTTATCGAGATTGCCGAAACTATCGGATTATAAATTAGCTGTATCTATAAGATAAAATTTTAAAAGCCGGAATCCGGCGGGAGCAAAAACATGGAAAACAAAATTAAAAGCATTATTTTTTTAATAAGTTTGTTTATCTTTTTTTTAATAATATTCTATTTATCAATACCCAGGAGCCATGCCCTTACAGTCGGCGTTGCGGCGAACGCCAGTTATAAAATGGCAATGGCGCAGGCTTTAAGTATGAAAAAGTCAATATCTAATAGCTATCAGATAAGCAAGACAATATCGGTATATTCTTTATATATTCCGTATCTGTCATATTTAGAGACCTCTAATCACTTTTTTAAAAAATGCGGCGTTGTCAATGACCCCAAGACGCTAAACGACTTTATCGGCGGCGTTAATACCCGTTACGGGATGAATGTATTCGCAATGCAATACTTACAGAATAAAGCGGAATTAGGCGCAAATAATAAAATGCTTAAACAGCGTAAAATCAAAAGGTATATGCTATGCGTTGCGGCATATGGCTTGATTATAAGTCAGGCTATCGATAACTTTCATAATTCGTTGCAGGACGGAGCAGGACAGGTTCTATCAAACGATGTATATAAAGTCTCAAATAACAGCTTCTATGATGAGATAG
>Ga0078972_1013956_pt1 | contig 12969 bp, 13 predicted proteins | sample YelNatPaOPGAMG01_FD_67568 | JGI IMG/M metagenome (GOLD analysis project Ga0078972, IMG submission 67568) | Hot spring thermophilic microbial communities from Obsidian Pool, Yellowstone National Park, USA - OP-RAMG-01 (SPADES assembly) (version 2) | ecosystem: Environmental > Aquatic > Thermal...
TTAAGAATTTTGGCAATCAATGATTTGGGGGATTTGGAGAATCTTGCCTATCTTTTAAAACACGATAGTGTTTATCGGGAATACGCCCACAGGGTAGAGGTTGATGTTAAGGCAAGAAAAATTATCGTTGATAATCAGCGCATTGATTTTTTACAGGAAAAAGATCCATCAAAATTGCCTTGGGAGAAAATGGGAATTGATGTGGTGGTGGAGTCTACGGGATTTTTTGAAAGCTTTGAGGCTGCAGGTGCGCATCTTAAGGCAGGGGCAAAAAGAGTAGTAATTAGCGCACCGGCAAAAGATGACGATGAAAGTATGAAATTGGGAGCCACGGTGCTTTTGGGCATCAATGAAAAGGATATGGCAAAGGTTAAAATTACATCCAACGGTTCTTGTACTACCAATGCAGTTGCTCCGATTGTGGCAGTGCTTTCTGAAAATCCGGGAATTAAAAAAGCGATTCTAAACACCACCCATGCCTATACCGCAACTCAGAAAATTGTTGATGGTCCGGATGTTAAAGATTGGAGAAGGGGAAGGGCGGGAGCAATAAGCTTAGTTCCTTCCACCACCGGAGCGGCAGTTACGGTAACCAAGGTGGTGAGGAATTTGAAAAATTTATTTGACGGTATTGCAATTAGAACGCCCGTACCCACGGTTTCATTGGCAGACATTACCTTTGTTTCCAATCGCAGTACCAGCAAAGAAGAGATAAACAATATTTTAATTGAAGCGTCGCGAAAGCCTCATTGGAAGGGAATTTTGGGAGTAACCAATGAACAATTGGTTTCCTCGGATTTAATTGGGATTACTACCGCAAGCATTGTTGATTTAAATTTTACCAAAGTAATTGATGGAGACCTGGTAAAGGTTATTGCTTGGTATGATAATGAATGGGGATATAGTCAAACCTTGGTAGAGCACGTAATTAGGTCGGGAAAATTAATTCATAAATAAAATAAATATGATTTACCTTGGCGCCGATCATGGCGGTTTCACCTTCAAAGAGAAAGTCAAGGGATTTTTAGACGAGCTGAAAATAAAGTATGAAGACTTGGGAAATTTAAAATTTGATCCCGAAGACGACTTTCCCGATTTCGCTTTTTTGGTAGCGAAAAAGGTTGCTGAAACCAAAGAAAGGGGAATTTTGTTTTGTACCACGGGACTGGGCATGGCAATAGCCGCAAATAAAATAAATGGCATTCGCGCGGTTTCAATTACCAGCAAGAAATCTGCACAGCAGTCCAGAGAGCACTTGGATGCAAATATTTTATGTTTGGGTACGCACGTTGTTTCTTTTCGGGATGCCAAAAAAATTATCCGCGTTTGGCTGGAAACCGATTTCTTTAATAAAGAAAAATATATTAGGAGATTAAAAAAGATAGAACAGGTTGAAAAATAGTAAACCGAAATGATTATTGGTTTGCCCTGATTGAAAATTGAATCATTGAAAATTATAAATAGGAAATTGAAAACTTTATTATGAAAACTGAAATTATCCCCACAATTTTGGTCAACACCTTTAAAGGAGTTAAAGAAAAAATTAAGGCCGTTGAAAAATATGTAAACTGGGTCCAAATCGATGTGATGGACGGCGTTTTTGTAAACAATGAAACCTGGCCGCATTCAGTTGTTCCGGGAAGGGCAAAAAGAGGAGCAAAATTTGTAAAAGAAATAGATAAGTTGAAAGAAATCAAACGCTCGGCCGAAAAAAAAATAAAAATAGAAGCGCATTTAATGGTAGAGGAGCCGGAGAAAGAATTTGATGATTGGTTGAAGGTCGTAGATAGAATTATTGTTCATTTTGAGTCAAAAATTATAAATCGTGATTTGGGCATAAAGCAATTAATAGAAAAAGCGCACAAAAAAAACAAGGAAATTGGTTTGGCGCTAAATCCGGAAACTCATTTTGCGGTAATCACTCCATTTATTGGTCCTAAAGATTCAGATGGTCTAGATCTGGTTTTACTAATGACGGTCCAGCCCGGTTGGGGCGGTCAGGAATTAAAATCTTGGGTTTTAGAAAAAGCCGAAGCATTAAGAAAAATTTGGCCGGAGGGAAATATAGAAGTAGATGGAGGGGTAAACAATGAAAATATTGATAGGATTATAAAATCCGGCGTAAATTTGATTTGCGCCGGAACGTATATTTACAAAAGCAAAAATATTGAAGAAGCAGTTAAGGCGTTAAGGGAAAGCTTATCACGCATTGGGAATAGTTGACATGGAAGTAAGCGGTAATCCTCATCCGTAAAGTCCGGGATAGAGTTGTCCAAATCGAAATTGGCAACCAGAAATGGAGTGGGTAACCGGTAATTTTGAATATTGATTAAAATTTTATGTTTGACATCATTACTTTTGGTTCGGCAACAAGAGATTTGTTTATTAAGAGCAAAGAATTTAAGACCCTAAAAAACAAAGAGTTTCTTACCGGCGAGGGTGTTTGTTTTGGTTTGGGTTCAAAGATTTATCTTGATGATTTATTTTTTTCTACCGGAGGAGGCGGGACGAATACTGCAGCCACCTTTGCCAAGCAAGGATTTAAAACTGCTTATGTGGGAATGGTGGGCAAAGATGCCGGAGGCAGGGCAATTCAGGAAGAATTAAAAAATTTAGGCATCAAGGGATTTATTAGTGAAGACAATAAATTTAAAACTGCATATTCAATAATTATTTCTGTATCGCTTAAGGAAAGGACAATTTTGGTTTACAATGGCGCCTGTCACCAGCTTACAACGCAAGATATTCCGTTTTCTCGATTAAGGGCAAAATGGATTTATATTGCCGGACTCTCGGGAAGGTCTGCGCAAGCCCTTTTACCGATTATTAATTTTGCAAAGAAACACAAAATAAAGGTGGCACTTAATCCCGGGGCTTTTCAGTTAAAGCTCGGCCTGAAGGGATTAAAGAATGTTTTAGATATAGTAGACGTTTTGTTGTTAAACCAAGAAGAGGGAGCAGCGTTGACAGGATTGCCATTTAACCAAGAAAAAGAAATTTTTAAGAAACTCGATCGCTACATTCGGGGAATTGCCGTAATGACCAAAGGACGAGAGGGCGCGGTGGTTTCCGATGGAAAATACCTTTATCGGGCAGGAATATTTAAAGAAAAAAGATTCACTGACAGAACTGGAGCAGGGGATGCCTTTGGCGCGGGGTTTGTCTCCGGCCTAATGCGGACCGGCAAAATTGAAGAAGCAATTAGGTTGGGAAGCGCAAACGCTACGGCAGTCGTGGAGTATTTGGGTGCAAAAAACGGATTATTGACAAAATCCCAATTTGAAAAAGACTTACGTTGGGAAAAATTTAAAATCGTAAAAATAAAATTATAAAAAACCATGACCAGTCAGGAATATATCGCAAAAATATTAAGAGCCAAAACCGAGACCATTGCAGAAATGGACAAAAAAATGTCGCAGATTAGCGGAAAAATCGGTGTATTGGATAAGATTGTTGCAGAAAATGAACGTCAAATTAGCAAAACCCTGGGGACTTTGAAATGCCACAGTTATCGCGCCGAAGACGTCCTTCGCGCTTTGATTACCAGGCTACAGGAGGATGATCGAAAACTTTTCAAATTATTTAAGAGACCAAGCGGCACGACCAATAGCGGATTAAAGACGCTGTTTAATTTTGCTTTAGAGCTGGCCGACATTGATCAGCTTTTTGTTTTAAAAAAAGAGAAAGCGCGGGAGATATTGAAAAGCAATCCGCCCGTCAATATTTTAAATGCCCTAAAATACAAAAACACAGAAGAACTCTTGGCAAGTGAAGATTTAATTGAGGTATTTTCCGCTCTAAGATTTGTGGAAACCAGCGAATGGATGCATAAAACCTTTGATGAGACATATCAAAAATTAATTCCCGAAGATTTTGAAAAAAGAAACGTCGAGCTGAGGGTTTTGTCCGGAAAATGGTTAAAAGTTGCAGAAAAGTTTGTGGGCAAAAAATATCATAATATCAGTCATCTTAAAGAATTGGGCGTAATCTTTGTTATCCCTATTAAAATAGATAGTCCCGGAGAAACCGTACGTCTATTTTCTCTCATTTTGCATTATTTGCATGAGCTGAGTTTTTATTCCCGATTATTTGAATCAATGGCAAAGCAGGAGAATTTCGGGAAAAGGATAATTTCTTTATTAAAGGGAGAGGTAATTGAAAGCGGTTCTAATTACAAAGAAACGGATTGGTTAATTATCCAAAGGTATTTAGCAAAAGATAATCCCAATGATAAACGTTTATTTTTGCCTCACGTTAGTCCCGAGGCGCTTCATTGGAAAAAAGCAGAAAAAGATATTGGTCGCTTTGGAGAAAGATTTGAGGATATTGATTTGGAGATGTGGCTTAATGTTGATTGGGTGGGCGGGTTTTTTAAAAACCGATTAAAACAGGAGGAACTGGTTAGCTTTGATTTGGTTGACAATGCCATGGCCTTGGTGCAAAAAGAGCAGCGAATAAAATACCTTTATCATCATCAGGAGGCGTTGTGGAATCATATTTTTGAAGAATATTTGGGGCAGAAAAATTTGGAAAAATTAATGATTGAAAATTTTGAGCGGGGAATTATAAAATTTTAAATAATAAATATGTTATCAAACACAAAAACAAACAAATACCAATGGAGATATTTTGGAGCTATTTTTTTGTTTATAATATTTTATTTGTCTCCGGTTTTTGTTTTTGCTCAAGCCCCAACCCTGAGCGTAGGCTTAGATACAACTCAGTACGGAGAAATTGTTTATGGGGGACCAGCTCCTCTTAAGGATATTGCAATGGTGGCAACTGTTTCCGGGACCGCCACCGGGCCAATTAATTATTACTTTTATTGCAACGCAGAAAATACCGATTCCACCGTAGTGATTCCGGGCTACGCTTACAGCATTACGGGAGTTGATTCCACTTCCATTACCACCCCGGCGGGAATTTGCGATAGCGTATATGCGACTATCGGCACTTATTTAGCAAAGGTTATTGTGCAAAGAGGGGGGCTTGCTGCTGAAGAAAGAAGAACGGTGACGGTGGCTAATCCGGCTCCTTCTGTTGATTTAAAAATTCGCAAAGCGGGAACAACTGCTTGGTCGGATTTGATTATTGACCTTCCGTACAACGGCATTGCAGAAATTCGCTGGACCTTTAGTGGCGCTACTTCTTGCACCATGTCCGGTGATTGGAGCGGTACAAAAACCGAACCCGGCATGGAGTCTACCGGCAATCTAACAGTAACAAAGACATATTATTATACCTTAGAATGCGATACATCTTCTGGCCGACTTACAGATACGGTGGGAGCAAAAGTTGCCCCTCCAACTCTTTTTGGTTCAATTTCGGCAAATCCCGGTTCCGGAACCGCGCCGCTCGTAGGATCAATTTTAACTGCAAACGTTACCGGAGGAACGGCTCTGGGCACAATTAACTATACTTTTTATTGTAATCGTTCAGACACGGGAACAAACATTACCTCCGGCTATGCCTATAAGTTAGACGCCACAAATCTTCTAAGCGTTTCAGCGCCCGCCGATAGCTGTAATGCTGTTTATTCGAATGCGGGAACTTATACGGCTAAGGCAATTATTGAAAGAGGCGGTATTGCTACCGAGGCGAGAACTACGGTGATTGTTAATCCCCCGCCGCCCCCCACCGTTGATTTAACTGCCGACTCTACCAGCATTGACCACAACAGTTCTACAACTTTAAGATGGACAACCACCAATGCTACTTCTTGCACTTCTTCAGGAACTTGGCCGGCTGCTTCTAAATCCGTGCCAACAGGGAGTGAATCAACCGGAAATCTTACCGGACCGGGAAATTATACCTATACCTTAACCTGCACCGGTCCCGGCGGAACAAGATCGGATAGTGTAACCATTTCAGTTGGAGCGCCGCCCCTTCCGCCAGGTGTAAATTTAATGGTTAGCTATCAAGCCGGACCATATTTAGATGGACCAATAACTATTCCCGATCGTTCGGTGGTTACTTTAAAGTGGGAAACCGGTTATTACGGAGCAGATTCTTGCGAAGCATCCGGCGATTGGTCCGGAGCAAAAAATCCCAATGGCGGATGGGAAGTTACCAATACCTTAATGGGAGGAACAAGCCTGCCCGGTGAGCAATATATTTTTATTATTACTTGTTATAATGCCGGCGGGAGCAGCAGCGATCGCGTAATTGTAAATGTTCTGCCGGAAATTCCGCCTCCGAATGTAGACCTACAAGTTAGAAAAATCAACGGCACCTATAATACCAATGGAGTTAATATTAATTATGGAGAAAGCATAGAATTAATGTGGACCGTAGATACGGTTGGTCAGACAACTTGCCAGGGCAGCGGAGATTGGTCAGGTCCCTTGTCTCCGGCCGGAGGAACGCAAATTTTTAATAACCTTACTTCTTCAAAAGAGTATTCTATTACTTGCAGCAATTTAGGAGGAGAAGATTCTGACAGCGTTACGGTAGGAGTTGCTGCGCCTCCTCGTCCCAGCGTGAGGGTTTCTGCAAGACCAGCTGGCCAGGGGAATTATAGTTACGGACTTATAGAGATTGATTATAATACTGCTGCAGATATTAGGTGGGAAGTTAGCAATGCTACGGAGTGCGAAGCAGAAGATGCTTGGTCCGGTCCAAGATCAGCAAGCGGCGGCGTGTATACCACGGCCAGACTCACCCGATATAGTCGTTTCTCTGTGGTTTGCTACAATGCTGTAGGCGATTGGGATGTAGATGCGGTAGATGTTGTTGTGGGAGAAGCGCCGGTAAGCGGCCCGATTATTTTTGAGAACCCGTTAAGGCAAGGAGATTTAAGGGCAATTCTGGATTCTTTAAGCGGATTAATCAGAATGATTGCGATTAGCCTAGCAGCAATTATGATTATTATTTCCGGAATTATTATTCTTACCTCTATTGACGACAGGGAAAGATTAAATAAGGGCAAAAACATGCTTAAATGGACATTGATTGGTTTGGCCATTGCCCTAGCTTCAAGCTTTATTATTGGATTTATAGAAGAATTAGTTGGTTAAAATGAAACCCTTAGAAATTTTAAAAAAAGCACAAGAAAATCACTACGCGGTTGGTCAGTTTAATGTTTCTACCGCCGAACAAATAAAAGCAATTATTGAAACTGCCCAGATTTTGAAATCGCCGTTAATCATTGCCACATCGGAGAGCGAAAGAAGTTTTTTGGGCGCAAAACAAGTTATTGCATTGATTGATTTTTGGCGTCAAGAAACGGGTTTACCGATAATTTTAAACGCCGACCATTGCAAAAGCTTTGAAAGCGCAAAAGAGGCAATTGATCTTGGTTATGATATGGTACAGTTTGATGGTTCGAACCTGACCCTAGAAGAAAATATTAAAAAGACAAAGCAGGTTTTAGATTACGCCAAAAAGAAAAACCCCCAAATAGTAATTGAGGCAGAATTAGGATATTTGCGCGGCAGTTCAGAGATTCATAAAAAGAAAATAGAAATCAAGGAAGACGATTTAACCAAACCCGAAGAGGCAAAAGAATTTGTTGCTCAAACCGCAATAGATGCTTTGGCAGTGGTTATTGGAAATGTGCATGGCATCCAGGCGGAATCAAAAAAACTTTTTCTTGACAGATTAAAAGAGATACAAAAAGCCGTGCCAAAAACTTTATTGGTTTTACACGGCGGTTCGGATACGCAAGAACAGGACATTAAAGCAGCAATTAAATTGGGAATAGTAAAAATTAACATCAATACCGAACTGAGAGTTGCCTATAGCAGGGCATTGGAAAGGGAAATCGCAGAGCATCCGGAAGAAGTAAAACCATATAAAATTCTTGCTCCGGCAATGGAAGAAACTAAAAAAATAGTAGCCAAGAAAATAGAGCTGTTTGGAACCGCAAACAAGGCATAGGCAAAAGAACAATTTTTATTTTTAAAAAGGGAGAATTTACCCCTTTTTATTATAGGGCTTATCCAATAAATCATTATTGCAGATTAAAAATTTGGCAATTTGGGTTGCGTTTTTAATTAAATTTTGTTAAACTCTAAAATTATGGCATTAGAATTAAAGGCAGAAATTAGAAAAGAAAGCGGCAGAAAATTAAAAACCCTTCGCAAAAAAGGGTTAATTCCTGCCGTGGTTTATGGACCCGGACATAAATCTCTTGCTATTCAAGTGGTTGCCAATGATTTTCAGAAAGTATTTCAAGAAGCAGGGGAGAGCGCTTTGGTTAAATTAAGAATTGGCGATCAGATAAAAAACGTACTAATCCACGAAGTGGCAACCGATCCAATTGAAGACAGATTTATACATATTGATTTTTATCAGGTACCGTTAAATAAACCGATCAAAACAAAAATACCGTTCGTTTTTGAGGGCGAGGCTCCGGCAGTAAAAACCATGGATGGCATTTTGATTAAAAATTTAACCGAAATAGAGATTGAAGCCCTGCCCAAGGATTTGCCGCATGAAATTAGAATAGATATTTCCTCTTTAGATTCTTTTGATAAACATATCCGCATTAAGGACTTAAAATTGCCAGAGGGTGTAAAGATTCTAGAGGACATTCAAGAGGTGATAGTTTCAGTAATTCCTCCGCGCACCGAAGCAGAACTTAAGGCACTGGAAGAAAAACCCGAAGAAAAAATAGAAGAAGTGGAAGTAGCGGGAGAAAAAGCCGAGAAGCCCGAAGAAGAAATTTCGCCAGCAGAAAAAAGCCAAGAGAAAAAAGACGGTCAGAAATAAAAATGTTTATTTTTAAAAAAACAAAAATTTTGTTTTCTTTCGCAGTATTAGCCAGCTTGCTGGCTTTTAATTTTGTTTTGGCAGCACCTCTTTCTCAGGAGGAAGTGGAAATGGAAGCAAAAATTCAGGAATTGGAGGGAAAAATTTCTCAATATCGGGAAGCAATTATCGCCAACCAAAATAAAGCCAAAAGTCTAGAAACGGAAATCAATACTCTGGATAATGAGATTAATAAAGCAGAACTAGAGATTAAAAGAATTGATTTAATTATCCATAAGCTTGATTTGCAAATCAAGGAAAAGGAGGCGTCGATTAAACAAATTGAAAGGGGTGTTGAGTTGGAAAAATCTGCGCTTGCAGAAGTAATTAGAGAAATTAGCAAATATGACGATGTGTCACTGTTGGAAATCGTGCTGAAAAGGGGTCAATTTTCGGACTTTCTTACCGAGGTCAATTTGTTGGAGAATTTTCAAGGTCAGGTTCAGGAACTTTTAAATAAAATCTATAACCTCAAATCCGAAACAGAAAGGGAGAAAGAATCATTGAGCGATGAAAAAGAAGAACATTTGGCCCTTCAAGAAATTCAGGCAAGACAAAGAACTGCGCTGGAAAAGGCAAAAAAGGATAAAAAAACATTACTAGAACAAACCAAAGGACAGGAAGCATTGTTTACGCAGTTGGTCAAAAAGACGCAATTAGACATTGAGGCAATTAAGAATAAGCTTTTTGAATTAAAAGGAATGATTTCCGGCGAATCTTTAAGGTTTGAAGACGCTTATAAATTTGCCAAATTTGCCTCCATTTATACTGGCGTAAGGCCGGCGTTCCTTTTGGCGGTTTTAAGCCGCGAATCGGAATTGGGGAAAAATGTTGGGACCGGAACCTGGAGGGTGGATATGAAGCCGAGCCAAAGACCTTATTATTTACAAATTTGTGAGAAATTAAATCTCAACCCCGACGGTCAGCCCGTTTCAAAAAAACAGTGGTATGGTTGGGGAGGGGCAATGGGACCGGCGCAAATGCTTCCCGCAACCTGGTTGGGTTATGAGGCAAAAATCGCAGAAATTACCGGAAATAACCCTCCTTCTCCTTGGAACATTAAAGATTCCTTTGTTGCCGCTGCGTTTTATTTAGCGAATAAGGGAGCGGATCAAAAAACTTACAATGCCGAATGGAGGGCAGCAATGATGTATTTGGCAGGTGCAAATTGGAATAAATCCTATTTAGCATTTTACGGTGATCAAATTATGGATTTGGCCGAAGAAATACAAGAACAGATCAATATTCTTGAAAGGGGATAGAATTGTTTCTTTTTATAAATATAAAAAAAATGACCAGTCGGTCATTTTTAATTTTGGGCGTATCGCTATTTTTGATTCTGAAATTTTTTAATTATTGGCCAGAGTTCGCCGTCTAAAATCCTCTCAATATTATGCCAGTCCTTTTTAATGCGGTGGTCAGTAATCCGGTCTTGCGGAAAGTTATAAGTTCTAATCTTCTCTGAACGGTCTGCACTGCCGATTTGGGCATTTCTTTGTTGTCCTATTTTTTGTAATTCCTGTTCCGTTTTTAGGGCGTAAAGTTTGGAACGCAAGATGTTCATTGCATTTTCTTTATTTGCGCCCTGGCTTCTTTCTGTTTGGGAAGACACCGTTATCCCCGTAGGAATATGAGTGATTCTTATCGCTGATTCGGTTTTATTTACGTATTGTCCGCCAGGACCAGAAGCTCGATAGGTGTCTATTTTTAAGTCGCTTGGTTTAATTTCTATCTCCTTTTGTTCTACCTGGGGAAGCACCGCTACCGAAGCGGTTGAGGTGTGGATCCTGCCGCTTTTTTCGGTTTCCGGTATTCTTTGTACGCGGTGTACGCCCCCTTCTTGTTTTAGTATTTCGTAGGCCCTTTCTCCGGAAATTTGAAAAATAATTTCTTTGAGCCCTTTTAAAGAAGAGGTGCTCGCATCTAGAACCTTTACCCTCCATTTTTGTTTTTCCGCAAATTTTGAGTACATGCGATATAAATCAGCTGCAAAGAGAGCGGCTTCGTCGCCGCCAACTCCAGCCCTAATTTCCATAATTAGGTTGTTGTGTTCCGTATTCATTTTTTTTCTGCGTTTATTTTGTTTTTTTAGAACTGCCGGGTTTCTTCAATGTCTTTAATTGTTCCCTTTTTGCCAATCTTTTCTGGAATTTTTCCACCCTTCCTGCGGTGTCAATAATTTTATCTTGGCCGGTGTAAAACGGATGACAGGCGCTACAAACCTCAACGCGCATTTCTTGTTTTGTTGAACCAATTTTAAAAATTTTTCCACACGCGCAGTGGATTATTGCATCTTCAAAATATTTAGGATGAATGTCTTTTTTCATTGATTTATTTAATTTATCTTTGACCGAGATAAAGTTATGATATACCATAAATATTGATTAGTCAATAAATATAATTTTATATTGCGTTATTTTAATTGTTGTGATAAGATTATTTCGTACTTATTATAAAGGTTTCACCGATCTCAACAAAAGATACGGGAATGTTTATGTAATAATTAAGAAATAAAATGAGCAAAGATGAAAAAAAATCAATAGTTTCCGAGGCCACAGCCCAAGAAATGCTTAAGGCCAATGTTCATTTTGGGCATAAGAAATCTCTTTGGAATCCGAAGATGAAACCCTATATTTACGGAATAAAGGGCGGTATTTATATTATTGATTTGGAAAAAACAATGGAGCAGCTACAAAAAGCAATTGATTTGTTGAAAGAAATTAAGGGTAAGGGTGGAAAGATTCTTTTTGTAGAAACCCGACCCCAAGGAGAGGCAATTGTGAAAGAAACGGCAAAAAGCCTCAATATGCCGTATGTGCTTTCGCGTTGGATTGGAGGATTGTTAACCAATTTTAAAAATTTGCGTAAAAGGGTTGAATATTATTTGGATCTTGAAAAAAGAAGAGACGAAGGCGAATTAAAAAAATACACAAAGAAAGAGCAGTTGGACCTTGAAAGAGAAATAGAAAAACTAAAGAAAAGATTTGACGGAATTAGAGATTTAGATAAATTGCCGGACGCTCTTTTCGTTTTAAGCATTAAGGCGCAGATGACTGCGGTAAAAGAAGCAAGGAAGAAAAACATCCCCGTGATTGCTTTGGCAGACACAAATAGCGATCCTACTCTCGTAGATTATCCGATTCCCGCCAATGACGAGTCGCTATCCTCAATAAACTATATTTTAGGAAAAATTCGGGAAGCATTGGAAAACAATTAAAACAAACATATGATTTCTGCGGAAAAAGTAAAAAAACTTCGTGAAAAAACCGGCTCTTCAATGATGGAATGTAAAAAGGCGCTTAGCGAGGCCAAAGGAGACGAAGAAAAGGCGTTAAAAATTCTTCAAGAGGCCGATCGTTTAACCGCAATGAAAAAATTAGAGCGAAAAGCCGAAGAAGGAATTATTGAAGCGTATATCCACAGCAATAAAAGGGTGGGAGTTTTGCTGAAACTGAATTGCGAAACCGATTTTGTTGCCAAGAATCAAGAATTTCAAGAGCTGGCCCATAATTTAGCAATGCATATTGCCGGTATGAATTCGCCGGATAAACAATCTCTTTTAGGCGAACCATTTGTTAAAAATCCGGAAATTACCATCAAGGATATGATTGATGAAAAAATAGCCAAATTGGGAGAAAACATCCAAATTGGCGAATTTGTTAGATATGAACTTTAATTTATGATTATCTACATTGCTCAAGTTGTATTTTTTATTAGTATTTTGGGGGTTTTGGTAATTATTTTGCGCAAGATCCCCGTTCTTTTGAGATATCCGCGCCATCCCTTTGAAGAAATTTCTTTTAATGCCTTTTTGCAGCGCCTCAAAAATCGCATAATATCTAATGAAATTTTCCACAACGGGATTTTGCCTACAACCGAAAAGATTTTAAGGAAAATTAAGGTATTGGTTTTAAAACTGGATAATTTTTTAGCCAATTTAGTAAACGGTTTGAGGCACAGAAGAAAAAACATGCCACAAGGCTGACCAATAACTTGCTAGGCGGCCCAGCTTAACCACCTCAACTCGCGAACAATACTTTTTTAATTCAGGCAAATAATCAAGTTCTTTGTTGCTGCGGATAAAAGAAACCAGGGTGATATTGTGTCGCTGTGACAAATATTTAATTTGATGATAAGCGCGAACCTGATCGCCTTTAACCAGGGGATAAGGTAGGCGCGAAGTAACAAAAAGAATATTCATGATAACTTAGGCAAAAA
>Ga0078972_1013958_pt1 | contig 12968 bp, 8 predicted proteins | sample YelNatPaOPGAMG01_FD_67568 | JGI IMG/M metagenome (GOLD analysis project Ga0078972, IMG submission 67568) | Hot spring thermophilic microbial communities from Obsidian Pool, Yellowstone National Park, USA - OP-RAMG-01 (SPADES assembly) (version 2) | ecosystem: Environmental > Aquatic > Thermal...
CAAAAACAAATTTTAATTCTCCTGTGAAGATTGAATTATATTATAGTGATACAGACAATGATGGTTTTGTTGATGGAACATATCCACCATTATATGAGGACTCTCTTAAAATTTTTGTATTGAATGAAACGCTAAAGCAATGGGATGAATTAAAGGATTCAAAACTGGATACCAGCAGTAATTTTGTTGAAGGTAGTGTAAATCATTTTTCTGTTTTTGTTTTAATTGGAAAAACATCTGCACTCAACTTAGATAGAGTTAAGGTTTACCCAAATCCTTATAAACCCGGGTCTGGCACAAAGTTTGACAGGCCAGATGGAATTGTTTTTGACAATCTTACACAGGATGTAACGCTCAAGATATTTAACATTGCAGGAGAACTTGTGTATAAATATGAAACAAATAATAGCAAAGGAAAACACGAATGGAAAGCAATAAATAATTCAGGAGAAAAAGTTGCTTCAGGAGTTTATGTTTATTTTATATCAAACAAAAATGGGGATAAGAGAAAAGGCAAAATTGTGATAATAAGATAAATTGCTTGCAAAATGAAACAGAAAAATTTTTCACTTGGTCATATTTTTAAAATGGCATATTTTACAAAGACACAGAGAATAAATATAAAGAGATGGGTTAGAGAGATTTTAGTTCCTGTTGAAGCAGAAAAAATTCTTAAGGATGAAAAACTTACACCACATCAAAAGGGTGACAGGATTTATAAATTGTTTTATTCTACAAGATACCCTGAGTTAAGTGCAGCCCAGGAAAAATTTAAAAAAATTGCTGAGAAAATTTTTAGAAATACAGGTGCAAGAATTCGGCTTGCTGATCAGTATTTTGAATCTAATCAGATAATTGTTGAACCAAAGGAAAAAATCCCTGATGTTGAGAAGTTTAGAACTGATCTTGAGTCAGTAATTAACTGGAAGCCAGTGTTAAAATGAATTTTGAATTTTCAAAAAGGAAAAATAAATTTATTGAAAAATATGAATATGGAAAAGAGATTGTAGGTTTTGGCGAATATGTTTTAAGATTTGCAAGTTCCTGCCCCCTTGGCTGTTTCTACTGTTATTTAAGAGATGTCAATTTGCAAAAACATCAGCCAACGGTCTATACTAATTTTGACAAGTTGAGGGGGGAGTTGGAGGAACTTTGCAGGGGTTTGGATAATGACTGCAGAATTTATCTAAATGCAGGTGAGAATTCTGACAGTTTAGTTTTTGAGCCACAGGCAGGATTTATAAAGTTTCTTGATAGATTTATTTCAGAAAAATCTTGTATCAGACAAAAAATAAAAATTGAACTTAGAACAAAAACAGATAACATTTCATGCCTTAAGGATATTGAAAACAAAGATAGATTTGTAATTTCTTTTAGTATAAGCCCTCAAAGTATTATTACCAAATATGAGCCAAGGACTGCTTCACTTGAAAATCGTCTTTCTGCAATGCAGAACTGTCAAACCTGGGGTTTTTCAGTAGGTTTTAGATTTGAACCAATAATTCTTCAAGAAAATATTTTTGAAGAATATAAAAAGGTTCTTGAACTGGCAAAAGAAAAAAAATTATTTAATGAGCCAGAAAAAGTTCATTCAATAGGACTTTCCTGTTTGCGTTTTACCCGCGGGCTGATGAAAAAAATAATGAAAAGTTACTCGCCCTGGCCGGGCACCCTTCTTTCTCAGGAATTTGTCCCCTGCCCCGACGGTAAATTCAGGTATTTCAGAGCAATCAGGTCAAGAATTTATCGTGGGCTAATAGATCTTGTTAAAAAATATACCAGTATAGACAAGGTCTTTCTTTCAAGCGAGCCAGTATATATCTGGCAGGACTGCGGTCTTAACCCTTCTAATTTTACTCTTTTTTAGATTTATCTAAAAATGCCTGGAAAATTTCAATAGGCAATGGAAATAACAGTGTAGAGTTTTTTTCTGCAGCAACTTCAACTGCTGTCTGTAAATATCTAAGTTGAATTCCTGCGGGACTTTTACTTATAATTTCTGCTGCCTGCGCAATTTTTTCTGCTGCCTGAAATTCACCTTCAGCATTTATTACTTTTGCGCGTCTGTCTCTTTCTGCTTCTGCCTGATGAGCAATTGCTCTTTGCATCTGTTCAGGTATCTGAACATCTTTTACTTCAACCGTGCTTACTTTTATTCCCCAAGGGTCAGTTGCTTCATCAATAATTTTTTGAAGTTGTGAGTTTATTTTATCTCTTTCACTTAACAATTCATCCAGTTCTGCCTGACCTACAACACTTCTCAAAGTTGTCTGTGCAATTTGAGATGTCCCATAAATATAATTTTCAATTTCAACAATTGCTTTACTTGGGTCAAGAACTCTAAAATAAACAACAGCATTCACTTTTACAGGAACATTGTCTTTTGTTATTACTTCCTGAACAGGAACATCTAAAACAGTTGTGCGCAAACTTACTTTGACCATTCTATCAATGATGGGAATTATGAAAAATAGCCCCGGGCCTTTTGCACCTACAAGCCGTCCCAATCTAAAAATTACACCTCTTTCATACTCATTGACAATTCTGACTGCATTCATTAAAAAAATCACAAAAAGAATTATAAGGAAAATTGGCCCTGTAAACATTTTGTTTCACCACCTTTCTTTTTCTATTTTACTATCTTTTAACCCTTTTTACTTTCAAAAATTTTCCTTCAACATTTATAACTTCAATTTCTTCGCCCTGCTTCAATTCTCCAGATTTAGAATCAGTTTCATCTAATTTAGCACTCCAATACTCACCATGGACATAAACAGTATCCTTATCTTTTGCAACGCCTTTTTCACCAATAAGCCCTTCTTTCCCTGTTATAACTTTTTTCTTATGAACCTTTATTACTTCCTTTACAGCAAAGACAAAAAACAGTAGTGTAAAAAGTGCAGTTGATATTATTAAACTCAAAGAAACACGAAGAAATTTCTCAGGAAAATCAAAAAGCATCAAAGAGCCAATAATAAAAGATATCACACCGCCCGTTGTAAGAATTCCAAAACTTGGTGTAATTAAATCAAGAATCATCAGAAGTATTCCAAGAATTAAAAGTAGAAGTCCTGCTGTGTTAACAGGTAATAACTGTAATGAGAAAAAAGCAAGAATAAGGCAGACACTTCCGACGACTGCCCCAAAACCAATTCCTGGCGAAGCAAATTCATAAATAAGTCCGTATATACCAAACATAAGAAGGATAAATGCAACATTCGGATGAGCAATTTTATTTAAGAATTTTTTAAATGGTTTCATTTCTTTTTTTACAAGTTCAACATTTTTTGTTCTGACTACAAATTCTTTTCCTAATTTTTTAATTTTTTCACCATCAAGTTTTTCTCGCAAGTCATCTAAATCCGTAAAAATAAATTCAATAACTTTTTCTTTAAGGGCTTCATCAGATGTTATTGACAGACTTTTTGTGACCGCCTTTTCAGCCCATTTCCAGTTTCTGTTTTTCTCTTTTGTAATTGCACGAATATAAGCAGCAGCATCATTTGTAATTTTTTCTTCCATTGTGTCTTTTTTAGATTCTTTTTTTTCTTCTTGAGGTAATGGGATTCCACCAATTTGAACAGGATGTGCAGCACCAATATTTGTTCCGGGCGCCATACATGCAATATCAGATGCCATTGTAATAAAAACACCTGCTGATGCTGCCTTTGCACCAGAAGGTCCAACCCATACAATAACAGGTTTTGGCTCATTTAATATTGACTGGATAATCTGATGCATTGAATCCATAAGGCCGCCAGGTGTATCCATACGAATAATAACAGTTTCACCTTCAGGTATCTTTTTCAGGTTTTCAGATATGTAGTCAGCAATAACAGGGTTAATCACTCCGTCAATTTCAAGAAGATATAATTTTTGCTGACAGAAAACCGACTGGACAAAAATTTCAGAAACAATCAGACATAAAAAAATAGATATTTGTCTCATTTTTTATTGAGAACCGAGAACATGAATTTTGGAATGCATCAACCGTGATGATGCAAAACCCCTCATTTTTCTATCAAATTATACTGAAATAAAAATCAGGTGTCAATACATAGTGCCTTCACTAAACCTAGTCGTTATAAAACTAAAATGAACCTGTAGTATTAACTTTTTTGTCCAGAAAATTATCTCAAAAATAAAAAACTATTGACATGCTCAAAAAAATTAGCAAATATATAAGTGGGCTTTTATATAAACCAGTAGAAATTGATACACAGTCAATGAGTATGAACAATGAACAGAACTTTTATAATTTTTTTCCTGTTTTTTGTTTCAGTAGAATATTCTTTTGGATGGAGCACAAGGACATATACAACTAATGTTGATTTTTTAAGTTTTACAAGAGACGGTGTTGAGATAGAAGGAACTGGGGATGAAGCAAAACTTATTATTATTCATAAATGGGAGAATTTTACTTATGGCAGTATGCCTTCTGCCAGATATTCTTCAGCAATTTCTTATGACCTGAATTTTTCAAGTGCTGTTCTTTTCAGTGGAAAAGATGATTCTAGTGCAATAAAAGACCTGTGGATATATTCTCCATCTAAAAAAACCTGGACACAGAAATCCATACCTTCAGAAGTTTCAGAAAGATTTGGTCATTGTTTTATCAATATTGGCTCTGGGAAATTTTTAATGTTTGGCGGATTAAAAGATGATTACTTAAATGACACATACATCTATGATTTAGGTGCAAATTCCTGGACAAAGAAAAACTTTTCGGTTCAGCCATCCTCAAGAGCATATTTTTCTGTTTGTTTTAGTTCTGAGACAAAAAGAGTTTATCTGTTTGGTGGAACAAATGGGATAGAATATTTCAATGATTTATGGTATTACGATGTTGAAAATGATTCCTGGGTTTATGTTTTGGTTGGAAGTTCTCCGTCAGCAAGAAAAGGGCATCAGATTGCCTTTAATCCAAAAAATAAAAAAATTTTGTTATTTGGTGGTTATGGAGAAACAGGAAGATTCTCTGACCTCTGGGTATTTGACACTCAAACAACGCAGTGGCAGAAAATTGACCCGTTGCCTTCAGGAGAAAAACCTTCAGCCCGTCAGGACTTTGTCTTTCAATATCTACCTGAAATTGACAGATTTATTCTTTTCGGTGGACAGGATAGCACTGGTTTGAAACAAGATACATGGCTTTACAATCAGGATACAAACGAGTGGTCAACAGCAGGGCATTCGCCGTCACCTAACAGCAGGTCTCAATTAACAGGTTTTGTCTATAATAATAGTCAGTTGTACATTTTTGGTGGATACACTGGTTCTGCAACTAGCGACCTCTGGAGATACACAGTTAGATCCTCAGGAACTTTTGTCTTAGAAATTTCAACAACATCTCCTACTTCAATTGTCTGGAAACAGTTATGGTTAAACTCACCTGTTATTCCTTCTTCAACTACAATCAAATTCCAGATTGCTGATGATTCTAACTGGGATGAATACCGCGGATGGGATGGCTCCACCACAACATTCTATGAAGGAGCAGGCCCTCACAATATCTGGATAGGCCACTGGGGAAAACTCAATTTAAGAATAAAAGGTTATCTTGAGACAACAATTCCTCCTGTAAGTCCTGAAATTCAAGAAATTTGTGTAAGTTTTAATATACTGCCAACCGCACCACAGTTAAATTTTCCTGGCGGCAGACCAGAAGATGACCCAAATTCAGAAAAATTCAGAATAAATCAACTTCAGCCACTTTTTAACTGGAATAAATCAGTTGACTTTGATGGCGATTCCCCAATAACTTACAGAATTCAAATATCTCCCAACCAGAATTTTTCGCCGGTATATATTGACCAGGGAGGGATTTTAGAAACCTCAAGCCCGACAGTGAATTTTGCTCTTGGTGAATTACTTCCCGGCACTTCACTTTATGAAGGCAACTGGTACTGGCATGTCTATGCACAGGATGTAAATGTAAGTTCATGGAGTGAAACATATAAATTTTATGTTGATACTACACCTCCTGCAAATGTCACTTCAATTACTGCTCTTATGGGTCAAGGGAATGGGAAAATTGACATAAATTGGTCAGCACCAGGAGACAATGGTAACACAGGAAAAATTTTCAGTGGAAAATATTACATAAGATATACAACTTCTGGTCAGATAAATACAGAAGAAAAATGGAATAATGCCACTGGCGAGAAAACAGGGTCTTTCAACAGTATGCGTGATGGCCCAGGCCAGGAAATTCAATCTTCAGTTGAAGGACTTTTAAATGGCACAACATATTTTTTTGCAATTAAAGTTCAGGACACAGCAGGAAATCTTTCAACACTTTCAAGTGTAAGCCCTTCTGCGAAAACAAATTCAAGACCGGAAATTCAACTTATTTATCCAAGTTCAGGCACACTTTCAAAAGGAGTTACAATTCAATGGACATATTCTGACCCTGATATCCCCACCCAGAATGACTTTCATTTTGACATAAAACTTTCATCTGACTCAGGAATTTCTTATTCAATAAATATTGCAACAGGAATAAACACTAAAACAGATATTCCAAATACTACAACTTCCTATTTTTGGAATTCAAGACAAGTTAAAAATGGCACACATTATCTTAAAATTATTGCCTATGACAAATTTTATTTATCTTCAGAAACAGTATCAGGTGTTATTGAAATTTCTAATGAAAATGAACCGCCTTCTGTTACAATAGTTTCTCCTTCAAGCGGAACTCTTTCAGGAAAAGTAAGTATAAACTGGGTTTTGACAGACCCGAATGGTCAGGACACTCATAATATAAAAATATATTATTCAGACGACAATGGTTTAAACTTCAATTTACTTACTGAAATCACTGACGGAGCAACTTTTTATATCTGGGATACAACAAAAAATAAAAATAGTCCTGACTATTTTTTAAGAATTTATGCAATTGAAAACAATACAACTGAAAAATATCAGGCAGAATATACTACAAATAAATTTAGTGTAGATAACAATAATAAACCGCCATATAGTTTTAAGTTGGTTTCACCAATTTCAGGTGTGGTTATGCCTTTTATAAAAATTGAACTAAAATGGGAAAATAATAGTGACCCTAACCCTGAAGACACTCTCTTATGGACTGTATATCTTTCTACAGATGAATATTTTACAAGCGCTTTAACAATAGAAAATTTAAATCAGAATTTTTGTGTTCTTACTCCAAAAGATGGACTTATTGAAGAAAGAAGATATTACTGGAAAGTAAAAGCAATAGACCCTCTTGGCAAACAGACATTTTCTGAAAATGTTTTCAATTTTTTTGTACTGAATAGAAAAAAAGCAGTTTCATCAGACCAGAATGTTTTTGCAGAGGCATTATCAGGTATGCCTGAAAATGGTTTTATTTATATTGAAAAAATCAATCCTGAAAATTATTCTGTTTTTAATATTGCAAAAAAATATTCTATTGGCGACCGCTCAATAAAAATTTTATCACAGGATTTTTATAAAGTTGAAATTCTTGACATAAATCAAAATAAAGTTGCAAGTGATAATATAGAAGTAAAAATTAGTTTTAAGTATCCAGAAAAAACAAATATTCCTGTTGACAAATTGAGAATAGCAAAACTTGATGAGTCACTCTGTAGATGGGTATTTCCGCCTAATAAACAGGAACAGAACAAATTTAATAAATCAATAGATGTTGTGGTAAAAGGTCTTTCTATTTTTACACTTGCAGGTAGTAATGTTCCTGATAGATTGTTGAGCAACATAAATATTTTTCCGAATCCATTTTCAGCAGGAAAAGAAGATGTCCATATAAGATATACTCTTAATGATGATGCAAAAATTGTTTTTAAGATTTATACACTTATTGGCGACCTTGTAAGGAAATGGGAATTTGGGCCGGGGATAGAAGGAAAATCAAAAGGTCAGCCAGAAGGTTATACAAATGAAATTTTATGGAATGGAAGAAATGGCAATGGTGATATTGTTGCAAATGGAATGTATTTACTTGTTATAGAAGCGAAATCAGATGACAATTCAGTCAGAGAAATGAAACACATAGGGGTTGTAAAGAAATAGAATATCTGGTTAATTTTGTAGGGCATGGCTTTAGCCATGCAATTATTTGTAGCACATGGCTTTAATTTTGCAAGATAAAATAATGCAAACCTAAAGGTTTGCCCTACATGTAATTTGAAAAGATTAATTTGATAAAAAATTTGGAGTGCATCATCCATCAATAATGCTTGTGTGTGCTGATTTGTAATGTGTTCTAGGATATTTGTAGTTTTGCGTCCCTGGCGTGCCTATGTAGTTGCACCACCTTGTGGTGCTAATGTAGATGTCTGATTTATCGCGCCCATGGCAGGTGAGTCGGGCTATGTAGCGGTAGAATTACTATTCTGCAAAATATGGTCGCCAATAAATGTAGTTGATAAATGTAGTTGCACCGCCTTGTGGTGCCTTGTAGTCGGACTGCCTTGCGATGCCTTATAACGGTGTCTTGTAGTCGCACGGCCTTGCCGTGCCAAAATAATTTGTACCTGCAAAGCGTAGCTTTGTTTATAAAAATGTTGCATAATAATACCCGGCAAAAAATCGGCGGACATACCCGCAAAATAAAAAATGGACACCCCACGCCAAATGTCTATCAAATTATACTGAAATAAAAATAAGGTGTTAATAGAGCATTTTCAGTTAGAACTCGCCCTGTGACAAAAGTCACACAAAGGCATAAGATTAATTTTTCCGTCAGAAAAAGCCGCCATAAAAAAACAAAAAATAAAAAAAACCTGTCATTGTAAAGCGATAATGTCATCTTAACTGCAAAGCGAAATGTCCTCTAGTTATATTAAAAATTTTCATAAACGATTTTATTTCCTTCCATTGATGCTTATTGCCACAGGCAGAGGAGAGGATTAAGGTGAGGGTGAAGATGGAATAAGTGTTGGTTACCCCTCACCCCAGCCCTCTCCCACAAGGGAAGAGGGGAAAATTTTATTTTCACACTATTATTTTTATTCTTGTATAGGGGAACATTATAACTTTGCAGTTACATGTGACATCTAATCTTTACAATAACAAAAAATAAAAAAAACCTTGACAAAATCAAAAAAGCAATATATATATATAATTAGAAAAATTTGAATAATTTGGATAATTGGAAAAATTGGAATTATTTGAAAGGACCGCACAAAAGTGGCAAAATTAGAAAAAATCCTCACAACTTACCAGATTAGCAAATTATGCTCTGTAGATTTATCAACTGTAATATCCTGGATTGACCAGGGAAAACTGCCTGCTTTTCGCACGCCCGGGGGCCATAGAAGAGTAAAATTGGAGGACTTCCTTGCCTTTGTCAAAAAATACAATTTTCCACTTCCATCAGATATAGAAGTTGACCTTGCTCCAAAGGTACTTATTATTGATGATGAACCAGGAATTGTAAAACTTATTACCCGTGCAATCAAAAAACAAGACCAAAACATTAAGATAGAATCCGCAATGGATGGCTTTTCAGCAGGCAGAAAAATTTTTGACTTTTCGCCTGACCTTGTTATACTTGACCTGAAACTACCAGGAATTGATGGCTTTGAAATTTGCCGTTCTATCCGTAGAGATGAAAGATTAAAACACACAAAAATTCTTGCAATTACTGCGTATGCTACACCTGAAAATAAAAAGAAAATACTTGAATGCGGTGCTGATGACTTTATACCAAAGCCATTTGAGATAGATGATTTGATGGCAACAATAAACAAATTGCTAAATGTTGAAATATAATTTTTACTTGTTGAATAAAAAAATGCGAAGGGAATATTATAAAAATACTATCAAAGTAACAACGGAGAAAAACGAATGAAGAAAACAATTCTAAGTTTATTATCTTTGTTGATTTTTACTTGTGTTGCTTCATTCAGTTTAGAAAGAGCAGTAGTTTCAATAGTTTTTACAAATAAGAATGAACAGTATGTTCAGGCAGTAGAAGGATTCAAAAAGTTTTTGAAGGAAAATAATATAAATCTGTGGTTTTCAGAATACAACTTAGAAGGAAAAGAAGAAAAAGGTGGTATTATATTGTCAGAAATAAAAAACAAAAAGCCGGATATAATTGTTGCTGTGGGCACTCTTGCTGCAAAAATTGTAAGTAAAAACATAAATGACATACCGGTTGTATTTTGCATGGTTATGAGTGAAACATCAATTGAAAAGAAACCAAATATAACAGGGGTATTGATGGATATTCCATTAGAAATTAAATTTGATTACCTTAAAAAAGTTTTACCAAAGGCAAAGAGCATAGGCGTTGTTTATACTTCAAATACAGAAAAAACATTTGAAGAAATGTTAACTCTTTCAAAAGAAAAGGGATATAAAATTATTGGCAAGAAGATAAATTCAGAAAAAGAATTTCCAGAAGCATTGAGTGATTTATTATCTCAAATAGATATTTTTTGGATGATTGCTGACTCCAATATTTATTCTATCTATTCAGTAAAGCACCTTATTCTTGAATGCTTTAAAAATAAAGTTCCTCTGTTTGGACTTTCTTTGGCATATACAAAGGCAGGAGCACTCCTCTCATTGGATTGTAATTATGAAGACATGGGAAAACAGGCAGGAGAGATAGGATTAAAAATAATTCAAAGTATAAAGCCAGAAAATATACCAGTGGAAGTCCCTAGAAAAGCTGAATTATCTATAAATCTTATAGCAGCACAAAAAATGGGAATTGAAATATCTAAAGAAATTCTTAAGGAAACAAAGGAGATTTTAAAAGATGAAAATTCAAATTAGAGAAAAATTTCTTTTATCAGGTTTTACTATTGCATTAGTATCTGCAGTTTTTTTTGGCTGGTTTTCAATTCAACATGAAAAAAGGGCATTAGAAAGAGAACTTGACGAAAGAGCAATATCTCTTACAAAAAATCTTGCTGTGAATAGTGTATATGGTGTGTTGACCTTAAACAGAGAAGAACTTAATAAATTGGCTGCTAGCACTCTTTCACAGAAAGACATAGTACTTGTTCGTATTAAAGACAAAGAAGGAAAAATTTTAACTGAATTAGAAAAAAAGAGAGAAATTGGTGAACCAGTTAAAGAATTTTCAGAACCAATAAAGATGGGTAAGAGAAAAACATCTGAAGGCAAAGAAGAAATGGTGTTTAGTTTAGAAGAAGAAGAAGAAGAAGAAGAAGAAGAAGAAATTGGCAGGGTTACACTTCTTGTGTCATTGAAAGACCTTAATAAAAAGATTTCTGAAATGAGAATGGCTATTTCTTTAGTGGTCCTAGTTATAATTTTGTTTGTTTTTGTGGTTGTCAGTTTTGTTGTAAGCAGGTATGTTTCAGAGCCAATAAAAAGATTAATTTTTGCTACTGGTAAGATTGCCAGTGGAGATTTAAACTACAGAGTTGACATCAAAAATAGAGATGAATTGGGTGTTCTGGCTCAATTTTTCAATAAAATGACAGAGGACTTAAAAAAATCTAGAGAGGAAATTGAAGAATATAGCAGAACATTAGAACAAAAAGTTGAAGAAAGAACAAGAGAATTAAAAGAATCGCAGGAGAAACTGGTTCAGACAAGTAAAATGGCAGCGGTAGGCCAATTAGCAGGTGGTGTAGCCCATGAGATAAATAACCCAATGGGAGTAATTCTTGGATTCGCTCAGTTAGTAGCAAAAGACCTGAAAGAAGATGACCCATTATATATGCCATTAAAATCAATAGAAAGAGAAGCAATGAGATGTAAGAAGTTAGTAGGTGATTTGTTGACATTTTCAAGAGTAGGGAAGACAGATAAAGAAGAGATAGATATAAATGAACTGATAGAGAACACTTTGACATTAATTGGTGCCCAGGCAAGAGTGAAAGCAGTTGAAATAGTGAAAGAATATGATGAAAATCTACCACGGATAATGGTCAACAAAAATCAGATACAACAGGTAATAGTGAATTTATGCAACAATGCAATAGATGCAATGCCAGAAGGAGGAAAAATAACAATAAAGACAGCATTAAAGATCCCGGATGTAGATGTAGCAGCAGAGCGAAGCTCTGCTAATAATGGAACAGATAAACCAGAGAGCCAGAAATTTATAGAGATAACCGTCTCAGACACAGGGACAGGAATGCCGGAAGAAGTAAAGAAACGAATTTTTGAACCATTTTTCACAACAAAAGAAGTAGGCAAAGGCACTGGTTTGGGCTTATCACTTGTATATGAAATAATTCAAAAACACAAAGGCACAATAGAAGTTGAAAGTGAATTTGGCAAAGGGACTACTTTTAAGATAGAACTGCCAGTAAGTTATGAATAATGAAAAAAATTTTTATAATTTTTTTTCTATTTTTTGTTTCAGCCCAGTATTTATTTGGCTGGAGCACAAAGACATATACTACTGATGTTGAATTTTCATATTTTACAAGAGATGGTGTTGATATTGAAGGAACTGGAAATGATGCAAAACTTATTATTATTCATAAATGGGAGAATTTTACTTATGGCAGTATGCCATCTGCCAGATATTCTTCAGCAATGTCTTATGACCTAAATTTTTCAAGTGCTGTTCTTTTTAGTGGAACAGGTGGTTCTGGTGCAATAAAAGACCTCTGGATATATTCTCCTTCTAAAAATAACTGGACACAGAAATCCGTACCTTCAGAAGTTTCAGAAAGATTTGGGCATTGTTTTATCAATATTAGTTCTGGAAAATTTTTAATGTTTGGCGGATTAAAAGATGAACACTTAAATGACACATACATCTATGATTTAGGTGCGAATTCCTGGACAAAGAAAAACTTTTCAGTTCAGCCATCCTCAAGAGCATATTTTTCTGTTTGTTTTAGTTCTGAGACAAAAAGAGTTTATCTGTTTGGTGGAACAAATGGGGTAGAATATTTCAATGATTTATGGTATTACGATGTTGAAAATGATTCCTGGGTTTATGTTTTGGTTGGAAGTTCTCCGTCAGCAAGAAAAGGGCATCAGATTGCCTTTAATCC
>Ga0078972_1013960_pt1 | contig 12967 bp, 10 predicted proteins | sample YelNatPaOPGAMG01_FD_67568 | JGI IMG/M metagenome (GOLD analysis project Ga0078972, IMG submission 67568) | Hot spring thermophilic microbial communities from Obsidian Pool, Yellowstone National Park, USA - OP-RAMG-01 (SPADES assembly) (version 2) | ecosystem: Environmental > Aquatic > Thermal...
TCCTGTCTCTCAAAACTGCGTCAGCCATAATTCTGACAACCGCGCCTGGCGCGTAGACGGTGGACCCTTTAAGCTTTATGACCTCAGAACCAGAAGACCTCGTCAAACCCACGACCTTTTCAACCTGCTCCTTGCTCATCAAATCCGCAATCGGTATGCCTGAAACAGACGCGAAGCCTACAAGCGGAACCATCGAATCTCCATGCTCTCCAATGACCAGCGCCCGTACATCTTCCCTCGAAACACCAAGTTCCTGCGCGATGTAAGACCTAAACCGTAACGTGTCCAGAATGTTTCCCATGCCGAAAACCCTGTTTCTCTCAAACCCTGACTCCTTAAGGGCCACATAAGTCATAACGTCCACAGGGTTCGTCACGATCATAAGCTTGCAGTCGGGCGCATGCTTAACAACCTCTCTCACCACAGACCTAACAACCTTCGCGTTCCTGCCGATCAAGTCGATTCTGCTCATCCCAGGCTTTCTAGCCTCGCCTGCTGTGACAATCACAAGTTCAGAACCGTTCATCGCGCCGAAATCGCTGGTCCCCCTGATCTTTCCATCAAACTCGACCGCAGGAGCCGCCTGCATCATGTCAAGCGCTTCACCCTTGGCCAAGTCTTCAAAAACATCGATCAAAACGATGTCGCTGATCCTAGCTTCCAAGATGCTGAAAGCCGCCGAACTGCCAACTCTCCCTGCACCAATCACCGCAATCATAATAGGCAAATAAAATCTCGTTTCACATAAACTATACGCTTTTCTGATGCTTCCTGCTTCTGCTCTTCTTAATTTCGACTTTGGCCACTCTGCCCGTTGCGGCTTTGCCGCTCGGCTTTGTCTTCACCCTCTCCTTGGACAATCGGAACTGCAAGTCCGCTCTGATGATCTCAAGACTTCTCATGACATCCTCGTAGGAGATGCCTGCTGGGAACAAGATGGCTGCAGTCGTGCCAGTGATCATCTTCATGTCTTGTCCGAATACTTCCACCAACTCTTTCGGAACCTGCAGAATCCCTGCTTCTGTTATTCTCGTTTTCAGCTCAACCAATTTCTGCTCACACCCTGAAAACTGGTAAAAGCCCGTTATTAGCGTTTACGTAGGCACATACACGTGTTCCTCTTTTCCAAACTTGACGCAGCAAAAGTTCACCCTTCAAAAAATGTTGACCTCACCTTGAGACACATCACAATCTTCAGACGGAACAAAACCAGAAACACGCAACGCTTCATAAACGAACCTATGAACAGCCAAACGTGCCTAGAGTCCCATTATGAACGCGTGAAAACCGCATCAGCAGACACTACGCTGGAAAAGCCTGCCAGCCCAAGAATATCTCCGTTCGAATTGACGCCCAAGACAAAGGGCACTTCAAAGAACGTTTAGGCATGACATGCTTCAGCTGAACATAAACCTAGCAAACGTTCTGAAACGAATCTGCCGAAACGAAACTTGTACACAAAAAGCTAGGGCAAGCTCTGGAAATATCGGCTTCTGCAACCCTAAGCATGGAACAAGTTTTGAACGTATCCCGAGCAAAAAGTAGATTTATATGCACGGAAAATAGAAGTTCAGGAAAAGCCCTGGTAGTATAGTCCGGTCACAGTGTATGTTTTCCAACAATGCCGGAATAGTATATGCGGCTGTCGCCCGCAGGACCCGGGTCCAAATCCCGGCCAGGGCGCCATGACTCCCCAGTTGACCTCTCGAAGACGATGCGCGAAAGCGTCTAGGAACCCCCTACTGCAGATTGGCCGACATTGTTTTCTGCAAAATCGATGGGTCACAAAGCGGAAGGAACAGAAGATGGCTGCCCTTGGTCAGCCTGTTTTTCATTCTTCTCCTTTTTCAATAATCTTTTTGAGTTTCTTCTCCATCTTCAGCTCGTAAACATGCTCTTTAACTGGCGGTGGCAGGCCTTTTCTTTCAAAGAGCAGATTGGGACGCACGATGCGTTTCTCGCCCACTTCAACCGTCGTTTTCTCGCCGTTGACGATGTCTTCGAACGTTTCCAATGCCTCAACAACCCAGTTTCCGCGGCTTTCAGACAGAACCCTAACTTTATGCTTACCCTTGTAGAATCGAACCTTCACACTCATAGGTTCCCACAAAATGTTCTCATGCCGTGAAAGATATAAAACCGACGCTTCTTCACCCTGAAATGCAGTCTCACGGCAACGCGTGCCTGTGACTCAAACTCCAAGTCAAAGCCCAAAAACATGTTTGAGTCATATGAGGGACTGCTTGAGAGTTGCGAGATAACAAGCAGGGCCTGTGAATTAGGCATCTTCGGCGTCGTAGAAAGGCGCCCAGAAAGCATAAGAACCTGTTCTTTTCATGATTTAAAAAGATAAGTTTGAGCTTTTCGCAGAAACAAGCATTCAACAAGTTTAAGGACACTTGGCTACACGAAATGCTGAAAAACACGGGAATCAATCAAGAAGAAAACCTGACGGTCACCGCCAGAGACTCTAGAAGCGGACTATGCGTAATCTGCAAAGGCTCAAAGCTCCTCTGCGGAAAGCTACGCTGTCCCGTTATGGTAAGGGTCAGCTGCTACCTGAAAAGCATTCCACTGATGGATAGGGAAGACATCGATGGAGCTTCGCCGCCCAGCGTTTTCGTTGGCAGAATCGGCTACCCAAACGTGTATGCTGGACCACTTGTGCCGCCTGTGCAAGCAGACACCAGCATGTACGACCTGCCTGAGCTTTGGTTCGGAAAATCCATTGAAGAAATCGTTGGTTTCCGCTCGATGCTCGTCCGCGGCAAACAGAGAGTTCACGTGCAAAGGTTCAGTGAGGCAGGAACGGTGATTGACAAGACACGCGAGCTTGCCCTTGCAGTCAAGCCTGTTGACATCGAACTGCTGCTTACCAAGAAGCCTCGCGGCAACATCTTCATGAGCGACGAAGTGCAGCCGTTCGGCCCTTCAGCGCCTATTAGAGACCTTCGGATGGGCAATACTACTTGGGACCACCACGTGGAGAAGGCGTACAGCGACACAGACCTTAAAGCGGTTCCTGCAGTGGTAGAGCTCTACGGCAAAGGCGTTCTCGAAACGAAGATCCAGCGTGCCTTCAGCGTCGGAGCCTTCGGCACAGAGAAAAACCGTCGTTTCGTGCCCACCCGCTGGAGCATAACAGCAGTAGACGACATAATCTCAAAATACCTCATGGAAAAGGTCAAGCAGTTCCCCGAGATCAACGAGTACCGAATCTACGAAAGCCGCTACTTGGACAACACGTTCGAAGTGCTCATGATCCCACGCCAATGGAGTTACGAGGCCATCGAAGCATGGTACCCGGGCACAGTGTGGAACCCAAACGGCAAACAGGTCGTCATGTTCGGAGATTGGGAGGGCTACGAAAAGAGAACCACATACGCCCAGATCGGCGGATGCTACTATGCTGCACGCCTCGCAGTCTCTGAACTCCTCATGAAAGAGCGACGCCAAGCCACCGTCATCGTCCTGCGTGAAGCCCGTCCAGGATATATAATGCCCGTCGGAGTCTGGCAGGTCAGAGAGAACGTGAAGAACGCCATGCGGCAGAAACCGTTAATGTACAACACGCTGAAGGAGGCACTGGAAAGAATCGCAAGCCAATTCCGCATCCCGCTCGAAAGTTGGGTTCAGGAAAGTCACCTGATACGAAACACTCTGTTCCAGCGTAGGATCACTGATTTCTGCCGCACATCAACAGCTTTGCATCGGTGAGCATTTCGTTCCTGTTAGCCAGTTGTTCTGCGGGCAAGCCATTTGGACAGTTCTGACCTGATAGCCGTTTCGTCTGCAAGCCTAAGCTCTTTTGTTTCTTTTGCAGCCTCCACGTTTCTGTTATGCTCATCAACCCGCCTGTTAGCCGCAACAACGATCTGCTCCAGCCAGTTCAGCTTCTCCTGCAGTTTGTCAAGCGTCGTCACGAGTTTCAGCTGGTCTCCCACGACGAGGACTTTCCTGTCCCAAAAGTCCAAGCTGGACCACAATTCAAGCTCAAACAATGTCTGCCAAGTATAAGATGGAACCGCGTCCAACGGCAAACTGATCACGTACGCGCCAGGCCTAAACGGGTCATTATGAATGCTGACATGTTCGACGCTTATGGGATGTTTGATGCTGATTTTCTTGGCTAATTCTGCCAACTTTCATGCCCAACTGTTATACTGAGGCAATCAAAAATTAAAGGTTGTGTTTCTCACAGGCTTTGGCCAAGCGTCATTCCTTGTAGAGCGCCGCCATCCTCTTGTACTTGTCCATCGTTGCAGTTACTATAGCCTTGGTTTCTTCAACGTTTTTCCATTCTTTGAACTTTACCCACTTGTGAGGTTCCAGTCTCTTGTACGTCTCAAAGAACTCTTGGATCTCTCTGAGCTTGTGCGGGTGCACATCTGCAATGTCATGGTAACCGTCAAACCTCGCGTCGTTAACTGGAACCGAAAGTATCTTGGCATCCTTTCCCTTCTCGTCCTCTACTATCAGCGCCCCGATAACCCTTACCTTAACTACGCAGCCAACTTCCAGCGGCTGATAACTAAGCACCATTATGTCCAACGGGTCATCATCTTCAGCCCAAGTCTGCGGAACGAAACCGTATTCAACGGGGAAAACCACAGAAGAAGGAATCACCCTGTCCAGCACGAACGATTCCCAATCCGAACGATACTCGTACTTATCCCTCGAACCGCTGATAACCTCGATAACCATGTTCAACAGTATCGGCGGCTTGTCACCCACAGGAATATCCTTCCAAACATTCATGCAGACCACAGTCTCACGGCAAGAGTTGAACTTGCTTATTTAAGTTTCCTAGAAGAACTCAGCTAACCTCCTAGTTTCAGCTCTGGAAAGTGTTTCTGCACATTTCTTAGGGTCCAAATGCTTGAACTCCAGACCGAGCACGCCAAGCGTTCTCTGGACATCCTTCGCGATGCTTGGTGCGGCCAACACGCCGCGTACCTCGCGGTCAGCCTTCGTCCTGACAGCTTCAACATATCTTGCTAACTGAATTGCCGCATCTTTTCCTGCTGTCTTCCGTTTGACTTCCACGACGACAAGCTTGCCGTTTCTGTCGACACCGTAAACATCAACAAACCCCGGTTCAACCTTCTTCTCGTAGCTTATGACTCTGAACCCTTCCTCCAGCAACTCTGGCTTAAGCAGCAAAGCTCTGTGCATGTCCACCTCACTGGCGTATAACGAGAACTCTCCCGAATCAACAAGCTTCAACGAGGAAATCAAACTGACTTCATCAAACAGCACAGCCACCGACTCGGACGGTCTGCGCCTCACAGCTCGAACCTCCAGCACAGCGTCCTTCGTGTGGACGTGAAACACCGTGTCTCCACCAGGCATCCAGTTAACGGGCTCATAGCCTGTTCCACGATGAACCAGAACCGAGCCATCAGTCTTCACGATCAGGATGCGCTCGCCCTTTTCAAGCTTCGACGATGCTCTTCCAACGTAACGCACCCAGCACCTGCCTACCACAATCAGCGTCCTGTGCTGAGACAAGCCTTCCTTCATAAGAGCCTCAGCTTCCGCAGCCTTCGGGTCAACGAGCACAGTCCAAGACTCAGACTTGACCAAAGCTACCTCACCAATACGTTTTAGAAGACTTGTCCACACATAAGATTTACCAAGGATGTCCGATGGACGGCTGGACCAAGAAGAGGCAAATAATGCGGCGCTACAACATCACTGCCGAAATGTATGATACGCGTTACGAGGAAGAACAGATTGCCAAGATTGAAGCGGCAATGAAAAACATCAACGTAAACCTTCGAAGCCTAGCCTTGGACATAGGCTGTGGAACAGGCCTGCTGTTTCAACATGCAGCCGAAATGTCAACTCAACTAATTGGGCTTGACCTTTCCAGGAAAACTCTTACACAGGCAAAAAAGCGCGCTGAACCGTTCAGAAACGTGCATCTTGTCTTGGCAGATGCTGATCACATACCGTTCGATAACGGTCTATTCGACAATGTTTATGCTTTCACAGTCCTCCAGAACATGCCAAGCCCAGAAGAAACATTAGCCGAGATCATGAGGGTAACCAAGTCAAACTCGACCATCGTGGTCACAGGCTTAAAGAAATGTTTCCAGCGCCAATCTTTCATGTCACTGCTTGAAGCTGCAGGTTTGAACCCTGTGAAACTTGAGGACGAAGGCAACCTGAAATGCTATGTTGCGGTCTGCAGCAAACTTGCTCCTTGAGATCTCGCAATAAATGAACCAAACTATATATGAAAGTAAAGGTAAGCCTCTTTCAAAAACGTGCGCAAACCGTCAAACTTGGTGATTGCCGATGCCGTTAAGAAAGTTGAAAGAGGAAACGGCTGACAGCTTAACGTTACAATGGGTTTTGCACGTGCAGAATTACAAGCTCACGCTGGACAAGAACAGGTGTGTAGGCTGCCAAATCTGCACTCTGGCCTGTCCGAAAGAAGCAATCACACTTCAGAAACAGCCAAGAACAAGCGGACAGAAAGCTCGAAAAGCAAAAGCCGATGTGGATTTATCGAAATGCAACTTCTGCGGAATATGCGACATAGCATGCCCATATGGCGCCATCAAAGTAAGCCTGAACGGCAAACACGCCCTTCCCGTTCTCGAGAAAGAAAGCTTTCCAGAATTCATACGTGACATACGCGTCGACGAGAGCAAAGTCAACGCTGAATGCTTGAACGTCAGCGACCCTTGCCCCCTCGGCTTAATTACCATAAAATCCGACGCAGCATCGGCAGCAGTCAAGGTTGAAGTCGACAAGGAACATTGCCCATGCTGCACACTCTGTGAAGTCAAGCTTCCAGGCGTGATGCATGTGCGAAAAATGTTCAGCGGAAGAATTAATATTCAGACGGAAAAGTGTCCAGAAAACTGCACAGATTGCCTAGACGTTTGTCCCATCAGGGGGGCACTTTGCATTTCCGAAACGGACAAGAAGGTGCGGTCAAACGAAGCTTTCTGCGTTTACTGTGGAGCATGCAAAGTGGTCTGCCCAATTGATGAAGCGCTCGAGTTGAAACGCACTCACATTAGCCACATGCCGATTCATTCTGGAGCATGGAATAAGACTCTGGAAAGGCTCACTTCGCCTGTTGAAATGACGAAGGAACTTAAAACCAAAGGCTCAACAAGGGCGAGGGAGTCAGTAAAAAAGAGAGTCGGATTGAAGGTCGATTAGCTTTGCCTAGGAAACCAGTTCAGAAAAAAGCTATGTCCTCACAGAGAAAAACCAGAAAACAGCATAAGGGACCAAGAATAGGGGTCTTCATCTGCCAATGCGGCACTAAAATCTCTTCAGTGATCAACGTTGACGAACTGACAGAATACGCCAAGAAACTGCCCAACGTCGTGTATGCTGAAAACATGAATTATCCCTGCAGCAGCCAAGGCCAAGACGAGATTGTGGCCTCGATCAAGAAGAACAAGCTTGACCGCGTCGTGGTAGCCGGGTGTTCACCTAGACTCTATGAGCCGACATTCCAACGTTGCGTGTCAAAGGCCAACCTGAACCCATGGCTGTTCGAAATGGCCAACATTCGAGAATTCTCATCGTACTGCCATAAAGCAAAACCTGAGGAAGCTACTCAGAAAGCAAAAGACACCGTGCGCATGTCTGTCGCCAAAGCAAGACTGCTTGAACCTCTCAGCCCAGTCGAGCTGCCTGTGACAAAAAACGTGATGGTCGTAGGCGGCGGGATCGCCGGCATCAGCGCTGCACTTGACTTAGCTGACATGGGCTTCAAAGTCTACATGGTTGAAAAGACAGAAACCATCGGAGGATACATGGCGCTTCTGGACAAAACGTTCCCAACGCTTGACTGCAGCATATGCATCGAAGGACCAAAAATGGTGGATGTGGGCAGGCATCCGAACATCGAAATCATCTCCTACGCTGACATAATGAAAGTCGACGGCTACGTAGGCAACTTCAGGGCAAGAATCAGGAAAAACCCAAGGTACGTTATAGCTGAGAAATGCACAGGATGCGGCGAATGCAGGGACGCTTGCCCAATCGAGTACCCCAACTATGCTGATATGAACCTAGGAGTCAGAAAAGCCATCTCTCCACCGTTCGGCCAAGCCGTGCCACTTACACATACAATCAACAGAGACTACTGTATCGAATGCTACAAGTGCATTGACGCGTGCGGTGCTCGACAGGCAATAAACTTTGACCAGAAGCCTGAAGAAGTAGAGGTTGATGTCGGCGCAATAATAGTGTCCATAGGCTACGACATGTATAATCCGCAAGACTTGGAATGGACAGGTTACGGAAAATACCTGAACGTTTTCACGGCTCTGGAATTTGAACGGCTCATACTTGCAGCAGGTCCCACAGGCGGAAAAGTGGTCCGCGCCTCAGACGGGCAAAAACCTCACTCAGTAGCATTTGTCCAGTGTGTCGGTTCCCGTGACATCAACAAGTATGAATATTGCTCAAGCTTCTGCTGCATGTACACACTCAAACATGCAGTGATGCTTAAAGAAAAGTACAGAGACGCAATAGACGTGTACGTTTTCTACAACGACATGAGAAGCAACTTCAAAGGCTATGAAGAATTCTTTAACAGAGCCCAGAAAAACGGCGTCAAATTCATCAGGGTAAAACTTGAAGACCGAAGAATAACAGAAGACCCTGCAACAGGCAACCTCACAGTATCCGCTGAAACAGAAGACGGCAGACCCGTCTCAGCACAAGTCGAAATGGCTGTACTGGCAAACGCGGCGATACCTCACCATACAGCACATGAACTGGCCGAAATTCTCAAAATACCACTCAACAAAGACGGTTTCTTTGTAGAATGTCAACCGAAAATCAGACCCACAGACACTGAAGTACCTGGCATATTCCTCGCAGGCGCCTGCCAAGGCTTGAAAGACATTCCGTACAGCGTTGCACATGGCAGCGCAGCCGCCGCCCAAGCCGCGGCTGTACTGAACAGGGGCACATGGGTTGTGGAGCCACTTGTCGCGAAAGTCAATGAGGACCTGTGTAGCGGTTGCAGAATCTGCGAATCAGCATGCGGTTACAACGCCATAAGTGTTGCGAAAGTCGGCGACAAGGACTTGGCCAAGGTGGTCGAGGGCCTGTGCCGCGGCTGCGGCATATGCAGTTCTGCGTGCCCAATGGATGCGATAACCATGCCCAACTATTCTGACAAGCAGATAGTCGCTCAGGTTCAAGCAGCAGTGGAGAAGGTTGAGAAGGCATGAATCAAACTTCAGCCCAGACAAAATCCAAAACAGAGGAACCGCGCATAGGCGTGTTCGTGTGCTACTGTGGTCTCAATATTGCCGGCACAGTGGACGTGGAAGCTGTGGCAGAGTACGCGCGCAAGCTGCCCAGCGTCGTGTACGTTAAAACGAACCGTTACACTTGTGCTGATCCAGGCCAAGAAGAAATCAGGAAAGGAATAAGGGAACACAACCTGAACAGGGTCGTCGTCGCCGCGTGCTCGCCGAGGATGCATGAACCCACTTTCAGACGGACAGTCTCTGAGGCGGGGCTGAACCCTTTCCTGTTCGAGATGGCAAACATACGTGAATTCTCATCATGGTGTCACCAGAGCACCCCCAAAGAGGCAACCGAAAAAGCGAAAGAAATAGTCAAAATGGCAGTTGCGAAAGTGCGGCTTCTTGAGCCTTTGGACGTCATTGAGGTCCCAGTCACCAACAGAGCCCTTGTTGTAGGTGCCGGCGTGGCGGGTGCAAGCGCTGCCCTAGACTTGGCCGAGATGGGCTACAAAGTTTACGTCGTTGACCGAGCAGAAATCATAGGCGGACACATGGCCCAACTGGGCAAAACATTTCCTGTCTTCGAATGCTCAAACTGCCCACAGCAGATACATTGCCCCAGATTCTCATGCGTGGCCACAAGAATAGGCGCAGTGGTCGTCAATCCGAACATAACACTGCTTACGTACTCAGACGTTGAACAAGTTGACGGAGTCATCGGCAACTACAAAGCAAGAGTCGTCAGGAAACCAAGGTACGTTGACGCGGAAAAATGCATAGGCTGCGGCAGATGCGCTGAAGTGTGCCCACTCCAAGTTCCCAGCGAGTTCGATGCAGGCATGAAAACGCGGAAAGCCATATACCTGCCTTTCCCAGATGCTACACCTTCGACCTACACAATTGACAAGGACACTTGTCTTCACTTTAAAGACGGCAGCTGCCGCAAATGCCAAGAAGCATGTCCAACGACTGCTGTCGATTTCGAACAGAAACCGCAGGAGGAAACACTTGACGTAGGCTGCATCATAATAGCCACAGGGTACGACGTTTACGAACCTCACGATTTAGCTGAGTACGGCTACGGAAAATACAAAGATGTCGTTACAGCCTTGCAGCTTGAAAGAATTGTAGACTCTGGAACGCAGGTTTTAGGCGAGATCTGGAAACCATCAGACCACAAGAAGCCCAGAAGCTTGACATACATCCAATGCGTCGGTTCCCGCGACATCAACAAGTTCGAGTACTGTTCAGGCTTCTGCTGTATGCTCACCCTGAAGAGCGCCGTGTTCCTGAAGGAAAAATACGGCGACACACTCGACATCAACGTAATATTCAACGATATGCGTGCCAACAGAAAAGGCTACGAAGAGCTGTACAGAAGAGCACAGGAACTCGGAGTCAGATTCATCAGGACGAAACTGGCAAACAGGAAAGTGGAAGAAGACCATGAAACAAAAAAACTAACAGTCTACGCTGAAAAAGAAAACGGCGAACAGGTCACGGTGGAAAGCGACATGATAGTCTTGGCGACCGCGGCAATTCCAAGCAAAGGCTCAGAGGAAGTTGCCCGAATCTTCAACATAAGCCGCGGCGGAGACGGCTACTTCATGGAAAGCCACCCGAAACTGAAGCCCATCGACACTCCTGCAGACGGTGTTTTCGTTGCAGGAGGATGTCAAGGACCTAAGGACGTGCCCTACAGTGTTTCCCAAGGAATGGGGGCAGCAGCACGAGCAGCCACTATACTGTCAAAGCCCACATGGACAATCCAGCCGATCATAGCCGTAGTAGACCCTGAAAAATGCCGAAACACCAAAGTCAAATGCGGGATATGCGCCAAAGCATGCCCATACGGCGCGATAAGAGTACTCGAAGGCCATGCTGCAGAGGTGATGAATGCAATGTGCCATGGCTGCGGAACATGTGTCGCAGAATGCCCCGCGGACGCCATAACACAGAAACACTTTACTGACGCACAGATCATGTCCCAAATAAGAGCAGCGTTGGAAAAAGACCCTGAAGACAAGATCTTGGGCTTCCTATGCAACTGGTGCAGTTACGCAGGCGCGGACTTGGCGGGAACCAGCAGATTTGAGTACCCGCCGACCGTGCGTCCCATACGCGTAATGTGCTCAGGAAGAGTAGACAGAGACTTCGTCTTGGAAGCTTTCAGACTTGGCGCTGGAATGGTTCTTGTGGGAGCATGCCACCTGCCTTATGACTGCCACTACATCAGCGGAAACTACAAAATGAAAGCCAGAATGGACGCGTTGGCGCCGATGATGCAGAAGTTAGGCATGAGCCCTGAACGACTGCACGTCGAGTACGTCTCAGCGGCGGAAGGGGTAAAGTTTGCGGAAATCGTGAAAGAAATGACTGCACAGATGAGCGCTCTTGGAAAAGAAAAGATCAAGGCTGAGAACGCGAAGATGAAACCGTATCTTGAGAACATGCTGAAAAGGAAAGAACAGAAGAGCTAGTGCCTGAGTTGTGAATGGCCCATGAAGAGAACCAGCTTTCTTGAAGCCATTACAGCTGAGGAAAACTTTGAACATGATTTTATCGCTCGTCTATGCGCTAGTTTAATATATCAACTGAAATGTTTACATTTGGTGAGTATGGAGGGATAAGCTTGTTCGGCTACGCAGGTCGAATTCTTCTTGTGGACATGACAACTGGAAAGATCAGCTTTGAACCGTTGAACGAAGAATACGCCAAAAAGTACATCGGCGGCATAGGTCTTGGAATGAGACTTTACCTCGACCATTCAAGGGCTGGCGTAGACCCGTTCAGCCCCGAAAACCCGCTCATATTGGCAACGGGTCCAATTTCAGGCACGATGTGGCCGACAGGCGGCAACGGGCACGCATTCGTTTCCAAGTCACCACAAACATTCGGCATCGGCGAATCCAAAGCTCACGGTTCATTCGGAGCTGAGATGAAACGGGCAGGCTACGACGCCATAATCATCATGGGCAAAGCTGAAAAACCAGTGTATCTCTGGGTTGACGATGATTCGGTTCAGCTCGTAGACGCTTCACATCTGATGGGCAAATCCCCAAGCGAAACAGAGGACGCGTTGCGGGAAGAACTGGGTGACTACTATATTCGCGTCGCTGCAATCGGCGTCGCTGGCGAGAAACTTTCACGGATAGCCTGCATAATGAACGACAAGACGCGAGCTGCTGGCAGAACTGGCCTTGGAGCCGTCATGGGTTCAAAGAACCTTAAAGCAATAGCAGTCCGTGGAACGAAAGACGTGGCAGTCGCAAAAACAGACGAGTTCATGGAGTACGTGAAGGAATTTCATGAGAGAATGAAAGGGCCAGCCACGCAGAAGTACCGCACGTTGGGTACGCCTGAGAACATTCTTGTGCACAATTCCCTGTCATGTATGCCTACGAGGAACTATCGGAACAGCAGGTTTGAGGGAGCTGAAAAAGTAAGCGGAGAAGTCCTTAATGAAAAGTACGTGGCAAAAATCATCGGTTGCAGCTCCTGTGCGATGAGGTGCGAACATGAAGTCGTCGTTCCAGAAGGCCCGTACAAGAACACGATGACAAGGATGGAATATGAGCCGCTCTGGGCGCTTGGACCATACTGTGGCGTCGACAGCTTAGACGCTATAATCAAAGCCATGGACCTCTGCAACTATTATGGTGTAGACGCCATAAGCGCCGGCGTAATCGCAGGGTTTGCGATGGACTGCTACGAGACTGGAATACTCA
>Ga0078972_1013961_pt1 | contig 12967 bp, 11 predicted proteins | sample YelNatPaOPGAMG01_FD_67568 | JGI IMG/M metagenome (GOLD analysis project Ga0078972, IMG submission 67568) | Hot spring thermophilic microbial communities from Obsidian Pool, Yellowstone National Park, USA - OP-RAMG-01 (SPADES assembly) (version 2) | ecosystem: Environmental > Aquatic > Thermal...
TCGGTCCCAGGTGTAGCGGGTTCACTCGCCAGCGTATCGAAAACTTTTACTGGGCCGGAGCCAGTAGGCGCTTCCATGAGCAGCCGCCTTAATTCTTTGCCAGGTTTGAAAAACGGCAGTCTCTTAGACAAAACCCCAATTTCCTCCCCTGTTTTAGGGTTCCTGCCGCGATATTCTTTGTAATCTCGCGATTCAAAAGTTCCAAATCCTCGTATCTCTATCCGGTTTCCTGATACGAGTCCTTGCGAAATGGTTACGAAGAATTTATCCACTACTTCCTCTGCCTTGCGAATAGGTAATTTCAGCTCGCGGCTTATCAACTGGATAAGGTCTGATTTGTTCACCCCGAACGCCCTTTCCGTACGTATCGAATCCCTCGCATGGGTTAGTGGTGTATGCAAAACGCTGAGACTGACAAATAAAATAATAAAACTCTGTTTGAAGTCCATGTCAACCATGAATTCAGGACTTGGCATCCGAAGAATTTGTCATGACACTCATGCCATTTTGCCTAATCTGATACGCGTCTCGTCCATAATGGGGCATCACCGTGCAGAGGAGACCACCATGGCTAATGCTGTGGGCGAATTCATTCGTGAGATCAAGGGCGGAGCTATGCAATCCAACAAGAATATAACGCTCGGTCGCCCCTTCTGGAAGCGTGATGCGGCAATAGATTTCCTCACGCTGGACCAGGCGCACTCAAGGAATATCCTCCTCCTGACAGAGGAGAGCGAGGAGCTCCTGCGCTCGAACTAAAGGTTATAACCGCTTCGGATCAGAAGCTTCTTTTGCTTGACTGAGAGGACCTTGTCGGAGCAAAACAGAACCGCGCACTAAAGATGGGGATTCTCTGGACCCAACTCCCCGACACGCATATCCCTCTGTTCCGCGTAGAAGAGGGACGATGGTCATACCGAAGCAGGCAGTTTGAGAGTGAGTCGCGATCCGTGGGCCCTCGGCCCACTAGGAGGAAGACGGAGGCCATATCTTGAACTTGTGGCCTGGGCATGATTTCCTAATCGGAACAAGAACTTGTATAGCAGGAGATACTGGAAAAATACGAACGCACGAAAGTCGGACTTTGCCGATGAAGGAATAGAAGATGCTTGATCATCTAGAGAAACCTTTTGCCCGCTGCTACTGGGTAAGGTCGAAGAAGCTGCTAGCGGGAAGTTATCCTGGCTCCCGGGACCCAAGAGAGGCGCTCGAGAAGCTTCGAGGGCTCCTACAGTGTGGGGTGCGGCGCGTGGTGAATCTCATGGAGGAGGACGAAAAGGATCACAGTGGGGAGGATTTTGTTCCCTATGAGATGACTTTGATAGGGCTCGCCCGAGACGGGGGCGTTGACCTCGATTGTATAAGGTATCCAATAAGAGACGGCGGTGTGCCATCAATCGAGAAGATGGTTGCTATTCTCGATGACATAGACCACGCAATCGACCATGGGAAACCTGTATATGTACACTGCTGGGGAGGCGTGGGACGGACCGGTACTGTAATTGGCTGCTATCTGGCTCGACACGGGATAGCCGTTGGTCAGGCATGTTTGGAACTGATACAGGAACTCAGGAGAAACGATCCCATGGCGGCCCGCATTTCACCAGAAACTGACGAACAACGGTGGATGGTTGGTTCTTGGGACGCCGGAGCCTGACTCTTGGGGAGAGGCAGTGAAAGATATTTAAGAATTGGTCATGGCCGTCTTAATGCTTATAATCGGAACGCCAGAGCAAGGAGTTCTTCGTCGGCCCAAACCAAGAAGCATCCCAAGAAGCCGAGGGATGAGGCCGCTATGGGCTCCTAGACGGACGTGACTGCGCGTGCCATGAAATTTGCAGCCCGGAACAGCGATTCATATGGTTCGCTTCACAGACCTCGTATAGGGGAGGCGCTATGAGTGTTGAGTTGTGGATTGGCGAGGAGTTTGAGTATGGCCACGAGATGGAGGCGTTGGCCTTCTTTCTCCAGAACATGGCGCGTTACTACAGCGCCGACCCCACGAGATTCTGCGTAGTGGCTAATTTGATCGTCAATAACAATCCCATAGATCTTGCCGTTGTGAAAAACAATTGGATAGGGGTCATTGAATTGAAACATGTGAGCGGGCCGGTCTTTGGCGGGGAGAATGGGGATTGGACCGTCGGCGAAGGCCCCCAAAAAAAGTGTCTGCATGGGGGATCGAGAGGCAACCCTTACCACCAGGTCAGAGCCTACCGCATAGCGCTTATCAAGTTTCTCGAACAGCGCCGAAACAAGTTTCTCCTGCCGCGGGTTGGTCTCGAACCCCGATTAGATCACGTCACGGGTATCGTTGCCTTGGAGCCTACGGCGCCGAAAGGCTCTCAGATTGATATTCGGGACATACGGTGGTTCAAGGTTGTGGGGCTGGACAATCTGCACCGAGAGGTCTTTCTGGCCCGTTCACCAGAACTCTGGTTAAAACCCAAGGAGATTACAAGGCTGCTCGAGGATGTGCTCCATGTGCGCAGGGAAGACATCAGTAAATATATAGACAATCGGAAAATAATTGCTGTCTCGCCAACATTGCCTGAGAAAGAGACTGCTTCGACCGCAACGCCGGCATTGACCGCAGCAGACGCGCATGCTCCGGGGTCGGTACAAACTCCGGCGGCCGCGAGGGAAGCTCCTTCGAGAAAAACCACGGCATCTGTTCCGCGGAACGAGGCTGTCCTCGAGCGAGCGACTTTATCGACGGCAGCGCCTCTTCCCCAAGGAAGGACAATGCTTGAACCGGCAGAGGCGCCTCCTCAAGAAATCGCTCAATCCAAACCCACTGCCTCGATTGTTGATTTCAAGCCGCAGCCCTTTGAGGAAGAGCCCTGTCTGGTGTGCAGCCTGGGAATGCCTGGGTGCGCAGTGAGGAAAATCAGGGGAAATGTCGAGGCCATCGCCACGTCGGGAGACTCTCAGTATATTCTTCGCCTCACCAACGAGGATTTCGACCTGCTCTCTATCCCTGTTCATCAGTCGTGGAACGAATATGTTCGACGTTTGAAATCGTGGCTCGATGTGAATGAAAGCGTTCCGGCGATTCTTCTCCACTTGGAGAAGGATGGCGAGACGTTACGTGTAGGCGAGAACAGCCTTCTCGTCATCGAGCCTGACTGGCTGATCAATGTTACTGACATGACAAAAGTGGAGTTTTGCTCGAGGCAGTTGCTCCTCGATCGATTTGTTGGCTCCCCGACGAATGAGCATATGATACGCGGCAACTTAGTCCATTTGCTCTTTCCGGATATTTGGAAAGCGAAGAGAGGCAAGGAACTTGCCCAAAGACGTCTTGAACTGCTGAGAAAACAGGTGGGAGACTTCATCGCAAGCGAGTCTTCGCCTGACCAAATCGCTCAAAAGTGCGATGACGCCATCGAGCATATCAGCCAGTGGGTTGATCGCCGTAAGCGCGCCACTCGGCTTCGAACAGAGACGTTTGTCTTATCCCCAACGCTCGGAATGAAAGGCAAGATAGATTTTCTTTGGGAGGAACCCACGAAAAATCAGATCGTCGGGATCGGCGAACTCAAGACTGGGAGGAGCCAAGGCGACAGCCCAAAGCCCGGTCATGCATTGCAGCTTCTTTCTTACACCATGATGCTTCTTGCGCGTGGAGAGATCAGCATTGATGAGGTACACGCCTTACTGCTTTACAGCGGCAATGACATGCTGGGAAACCAAGGCAACAATTTGCATCGAAAACTGGCGCCGACGTTTCAAACTGTTCGGAATGCGGTCAACGTGCGAAATGATCTCGTTTTGATGGAGCTCACCGGCGCATCCCAGTTCGAGACAAACATGAATAAGTGCCGCGGCTGCAAGGATTTTAATATGCCTTGCGCTCTCGTTGCGCTTCTTGGGGACGAGGAAGACCCCCGCCCCGTTGAGACAACGAAATGGCTTCCGCCGCACATCGCGATACCTTCCGAGAGGGCGAAGGCGTTCTTTCAGCACTATGCATCGTTGATCACTGCCGAGTTGAAGGCCGTCAAGGCGATACACGCAAACCTGTGGCGCAAGACTCCCGAACAACGAGTAGAACAGGGAATAACCTTTAGGGTCGAGAGTTTTCGCAATGCAGCCCCACTGAAAACGGGATACTGTTACGAGCTGAAGGGTCCCAACAAGACTGATTTCAGGGTGGGCGACGCCGTGCTCGTCAGCGATGAGCGGGGTCCTTCACTTGGGCGGGTGTCCCTGGGCGTTATTCAGGGCACATCAGAAGACGGCCTGCAGATTACATCCAACGAGGAGATTCGGTTCGCGCCGGCATGGGTTGATCCGTACACGAACGAGAACCTTACCATACGACTCTTCAAGGGCCTCTATCGCTTCGTGTCCAACCCGACTCACCTCCATGACGCGATATTCGATGGGAAATCTCCTGAGTTCGGGAGCTTGCCTATTTCTGACAAGTCTTTGGTGGACATTCTGAGTAAGGAGGAGCTTAACGACTTACAGAAGAAGGCTTTGCAATGGGCCCTGTGTGCAAAGTCTTACTGTATTGTTCATGGGCCTCCGGGGTCTGGCAAAACCAGACTAATACGAGCCATTGTCAAGGCCCACCGGCTTCTTCACAAGAGGGTGTTGATTTGCACGGGGACAAATCGCGCCTTGGATGAGGCCATGAAGTCTGTCCTTACCGAAGAGATGAGGAAAGAGGCGCTGAGACTGGGGGATGCTGGCGCCGTGACAGATAGCCGCGTGAGGGCAGTCACCTTGGAGGGGCTCATCGAAGGAATAGAACCGCTGGACGCCAAGATCGCTGCTGGTATCAATGCATTGCGAAATCGTGCGGTGGTGGGCATCACAGCCAGTTCACTGCAATCGGGCAGGTATGAAAAGGTGCTCGGCGAGTTCGATCTCGTGGTGATTGACGAAGCGGCCCAGTTGACTGCGCCTGCAACCGTAGGCTGCATCAGTTTTGGAAAGCGGTTTGTACTCATAGGAGATCACCATCAGCTTCCCGCCGTGGTGCAAAGCGAGGGCCTGGATCACGATGATGGAAACGACGCCAACGGACCGTGGTCGCGCCTTTCCAAGTCTCTCTTTGAAATACTTTATGAAAGGGCCATCAAAAATTCGGGACGTGAAATCGTTCTCCTGAAGGATCAATACAGGATGAATGATCATATTTGTTCGATTCCGGCTGTTATGTTCTACAAAGGGGCGTTGAGGCCCGGAACGCGCAAGATATCGGATGCACGACTCGCAATAGATGTTCGAGGGCTTGAGGGTTTGGAGAGGAAGGTTCTTGATCCTCAAGAATCGGTCAAATTTGTTGACGCGCCGCTGGATGATTCTGGGGGATTGCGAACCAATCTCACAGAGGCGCAAACCATCTGCAGGATCGTAAGGGCCCTGATCCTGTGCAAATACGGTCTCGATCGGGACGACGCCCTGGGTATTATATGCCCCCGTCGTGCTCAGGTGGAGCTTGTCAGAAGGCAGTTGGAGCAACTCTTGAAGGAAATGCATCGCATCCACACCCCCGAAGGAAGACAGATACTCGATTCAGTGAGCACAGTGGACAGATTTCAGGGGAGTCAGAGAGAAATGATCATCGTTTCTTTCGGCATGACAGATGGCGTTGTTTCTGAACACCTGGCGGATGAGAGACGACTCAACGTTGCCATGTCGAGGGCGCGTCATAAGTTGATCCTGCTTGGCAATCGAAGGGCGCTGAGTGACGAGCCCTTGTTCGCGAAACTGTTCGAATCAATGGAAAACGAGCTGCCGTATGAGGATTGGTATGTGAAAGCCACCTGTTAGCCGTTAAATTCAGAGTCGCTCTTCGTTTTGTAGCAGCGATGCTCAAAGGTTTTGTCGGAATGAGACCGACGTCACAGACAGCATGTCTCGAACGACTCGTTGGTTGCGATGGTCCCCTTTGGGCGAGCAGTTTGCGCTGGTTCTCGCTTGACCATGCCAACACGGTCCGGCGTCCAGAATACCTGCATTCCCTCTTCCGCGGGAAGGACGCCGACGGGCGGTTCATCGAATTTGCGACTACTTCCGAGACCAGGAGTGAGCGATAGCTGGCTCACGTGAGCAGCTCAGGCTTCGGGATAACTTTGATGGCCTTTCTTCCCATTTGTACAATTGATTCCGCCTTGTGAATAGCATTGAAGCCTCACGCATAATATGGCATTATGATGCGTAGGTGACGCGCCAATGAATATCAGGAGAGAATGGCTATGGATAACATCACGAACGTTCTTTACAGCCTCCTTCCTCTCATCATCATAATCTTTCTTTCGTGGCTGTTCAGCCAGATGGGCGCCAAGGCAAAGAGGAGAGCGGACACTGCTCAGAAGGAAGCGCCTTCTCTCCCCGGCGACCAGATCATGGACATTCTACTAGGCAAAGGCGCGGCGACGAAGGATCAAGCGCCGCAGGCAACGGAGAGCCCCGCAGGAAGCTCGAGCATGACCGTGGAATCGTGGGATATTCAGAGGCCCGCTTCCAGACCTGAACCTACGCCTAAGCCTATTACTCCGAAGTGGTGGGGCGCGTGAGCGCGATGTAGTCGGACGAGAGAATGAAGAGGTCCTGCCAAAAGAACCGAAAAAGAGCCCTTACCTGCATGCCAGTGGTTTTTGTGATGATCATGCTTCTCGCAGCGCCGGCTTTCGTTTGCTGGGGCGCAGAGGGGGAATCAACCGACCCATCTCAGTCAGGATCTCACGGCGCATTTTCTTGGGAAATGCCCGGCAGGGTATCCATTTTTGATCTGCAGTTTGGGCCTGCCATATATAAGAATGGCGAATTTGTATTTCAAGGAGACAAGAGGTCCATCAGCATAGATGAATTTCCGGACCGACTCACCCTCGTTGTGAGGTTTTCGTATCAGTCCTCTCAATCGGAAGTCCCTTTGAAATTCATGATCAGACTGCCGGATACAAGGCAATATGAAGAAACGGTGCGACTTCCAAGTCGCTCCGGTCATTATGCGTATCACTTCACGATTCATAATCCTCGCGATTTCTTGGGAACGGGGTACATTTACCTCTACTATGGTTTCAGCATAGTGGACGTGCTGGATTTCAACATAGCTGCCGGTCGTTAGTAAATGACATCGATTTCTTCGCCTCCTCTCCCGTCGGGCGGTTCAGCGACAAAAAAGAGGCTTGACATACTTATTTACGAGCGGGGGTTGACGCGCTCGCGTCAGCACGCGGCCGCGCTGATAATGGCTGGCAAGGTATTCGTGAATGGCGCAAAAGTAGAAAAGGCCGGCGCGCAAGTAGGGGCGGACGCGTCTGTGCGCATCGTAGAAGACAGGCCATACGTCAGCCGCGGGGGCGTCAAGCTTGCCGGCGCGCTCGAACACTTTGCCATTGATCCCCGAGGCCTCGTGATATTGGACGCAGGGGCTTCCACTGGCGGCTTCACCCATTGCCTCCTGGAAAAAGGCGCTCGCCAAGTCGTTTGCGTGGATGTAGGCTATGGTCAAATGGACTGGCAGCTTCGCAACGACCCGAGAGTTCTGCTCACGGAACACACGAACATTAGGCGCCTGGAACCGGAGATGCTGCCCGTGGCATTGGACGCGGCGGTGGCCGATCTCTCGTTTATTTCACTGAAGCTCGTGTTCCCGGTCATCCGGCGTTTGCTGCGCCCTGATTCGTGGTTTTTGCCCTTGGTCAAACCCCAGTTCGAGGTCGGCAAGGCAAACGTGGGGAAAGGCGGCGTCGTTCGCAATCTTGAGCACATAGCACGCGCGCTGGCCGAGGTGAAAGCCGCCGCTGCGAAGGCGGGCTTCGAAGTAAGGGGAGAGGTGGAAAGTTCAATTCGAGGCGCCAAGGGCAACAGGGAGTTCTTTCTTTATCTCGTCTCGTGTTGAGGCCCCCCGGCTGATAATATCCTCCGTTTGATACGCAAGTGTTTGTCTTGACTTGAAGCACAAAATATGGGTTTCATCATGAAAGCGAGTGTTGTCGCCGGCCATTAATCCATAGAAAGGGTGAGGTATGTCGTTTCCGGACCTTGAAACTCAGATGAAACATATCATGAGGGGCGTTGAAGAGATCATCAACGAAGACGAAATGAGGTTCCGCATTTCTCGCAGCATCGCTTCAGGCGTTCCCCTACGAATCAAACTCGGGGTTGATCCCACCGCATCGGACATACACCTGGGCCACATGGTGACCATTCGCAAACTCAAACACTTTCAAGACATGGGGCATACCGCAATCTTTCTCGTGGGCGACTTTACAGCGCGAATAGGAGACCCCACCGAACGATCCGAGGCTCGCGTGAGGCTGACCAAGGAACAGGTGTGGGAACATGCCAAGACCTACAAACAGCAGGTCTTCAAAATCCTTGACGAATCAAAGACCGAAATAAGGAGCAACGGCGAATGGTTTGACGCAATGTCCTTTGCCGACTGTCTCGATCTCGCGTATCGATCCACCGTCGCTCGAATGCTCGAACGAAACGATTTCGAAAAAAGATATAAAGAAGGCAGCCCTATCTCCATCACGGAATTTCTCTATCCCCTTATGCAAGGCTATGATTCGGTGGCGTTGCAATGCAATGTGGAACTCGGTGGGACCGATCAAAAATTCAATCTCCTGGCTGGCCGTGATCTGCAAATCCAGTTCGGGCAAGAACCGCAGGTGGTGATCATGACGCCTCTGATCGAGGGACTCGACGGCTCCAAGAAGATGAGCAAAACCGAACGAAACTATATCGCGGTGGATGATCCCCCTGAAGACATGTTTGGGAAAACCATGTCGATACAGGATTTCCTCATCCCGAAGTATTTTACTCTGTTGACGAACGTGGATGAATCTCTCGTGGAACAGTATAAGAAGGCGTTGGAATGCGTTGAATTGCACCAGGATCCTGCTGACCCATTTCACCCCATGCAAATCAAAAAGGCCCTGGCTCGCAGCATCGTCATGGAATACCATGACCAGAGCGCTGCGCGACGCGCTGAGGAGCATTTCGAGAAGGTCGTGCAGCGAAAGGAACTTCCCGAAGAAATTCCAGTCCGCACCATGAAAGCCCCTGAGATGCAGATCTACGAAATTGCTGCAGAGTGCGCGGGCATCTCGAAGGCAGAGGCAAGACGTCTAGTCAACCAAGGGGCTGTCAAACTGAATGGAGAAAAAATTTCTGATCCTGCAACGGTGATCACTCTGGGGCGCGACGAACAGACGCTGCAAGTAGGCAAACGCCGGTTCTTCAAGGTCAAGACAGCGGTGTGACGTCGTGTCGCTGCGTCAGGATGCCCCGTTTTCATGCGGCCTTATCGAAAGGCGTGACAATGTCTCATTTCTCATGATAATATGTAATGATATGGCTACATGTTGTCGCGGAAGGGGAATGTAATGTATTGGGGCAAGAGAATTGTCTTTTTATCGGCGTGTCTGCTCTTTGCGATGGAGCTCTCCGCAGCCGCGTCCTGATGTGACAGCGGCATGGGCTCCTGGTCAGGCGCTCCCGGGATGTACGGAAATATGCAGGCAAATTATGGCGCATACGGTATGCAGCCGCCGCAACAATATATCATGCCGCCGCAGCAGCAACCTGCTCCGTTTCAGCAGACGGTTGCGCCGACGGGCAATCCGGAGAGGCAAGGGGATTATGGAGCTCAGCCTGTCAGAGCGCATGAAAATCCTCCGGCCCAGAGAAGGCCAGCGCCTGCCCACGAGACGAGGTCTGCGATAAACGCGAACGCGCCAAAGTACGCGGCCCCAGTGGTTCAGCACACCGCGGCCGACCAAACCAAGGCGGTTGGTCTGGGCAAGCTTCTCGGCGTGGCCATAGGGGGGCGCCAGCCTTCGGCCACCAGGGGAAAATTGCCATTTGGCTCGCTCTGGTAGCCGACGCGCCAGACCCTGGTCTCGCCGCTCATTGGCCAGGGCATGACGACAAACAGCATGACCTTGCCGCGGCGCCCCCCATGCGTTCCCGTTGTTATACGCTCGCTTTGCCTTGAGGCTAAAGACGCATGCACCAGATATCCAGAGAAATTCACAGGGGTGTGCGAAAAAAAGTTTTGGAAATGTCTGTATCCTCTCGAGACCTTATGGTATATCTAGTACGGAATCTTTGCGTGATGGAATGGGGGTATTTCCGTGGACGAAGAAACTAAACTGGCGAAACCAATAGCAGTGGAGCTGGATGCAGAACCCGATGCGCACTGGTGGCCAAATGGAAAAGACTTTGACGGGTGGTTAACAGACGATACGGATGCAGAAGTCATCGTCGATGAAGCGTTGATGGCGCCGCTTCCCACTGAGGCCGACTATCTCAAGCAGCGGCTGGAGTGGATCAAGGAGAGTCATGAGCTGTTGAAGCAATTCACTCCGAGAGAGTTGAAAGCGCTCCTGACGCTTAAACGGAATACTTCACCCAAGGCATGGACATTACGGGAGGACCTTTTGGTGCTGACTATGTCCGCCAGTAACAAGGAGATAGCTGATCAATTGAAGGACAGGAATAAAGAGGCGGTAAAGAAGCGCCTCCAATTGCTCAAATCAAAAGGATTATCCAAGAGACAAATGGAGTCGGAGGCTGAAACCGCCGAAGCATAGCGCTGCTGACGATGAGAGCAAGGAGTGGAAAAAAGTTTGGACATAGCGACGAGACAGGGGTAAGATAGGACTGTCGGGACGTGGCTCAGCCTGGTAGAGCACTGCATTCGGGATGCAGGGGTCGCTGGTTCAAATCCAGTCGTCCCGACCAGTAAAATCAATGGATCAGGTCATGCCGCAGCATGGCCTCTTTTTTTGTCTGAAGCTTCTCGAGAGTAAACGCGAATCAGCAGAGGCTTGATTCGGTGATTCATGATAGGTGAGATTACCGCCTCGCCCCGGCGGGGGCGCATTGCGATGGCAAGAGCCCCTCGCGTGTCATTGCGAGCGAAGCGAAGCAATCTCGTGATAACTCTTGAGAATAAATACGAACAAATCCGGTTCCTTTTCATGGTGAATTTCATAGTTCGCCCAATGGCCTTCTCCCGAAGTCGGCGAAAGTAGTCGCGACAGGTCAGCGGGAAGAACTCAACTGCGGCCTCGACCTTAACTGAAGGACGGCGCCGCGATATCCCTCGATCAGCGCTGCTGCAGGGAGATAAGAGGTTAAGAATGTTGGATGTCCTGACAAGTATGGACGCATGGATTGGATTTCTCACGCTGACTGCTCTGGAGCTTGTCCTGGGCATCGACAATATAATATTCATTTCCATTCTCGTTGACAGGCTACCGCCGGACAGACGCCAGTTGGGGAGGCGTCTTGGATTATTCTTTGCCATGTTCATGCGCATCGGTTTACTCTTTGTACTGTCCTGGATAATAGGAATCACTGCGCCATTGTTCACAGTGCTGGGCCACGGGACCTCTGGAAGAGATCTGATACTTATCGGAGGGGGACTTTTCCTTCTATGGAAGAGCACGAAAGAAATCCATCACCTCCTGGAAGGAGGCGCCGTTGAGACGCCGAAGCATGTCAAGGCAAGTTTCACGGGGGTTATCGTTCAGATCATGGTCGTGGACATGGTTTTCTCGTTGGATTCCATCATCACCGCTGTCGGTATGGTCAATAAGCTTTCTGTGATGGTTGCGGCCGTAATTGCATCGGTTGCGTTGATGATGGCTTTTGCGACGCCAATTGGACAATTTGTCAGCGCTCATCCTACAATCAAGATGCTAGCCCTTTCGTTTCTGGTGGTCGTAGGGGTTGTACTCATTGCCGACGGCTTTGGTCATCACGTGCCCAAGGGGTACATCTATTTTGCCATGGCCTTCTCCGTAAGTGTGGAGATGCTGAATATTCGCATCCGCAAGCGCTGGTCGCCGCATGACATTGACTATCCGGCGACAAAGACTGGATAAGACATATCCAAGACGTTATATTTGGAGAGTGACCACTAAAGCGAACAGACTTGGAGCCATTTCCCCTTAATTCTAGGAGGCTGCATGCTGATTGAATCGTACGATCTCCAGATCGACGTCGCGGACCATAGCGCCGACGTCTTTGAATACGAAGCCATCGCGCATCTGCCTGTGGACATAAAGGAAGTCCTCCCTTATCTGAATGCCGTGTTTAAGAATGGGACGTATTTTTCCGATGGCCCGGTTTTTTCATGGCGTCTCGATGACCACAAGGTGGGCGTCTGGCATGACCGTATTGCTGCTGATCATCTTGAAAGCAGAGAGCAGGCCAAACAGGTCATAGACCGACTCGTTGGCATCGTCAATGATGTGTGGGAAAGGCGGGCCGAGATTGAACCTGACAGCGTCACCCACGAAAACCTGCAGCCGTTGGAACTCTATAGATTGCTTCCCAAGACCAATTGCAAGGTCTGCGGGCAAAGTTCTTGTTTTAATTTCGCGCTGAAGTTGGCGGCGGGTCTGATGGAACTTCGTCAGTGTGAGCCGCTTTTTGGGGAGTCCCGATACCGCGATCAGCTTGCGCAATTAGAACAGCTCATGGCATTGAAACGTCCATTGCTCTGACGACTTCATTGGGGATGCTGCAGCTCGCGCTGGCTGACGCCCCCTTGCCTCTGCCCAACTTCTTGACCAGTGGAACGACGTATTCGCTCAGGGTATCGCCTGACAAAGCATTTGTGTCGTCCTCGCCAGTCGATGCACGCGCTGCCGCTTCTCCAAAATTTCTGCCGGAACAAGGTGGGCGCCGGCCTGAACATGGCGCCTTTCAATGTCCTCGTCGCGGGAGAGACAGCATCAATCAGTACTGCTACAGTTTTCGATCTGCCATGCCGTACTCAACCCGGAGTCCAAGAGACTGTACATTGATTGGCGCTTTCGTGGAAAAGACGCGGTCGGGATACCAGTTTACTTTGGGAAATGGCTGCAGCAGTCAGAATATGCTTTTTTCAAAAACATTGCTTCGGCGGCAGCCATCGGCAATTTCGATTTGACTTATTGGCAATCCCTTTGTATATGTTACGGAGATGTCATTTCTATTATATAGC
>Ga0078972_1013962_pt1 | contig 12965 bp, 13 predicted proteins | sample YelNatPaOPGAMG01_FD_67568 | JGI IMG/M metagenome (GOLD analysis project Ga0078972, IMG submission 67568) | Hot spring thermophilic microbial communities from Obsidian Pool, Yellowstone National Park, USA - OP-RAMG-01 (SPADES assembly) (version 2) | ecosystem: Environmental > Aquatic > Thermal...
CGAGGATCATCCGCCCTCCGAGGAAGCGCACCTGTTCCTCTACGAATGCGAGAAGCCTGGAGCCCAACCCCTGTTTCTGCCATTGGGGGTGCACGGCAATCCAATAAAGATCGTAAGTTCCCTGAGTCATGGGAGCGCGACCATAACAGACATAGCCCAAGGGATGGTCTCGATCGTCCACCAGACAATGGATCGTGTAATCCTCCTGATCCCGATCGCCGAGGACGATGTCGATGAGCTCCATCGCTACCGCGATCTCTTCCTGGGTGAAGACCCTTGTCGCGATGAGAATCTCACGGAGCCTCTCTCGGTCCGTTTCCTTCAAGGGGCGGATGTTCACCAAATCATGATACCACAGGCCGAACCCGTTTTCCAGAGTCCCTTTTGCAACTTTCCACAAAAAATTGAGTTTCGGGGTATGATGGTTTAGAATAGTAAGAAAGTCCGATTTCAGAAACCCGCAAAGAAAGGAGGAGACAGATGGAAAGATGGAGAACTTTGTGCGCGGTCCTTCTTCTGATGGGGATCGCCTCGGCGCTCTCGGTGGCCTATGGAGCGGAGAAAAAAAGGAGCATCATCGGAAGGGAGATCATGAATTTTACGCTCCCCTCCACGGAGGATCGCGTCATCAACTATGCGGAGGAATATTACGGGAAGAGCAACTTGATCATCACCTTTTTCCCCGCAGCCTACACGCCCATCTGAACGGGCGAGATGGAGGGCCATCAGAGGAATCTCTACCTCTATGAGCGCTTCAACGCCCGGGTCCTGGGCGTCAGTCGGGATGATGTGGTGACCTTGAAGTATTGGGCGAAGAGCCTGGATCTGACCTTTCCTCTTCTTTCGAACATCACGGCTTTCTTAGGGGTGAGCGTCGGAGCTCAGCCGGAGGGAAGCCCGATCTTCAGCCGCTTAACGATCATCGTGGACAAGAAAGGAATCATTCGCTATGCCCAGGAAGGTTCTCCTCGGTTCAAAGAGATCCTTCTTTTCCTCAAGAAGCTGAGCGAGGAAGGAGGAAAGCCATGAGAAACTTCATTGCAAGAGGCCTGTGTTTGTCGTTGATCCTTGTCCTGCTTTCTGGCTGTGCCATGATGCGCGGTTCCTCCCAGGTCTCTCAGCCTGTACCCTACCGTTTAACGCCGGAAGGAATCGTCATCTGGGACGACGAATACCAGTTTCTGCCCCCGCCTCCTGATTGGAAGCTTCTTCGCGTTGAGGACGAGAGCGGAGATATCAACTTCGGTTTCACCCACGACGACGGAGGACCGTTCCCATCCGTCACAACGATGGCTTATGATGAGGATCCTTTTGGCTGTTCCCCGGGCTTTGAGAACCGGGAGCGAGAGTTTTTCAAACGGTTTCTCTTCAACGCCATCCTGCAGTTTCAGGTGCTTGAGAAGCGAAAGATCGCGGTGCTGGGAGGTGAAGGCCTTCAGGTCGATGTGGAGGGAAAAGACCCGGTTAAAGGGGAAAAGGTCCGGGCCCGCGTCATCTTTGGGAAGCGGGGTGAGCGGATTGTCGGTTTTTACATCACCCAATGGAGACCGATCGATCGGCCCTACGACCTCTCGCTCTTTGAACCCTTTGATCGTTTCGTGAAATCGTTCAAGTTTCTGAAGAAGTCTTTTTACGAAACCCTTTAGGGGGCCTCGAATCAGGAAGGAGGCAGAGATGAAAAAGGCCCTTTCTTGTTTCATCCGGGTTGTTTCGTTTCTCGTGCTCATCTTTTCCGCCTCCGCTCAAGGAGAGGTCCGGGAGATCCGGATCCTTCACGTCAACGATTTTCATGGTTTTGCCACGCCCCATAGACCCTTCGGTTCCCAGGAGCCCGCGGGAGGGATTGCCTATCTTGCGGCCCTGGCCGAGGCGCTCCGGAACGAGAAGCCTTCTCTTCTTCTCTCGGCAGGCGACATGATTCAGGGAAGCGATTGGGCGAACCTCTTTCAAGGAAAGTCGGTCGTCGAAGTGATGAACCGGATGAGGTTCGATGGAATGGTCGTGGGAAACCATGAATTCGATTTTGGCCAGAAGGTACTTAGGCAGCGGATCGGCGAAGCCCGGTTTCCGGTCCTGGGTGCCAACGTAGAAGGACTCGAGGTCTTGAAGCCCTATACCATCCAAGACCTTGCAGGTATAAGGATAGGCATCATCGGCGTCGTCACAGAGGATACTCCTGTGACGACCCATCCATCGAACGCCGTAGGGCTCAGATTTCTGGCGGCCGAGGAGACGGTCCGGCGCTACGTGGAATCACTGAGAAACAGGGTGGAGGTCGTCGTTGTTCTCTCCCATCTCGGTCTTTATGCCGATCGGCTCCTCGCAGAAAGGGTGAAGGGGATCGACGTCATCGTGGGCGGCCATTCCCATACGAAGGTTGAAAGACCCCTACGGATCGGAGAAACGGTCCTTGTGCAGGCCTGGGAGCATGGGAAGGCTCTCGGTGTTCTCGATCTCGCCCTGGAAGGAAGAAAGATCGTTTCCGCGCGGGGGCATCTTGAGATCATCTCGCCGGCCTTGGGAAAGACGGATGAATCTGTGGAGGCCCTGGTTCTAAGCTATCAGAAAAAGGTGGATGAGCTTCTGGAGGAGGTGGTGGGAGAGGCCGAAAACGATCTGGACGGAGAAAACGTGAGGAAGCGTGAGACAAATCTGGGAAACCTGATCGCGGATATCCTGCGAGAGAGGGCAGGGGCTCAGGTCGCTGTCATCAACGGAGGAGGGATTCGAAGAAGCATCCTCAAGGGGCCCATCCGGCTTCGTGACGTTTACGGAGCCCTTCCTTTTGACAACTACATCGTTGCGGTGAGGCTTACAGGAACGCAGCTTCGTGAAACCCTTGAACATGGCGTTTCGAGGATTGAGGAAGAAGCAGGACGCTTCCCACAGGTGTCGGGTTTGACCTTCACCTTCAATCCCTCGGAGCCCCCCGGCCGAAGGGTGAAGGAGATTCTCGTGAGCGGAAGGCCGATCGTGCTGGATCAGGAGTACGTCGTAGCAACCCATGACTTTTTGGCTGCAGGGGGCGACGGCTACAGGGCCTTTGGGGAAGCGGTCAAATCTTCCAAAGACTTCGCTCTGATCGGAGGCGCGATGAAAGGAGAAAAGCTTGTTTATTCCAATCCGGGCCAGTGGCTGAGGGATGTGGTCATCGAATTCATCCGAAGCCGTGGAAAGGTTTCCCCCCTTCTTGAAGGGAGAATCCGGGAAGGCAAGTGAATGAGGGTCTATGTCAACGATCAACCGATCGATCTCCTTTTGGGCATGACGGTGCGCCACGCCCTTCTACGGGCAGGGCTTCTGAGCGAGCTCGGATCCGGCGAAAGCCCCTTCGACGAATGGGGAAATGAGCTCGGTCTCGATGGAGCCTTGGCAGAAGGGGCGAGGATCTACGTTAGGATGAGAAGAGAAAAACGTCAGGTCGAAAACCATTAGGCAAGGCGTCCGTTTCATTGCGGAGCCCCGGAGAGAACGGCCTCACCGGGGCCTTTGTGTATGAAGTTTACAACATCAGGGTAAAGCGTCACGAGAAGAGGTCTCTATGAAAGAGAACGACTACGGAAGATACCCCCGTGTCAAAAAGAAGGGTGGTGAAAGGCCGATAGAGGAGGTACTCAAGGAGCTCAAGAAGCCTGCCTATCCCCATCGGGCGTATCGCGAGCGGTCCCTTCAGATCCATGGCCTCATCTGCGCCCGATGCGGAAGAGAATTTGATCACAAAGATCGACATCTCTTGACCGTTCATCACAAAGATGGGAACCCGATGAACAATCCTCCGGACGGTTCGAACTGGGAAAACCTCTGCGTCTACTGCCATGATGACGAACATCATCGTGAGCTCTTTTTGGAGGGCCTTCCCCAGGAAGAGTAAACCCGGCCGTTGCATAAGGAACCCCGGAGAGGACGCCACGGAGGGAGAAACGATGTTCCAAAGACTGAAAGCACTTCTCTCAAGAGTGGAGGCCGATTACGCCGACATCCGCTACGAAGTGAAGCGAGAGACGAGCATCGCCTTTGAGGGGAACGAGCTTCGTCATATCGGTGCCAACCAGACCGACGGGTTTGTCGTGAGGGTCTTGTACAAAGGAGGGTTCTCCTCGGTTGCCTTTACGAAGGAATCGGAAGGGGAGCGCGCGATTCGGGTAGCCGTAGAAAACGCCCTTCTCATCTCGAAACATACCAGCCGGCCTGTGGAGCTGGCGAAGGCCGAGACGGTCAAGGGGGTTTTTCTTCCAGAGCTCGAGGAGGACCCGCGGCAGATCTCCATCGAGGAGAAATTGGAGCTTACGCGGGACTACAACAACCTCCCCTTACGTCACGAGAAGATCGCCACAACGGCAATCGGCTACGGTGAGGTGATCCGAGAGAAGTATTTTGTCAACACCGAGGGGACGGAGCTCCGGGAGGATCTCGTCACCACGCGCTTGGGCGGAGCCATCATCAGCAAGGATGGCGACCTGGTCCAGAACGTCAGAGTGGGCTTGGGCGGAAGCCATGGGTTTCGGCTCCTTCGAGGCCAAGAGGAGGAGTTTGAGAAGAAGACATCCCTCGCCCTTGACCTTCTGAAGGCGAAGCCTGTTGAGGCAGGGACGTACGATGTGTTGCTCAACCCGGGGATTGCAGGCGTTTTTGCCCATGAAGCCTTCGGCCATTTCTCCGAGGCGGATCTCATTGAAGACTCTCCCACGATGCGGGCCAAGATGCAGTGGGGCGCTGAGCTTGGAAACGAGGTCCTCAGCATCACAGACGATCCGACACGGCCCAGGCAGCTTGGATTCTACTATTATGACGACGAAGGGGTGAGGGCCCGAAGGACCCCTCTTCTTAAGAACGGCGTTCTCGTTGGCCGCCTCCATTCGCGACGAACGGCCCAGAGCTTTGGAGAGCCTTTGAGCGGCCACTGCGTGGCAGAAGACTATCGCTTTCCTCCCATCATCCGAATGGGAAATATCTTCATTGAACCGGGTGAGGAGCGGTTTGAAGACCTCCTTTCCAGGCTTGGGCATGGTTTGTATCTGATCGATCACATGGGAGGACAGACGAGTGGAGAGAATTTTACCTTTGGAGCCCAGTACGGCTACCGCGTGGCCAACGGACAACTGAAGGAGATGGTTCGCGACATCAATGTGTCCGGGAATCTCTATCGAACCCTGAAAAATATGGTAGGGGTTGGAAGGGATCTCGTTTTCAGCAAGACAGGGGGCTGCGGAAAAGGACAGATCAATATCCGTTCCTGCCATGGAGCGCCCCACGTCCTTGTCCTGCAGGTGGTGATAGGAGGCCGATGATGGAGGCGTTGCTCGAGATGGCGCGCAAGAAGGTCGACCAGGCCGAGGTTTACTCATTGGACGAAGTGAGTGACGAGGTTCGTTTCGAGGATGGAAAGCTGAAGGATATCGAGAGCAAGTCCCAATCGGGGATCAGCCTTCGGGTGATCCGGGACGGAAAACTCGGTTTTGCCTATACGAAGAACCTTATCCATCCTGAGGAGACCTTCAAAAATGCCCTGGATTCGCTGAAGGGGGGGGTGGATGCGCCGCCTTCCCTGCCCTCTACCCGTTTGGACCTTTCTCTCGAGACCTACGATCCCTCGATCGAGGGGCTCACGAATGCTCAGATGGTGGAGGAAGGCAAGAGGATCTGTGATTTTCTCGCTTCACGGGTGAACGGACAGATCAACCTTTCGGCGGGTCGAAAGATCGTAAGGCTTCGGATCATCAACAGCCAGGGCTCGGATCTTTCGAGCTCTTTCTCGTTCTACTTTCTTTCCACGGAGATCCTCTACCCGGGCACTTACGCGTCCATTCATCGAGAACGGGTGGAGAAGAGATTTATCGAAGCAGACGAAGGATATCTGCATCATCTTTTGGACCTCTACGTCCCATCGAGCAAGGAGGTGGATCCTCCAGGAGGGAGGATGAAGGTTCTTTTCTTACCCGAATCGATGTATGTCTTGATCTGGAGGGTCGAAAGCGCCACGAGCGGACGAAACGTGTATCTGAAGGTTTCTCCGATCATGGAGCGATTGGGAGAGAAGGTGTTCGATGAAAAGCTCACCATTTACGACGATCCCCTGAACGACCGACTGCCCGGGGCGAGGAGCTTTGACGATGAGGGGGTAGCGTGTCGTCGGTGGCCCATCGTCGAGAAGGGCGTCGTGACCCATTTCTACTACGACTTGACCTATGGAGCCAAGATGGGCGTGGGATCGACAGGTCATGGATACAAAGCCGGGATGTGGGGTGGGGAAAGGGTTTCCTTCAAACCCTCTCCCTCTCTTGAGCACCTTTTCGTCGAGACGGGAGAAAAATCCTTTTGGGATTTGGTCAGGGCGATCGATCGGGGCGTGATCGTAGCAGGAGCGATGGGTGGACACAGCGGAAACATCCAAAACGGAGACTTTTCGATCGGTCTCTCGCCAGGTTTGTATGTGGAACGTGGAGAGATCGTGGGCCATGTGAAGGATGCGATGATCGCAGGAAATATTTTCGAGGTGATGAAAGAGGTTGTCGATCTCGAGGATACCGCTCATCCGGCTTCGAACGGCACCTTTCCTTCGGTTCTCTTTGAAGGGGTGAAGGTTGCCACGCGATCCGGCTCAAGGGACGATGGGCCTCATCGCTGAGTTAACCTGTAAGTTTCATAACGGAGCCCCGGAGAGGACGCTCGGCCGCCCACGGCAGGGCCCCTTTGTGCAGCGAGTTTTGGAACATCAGGTTAGGTTTGACGGACGGTTCGATGGAACGATGGCAACGGACCTTGCAAAAGTCCATGACTTCTCTTGGTGAGCTCTCAGAACGGTTCTCCGTGGAGGTTGAAGCACTGTGCGAGGTGACGAAACGCTTTCCCATGAGAGTGAGCCCCTATTACGCCGGACTGATCGAGAGGAGCGGGGATCCCATCTGGCTTCAGTGCATCCCAGATCCGCGGGAGCTTTTCGAAGGCGATTTCACGGAGGATCCCCTGGACGAAGAGGGTCTGAGCCCGGTGCCGGGCCTGATCCATCGTTACCCGAACCGGGTTGTCCTCATCGTTTCTTCCACATGTGCCACGTTTTGCCGTTTCTGCATGAGAAAGCGGTATGTGGGTTGCCGCTCCACGGGGCAGGATCGCCATTTTCTGAGGGACGCCATGGCCTATCTCGAGGGAGCCGTCGAAGTGCGGGATGTCATCCTTTCAGGAGGCGATCCGCTTCTTCTTTCGGACGATGAACTTGACGAGATTCTTTCAAACCTCCGTAAGATCCGCCATGTCGAGATCCTTCGAATCGGAACCCGTGTTCCCGTAACGTTACCGGAACGGATTACACCACGCCTCTGTCGGATGCTCAAGAAGCACCATCCTCTCTATGTGAACACCCACTTCAATCATCCTCGCGAGATCACGGCTCAGTCATCGAGAGCCTGTGATAGGCTAGCGGATGCGGGCATTCCGTTGGGCAATCAGACGGTTCTCCTCAAAGGGGTCAATGACGATCCGCTGGTGATGAGAGAGCTCATGCAGAGGCTTCTCACGATTCGGGTGCGTCCCTACTACATCCACCATTTGGATCGGGTTCGGGGAACGGCCCATTTCCGGACCTCCTTTCAGGAAGGCCTCAAGATCATGGAGGCCTTGAGAGGATACGCCTCGGGCATGGCCGTGCCGTACTATGTGGTGGATCTCCCGGGAGGCAAAGGCAAAGTCCCCCTCTTGCCGGATTATGTCAAAAGGGTGGGCCAAACCTACTGCTTTCGAAACTACCGAGGCGAGGAGATCGCATATCAAGACATGATATCCGTTCCATAGGCGATCGAAGTTTCGGCATCAAACGATATCCTCCTCCGGGGGTTCTTGCCTCCATCTTTTCTTCCGAGAATGGACTTTTTTCTCCTGCAGCCTTCTTTCGACGGCGCTCCTTGGCATGGAGGTGGGCCGACGGGGTTTTCGGGGGCGGTTGAGGCGCTCAAGGCGCTCTCGCAGTCGGTTCAGAGCCAATTTGAGATTGAGGGCTTGGGAACGGTGTTCCGTTGCCGTGACGGTCAATCCCGAAGGAGGATGTTTCAGCCGGACAGCCGTCTCCGTCTTGTTCTTCCGTTGGCCTCCAGGCCCCCTCGATCGATAAGTCTCGACGATGACTTGACCTCGCAGAACCTCAAGATCGGTGCTGAACATTCTTAACCTCTGTCGGCCTCGGGCGAAGAAAGCTAAACCCCGCTAAGCCTTTCTTCTTGCTCACCAAAGGGGTTCCCCGTTTTCGCCATTCCAAAGTATTCTACTGCCTTCGATTCCGTTCGGTCAAGCCCCCCGGTCAAGTACCGAAGAGGTGAACTTTGAACCTTGAACGCTGAACTCTGAACATTGAACCTTGAACATTGAACCCTGAACGGTGAACTTTGAACTTTGAACTCTGAACTCTGAACCTTGAACTTTGAACATTGAACGTTGAACAAGGGGGTTATTGGGCGGGAGCCCCTACAAAAAAGGCGGAAAGTCGATTATGGTATAGAGAAGGAGGGCAGGGAAGCGTGGGATCGTTCGGGATCCTCAGAAAGGATTTGGTTGATCATCGTTGGCGTATCGGGGCGGGTATTTCGGCCCTTTTTGTTGTGGATGTCCTTCAGCTTTTCATCCCCAGGGTGGTTAAGCATGCGATCGACGATTTGACAGCCAATGTCGTTTCCTCAGAAGCCCTCCTCGTCTATGGGGCAGAGGTCTTGGGTCTTGCCCTGGCTATCGGAGCCCTTCGCTACGTGTGGCGCTTTCTTCTGCTGGGAGCGGCTCGACGGATTGAGCGTGGGCTTCGGGATCGCCTGTTTCACCACCTTCAAACCCTTTCCCCATCCTATTTTTCCCGCTCCCGGATCGGGGATCTCATGGCCCATGCCACGAACGACATCGAGGCGGTTCGTATGGCCCTCGCTCTGGGAATCGTCTTTCTCGTGGACACCCTCCTCTTGGGCTCCCTCACCCTCTTCTTCATGGTCTACATTCATCCGATGCTCACCGTTTACGCTATCTTGCCTATGCCTCTCGTCAGTTTGGCCACCCTCTGGGTGAGCCGACTCCTTCACGAGCGATTTGAACGGGTTCAGAAGACGTTCTCAGCCCTCACGGAGCGGGTCCGTGAGTCCATTGCCGGCATCCGAGTGGTCAAGGCCTATGTCCAGGAGACCACGGAGAGGGAGAAACTCGCCTCCCTCAGCAGAGAGTATATCGAAAGGAGCATGGCGGTCACCAAGGCCTGGGGGATGTTCTTTCCCCTCCTTCTCCTCCTTTCGAACCTTTCCCTGGCGATCGTGCTCTATGCAGGCGGACGTCTGACCCTCGTTCAAACGATTTCAGCCGGCGACCTTGTGGCCTTCATGAGCTACCTCGGGATCCTCGCATGGCCCATGATGGCCTTGGGCTGGGCGATCAACGTGGTTCAGCGGGGAAGCGCTTCTTTGGGTCGACTTGAACGGATTTTCGCAGAAAAACCGGAGATCGTCGATCGCCCGGGAGTGATGGACCATGGGGTCTTAAAAGGAACGATCGAGATCAAGGGTCTCACCTATCCCTCGCAGCAGAAAGGCCGACCGATCTTGAAGGATGTGAACCTGACGATCCGTTCGGGAGAAAGGGTGGCCATCGTCGGGGCAACCGGAGCGGGAAAGAGCGTCTTTTGCGATCTTCTGGTTCGAGTTCTGGAGCCTCCGGATGGAACCATCTTCTTCGATGGTGTGGAAGCTCATCGAATTTCCCTTTCCACGCTGCGGCGTTCGATCGCCTACGTCCCCCAGGAGACCTTTCTCTTCTCCGATACGTTGCGCGAAAACATTTCGCTCGGTAGACCCGGGGCGAGCGACAAAAAGATTGAGGAGGTTCTCCGTGTGGCTCAAATCCTCCCCGACGTGAAAGGGTTTCCTGAAGGCCTAAGTACCGTGATCGGAGAAAAGGGCATCACCCTCTCGGGTGGCCAGAGGCAACGCCTTGCCATAGCAAGGGCATTGTTGCTGGATTCGCCGATCTTGATCCTGGATGACGCCTTCTCCTCCGTCGACATCGAGACAGAGGAACGAATCCTCGAAGCCCTGGAATCCTGCACGAAGGGGAAAACGATCCTTCTCGTGACCCATCGCCTCGCCCCTTTGCGCAGAGCGGATCGGATTGTTGTCTTTCATCAGGGACAGGTCGTAGAGGAGGGAGACCACCTCTCTCTCCTGGCACGAGGAGGGATCTATGCCGATCTCTACAGGCAGAGGGAACTGGAGGAAGAACTGGAAAAAGCGTAAGCGATACGAAGGGAAAGATAGGTTGGTTGGCGGGGAAGAGCGACGGGAGGAACGAAAGGTTACCCGCTCGCTCTGTTGGTAAGCCTCGAAGAGGGCGCCCTGGAGGGGAGGTGCTGGAAACCTCTGGTCAAGCGGGTCTTCTTGATCTCTTCACAGTTATCCTGGGCCTCAGGAGGGACCTTTTTGCACCGATTTTTGCAACGTTAGGAGTGAGATGTACGCCGATTTTGGATACATGGAAGAGGGAAAACTGGGGAAGGCCTACGATCTTCGTTTGATAGGGCGGCTGGCCCCTTTTGTCAAGCCCTACTGGAAGCTCATGGGCCTTTCCCTCTTGCTCGTTCTGATCATGGCGGGCCTCGATCTTCTCGTTCCGTATCTAGTGAAAGAGGCCATCGACAGGCATATTCTCAACTTTGCAGCCGAGGTTGTGATTCGAGGAGAAGGCTCGAGCCCCTTGGAACGGCGCTTCTTGGATCGCTACGGAAAGGATCTGGTCGGGAGAAAAGAGAAGGGAGTATTCCTCCTTCCCGCTCAGAGGATGCAAGGCCTCGATCCCAAGGAAGCACGTCTTCTTCAGGAATCGAAGATCTTGACGGGAAACCGTTACTATCTTTTCAAACCGGAGCATGCCCGGGTGGAAGAGATCGTCGAAGGAAACCCCGGGCTCTTTGAGAGGAACGGACCCTTCGTTTTCGTTCCCCTCGATCGGATGAAAGCATTGAAGAAGGAAGACCTTCTTGTTCTAAGGGCCGGGGACGTGAGAGGGGTTCTCCTCCTTGCCATGCTCGTGGTCCTCATCCTGATCCTCAATTTCGGCTTCAACTACTTCCAGATCTATGCTATGGAGCTATCCGGCCAGAGGATGGTCCACGATCTACGAATGGCCCTCTTTTCCCATCTTCAAAGCCTTTCGATCTCCTTTTTCGATCGAAACCCGGTGGGAAGATTGGTGACGCGGCTCACCAACGACATTCAGAACGTTCACGAGATGTTCACCTCCGTTTTGATCCATCTCCTGAAAGATATCGTTCTCCTGGTCGGGATCCTGATTGCGGTGTTTCACTTCCACCCAGGCCTTTCCTGGGTATCCCTTTCCTTTCTTCCACTGATCCTGGTGACGACCTTCTTTTTCAGCCGGCAGGCTCGAGAGGCATTTCGAGAGATCCGCTCGAAGCTTGCCCAGATGAATGCCTCCCTCCAGGAGAACCTCGCGGGGATTCGTGTGGTTCAGCTTTTTCAGCGGGAGAAGGAAAACGAGAAGAGGTTTGGCCGGATCAACGAAGGCTACTATCTCGCCAACCTGAAACAGATCTCCATCTACGCCCTCTTCGTTCCCCTCATCGAGGTCCTCAGCTCCGCGGCCATCGGTCTTATCCTCTGGTACGGCGGAGGGAAGGTCGTTCAAGAGGCCATGAGCGTAGGGGTGCTGGTTGCCTTTCTTTCGTATATGAGAATGTTCTTCCAGCCTGTTCGAGATCTTTCAGAGAAGTACAATATCCTTCAGTCGGCCATCGCCTCCCTCGAGCGGATCTTCTCCCTTTTCGACGTGAATGAGAAGGTTTCAGAACCTCGGGTTTCACGAAGCGATCCCATCGAGGGCCGTATCGAGTTCCACCGCGTCTCCTTTTCCTACAATGGTGAGGAGCAGGTGCTTCGGGACGTAACGTTTTCGGTCCGTGCCGGCGAGACCGTCGCCATCGTGGGTGCCACGGGAGCAGGAAAAACCTCCCTTCTTCACCTACTCGAACGTTTCTACGACGGAGAGGAAGGAACCATTCTCGTTGACGGAGTTCCCATCCGCGAAAGAAGCCTCTCCCACCTCCGGTCGCGGCTGGGCTTGGTCATGCAGGACACCTTTCTTTTCGCGGGTACAATCGAAGAGAACATCTGTTTGGGAGGTCGTCCGGGAGACGGAGAGCGTGTGAGGGAGGTGGCCCGAGCGGTGAAGGCCGATACGTTCATTCGCCGCCTTCCCGAAGGGTATCAGACGAGGGTTGGCGAAGGAGGAAGGGAGCTTTCAGCGGGAGAGAAACAGCTTCTTGCCTTCGCGAGAGCCCTCTATGTGGATCCGACGATCCTGATTTTGGATGAAGCGACCTCCCATGTGGACCCCCAAACAGAGCGACTCATTCAGGAAGGCCTTGAAAGGCTTCTCAAGGGAAGAACGGCCTTGGTCATTGCTCACCGTTTCTCGACGATTCAGCATGCGGATCGGATCGTTGTTCTTCACAAAGGACGGCTGAGGGAGATGGGAACGCATTCCGAGCTGATGGCCCAAAGGGGCCTCTACTATCGACTCTATCAACTTCAGTTCGATCTTGGGCAGAGTCCCTATGCCATCCGAAGCGATGGGCCCCGGAATTTCGAAGACCGGGGTTGACAAGAGGCTGAGAGCTGGACTATAAAATGATTGAGATGGATGAAGAGAAGGTTCCCGAAACGACAGAGGATGGTCCGAACGAGGAGAAGAAGAGGGAGATCGACCTCAATGCCCTCTACCCGGGAAAGGAAATGGATCTGAATCGTCTTTTTCCCGATGAAGAGACCCGGAGGCTCCTCTACGATCTTCAAAGGACCAAACGGGAGATTGAGCGGTTCATCAAACACCTCAGCACAGAGGAGGAGTGAATGCGATGTCCCCACTGCGGTGAAACGTTGGCCTTGTGGGTCTGTAAAAGGTGTGGCGCGGAAACCCTTGAGGGAAGTCTT
>Ga0078972_1013964_pt1 | contig 12963 bp, 16 predicted proteins | sample YelNatPaOPGAMG01_FD_67568 | JGI IMG/M metagenome (GOLD analysis project Ga0078972, IMG submission 67568) | Hot spring thermophilic microbial communities from Obsidian Pool, Yellowstone National Park, USA - OP-RAMG-01 (SPADES assembly) (version 2) | ecosystem: Environmental > Aquatic > Thermal...
GGCCGCGATGAGGTGGCGGCGCGCGTCGCCGCGGCGTCGCTGGCGCTGCAGCCATTCGCCATAGAGGAGGTGGGCCCGGGCGAGCTCGAACTGCAGGTCTGTTGAGGCCAGGCGGCGGACGGCCTCGGTGTAGAGCGTCTCGGCGGCTGCTTCCTTGGCCAGTAGAGCCCGGTTACGGGCCTCGACCCCCAGCGCCTAATCGGTGCCTGCGGCCCGGGTGGACTCGGTGAGGCGTTGCAGCGCCCGGCTGGCGAGAGGGATGTCGCCGGCTTTGGTCGCCGCCTTGACCAGCTCGCTCACCGCCGCGTCGACAGGCCGGCCATGCCCGATGAGCCGGCGGCCAGAACCTCCGATCCCTGGGCGCTTCGTACCGGGTGGGCTGTCGGTCCGATCATGCGCAGCTCGAACCGGTCGGGCAAGACGCCGAGTAGCTCGAAGCGATCAAAGAGCACGACCACTACCCTCCGGGGCCGATCCGAGCTCGGCATGCCGAGTTTGTTCACTGAGCGGCGGCTGGGCCAACAGAATCATTCGGTCTTGCTGCTCAGCTCGAAGGGTACGCAAGGGCGGCGGCCAGGTCCTTGCCCGACGCCATGAGTCGGGGAGCGAAGTCGACCATCTGGATTCGGGTCCAGCTCGGCATACTTGCTGCCGCAGTAGTAGGTCAGCCCGGGAGAAGGGTGCCTCTGGGATTCGTCGGTGACGGGACGAACCGTTGGACCGGGTCCACGGCCTCGACGCCGGCGGGTTGTTCCGCCTCGCCTGGAGCAGGCGGTGCCCGGGGCGACTTTCCTCGGCGTCGCCGAGGGCAGGGTGCCGCTTTGGCCGATCGCCGAGGCCGTCGGCAACGGCCTCGGCTTGCCGACGACCTCGGTGCGAGACGAGAAGGCCGCTGATCACTTCGGCCACGTGGCGCTCTTCGTCGCCTCGACGACAGGGCCTCGTGCGAGTTGACCAAGGCCTAGCTTCGATGGCGAGCTGGGTGGCGGAGACTGATCGACGACATCGAGCATTGGAGGTCTACCTCCCAAGAGCGGGCAATGGACCGCGCCTCGCGCGAGAGCAGAGCCATACCGTCCGGCCGGACCAATGACCGGGGCACGGACCCTGCCACCGCCCAATGTCACCGGCACGGTGGAGCTCGCGCGACCGGCCAGCGAGGTGGCTGCGTTCGACGTGCTTGTCAACCACGCCGGCGTATCGGGGGACACCACATACGTCGTCACCGATGTGGGATTGACATCTTCCGCCGGATTTACGAGACCAACGGGTTCGGCGTGGTGGCCGCGATCAACGCCTTTCTGCCGGCCCTGCGTCGCGAACATGACGACAAGGCTTCGGGGCGGCTGAACGCCTCAGCGGAGGTCGTGGAAGAAGTCGGCGATGTCTTCGGCGAGCAGGGCGGGTTCTTCGTGCGCTGCGAAGTGGCCGCCTCGGGGCATGGTGGTGTAGCGGGTGATGTTGTAGGTGCGTTCCGCCCATCTGCGGGGGGGCCGGGCGAGGTCACGGGGGAATACGGCTAGCGCGGTGGGTACCTCGACTCTTTCGACGGGGGCGCGCATGCGGTGATGGTGTTCGTAATACGGGCGGAACGAGGTGGAGATGGCACCGGTGAACCAGTAGAGCGAGGTCCAGGTGAGGATGTCGGCATCACTGAACCGGGAGGAGAGCACCCCGCCGCTGTCGCTCCAGGCCCGCCACTTCTCGACCAGCCAGGAAAGCAGGCCCGACGGGGAGTCCGACAGGCCCTGGGCCAGGGTGAGGGGCCGGGTCATCTGCTGGTGCTGGTACCCGCCCTCGGCGGCGCTCCAGGCGGCCAGGTCATCTCGGTGGCGGCGCTCCTCGGGCGTGAGAGTCGCCTCGTCAACGTGCGGGGGAGAGGAGACGGCCAGAAGGTGGATTCCGGTGACGGCCTCGGGGTGGGTCTGGCCGAGCAGCGATGACACGCCGGCTCCCAGGTCGCCGCCGTGGGCACCGTAGCGGTCGAAGCCGAGGCGCTCGGTCATGAGCATGTGCCACAGCTCGTGCGTGGGCACATCGGGCGGGAGGTGTGGACGCTGCGGGGAGAGGGGAAAGCCGGGTAGCGCGGGGATGACGACTGTAAAGGCGTGGTCGGGTTCGCCGCCATGGGACGAAGGGTGGGCCAGTCGCTGGGCCAAGGGTACCAGTTCGAGGACGGTGCTGGGCCATCCGTGGGTGAGTACAAGCGGGGGTCGACCGGAGGTTTCTGCGTCGTAGCGCAGGTAGCTCACGGCTGTGCCTGCCAAGGCGGCGCTGCTCCACGGCAGAGCGTTGATGGCCGCTTCCGCGGACCGCCAGTCGTAGCCGCGGGCCCAGTGGCGTACCAGACGCCGCAGTTCAGCCGGGTCAGTGCCGGCGGACCACTCTGTGCCTGGGCCCTGACTGGGCCATGGCGTGGCCCACCGGGTGCGTTCGAGTCGGGCCCGGAGATCGTCGACGTCCTGTTTTGGGACGGACAGGACGGGCCGGTCCTGGCTGTCGCCTCGGCGTTGGTTCATGGACGGCTCCGTAGCGGGGAAGAGGGGATATTGGGATGGTGTGGCGCGCGGGCGGGGACGGCGTGGGATCGGACGGAGCCGCTCAAAGCGAAACCGGCGGTCAATCCGACCGCAACGACCAGCAACGCGTTTTTGTTGTGCCTAAACTCGGTGCCAGGACGCCGATCAAGGGAGGACCGGCTTCGTCGATGCAGAAGTCGTCGGCCATCATGCCCGACGAGATGAGCCGGGGGGTCGGGGTCTGCCGGCGCTCTCGGGCGACGCTTGTTCATGCCCCGATGTGATCGCGCTCGGGCATGCGGTTGAGGTAGCCGATGATCGTCTCTGCGACGGCGTCGGGTTGTTCTGGGAACAGGGCGTGGCCGGCGTCCTCGATGACTGTGGTCGTCACCCGGTCGCCAAGTGCGGCCTGGAGGTCGCCCCATTCGTCACGGGCGTGGAACGGGTCGTGCTGAGCAATGATCTCGAGGATGGGGGCGTCGCCCGCGGCCCAGTACGGTGCGGGGTTCAGTCGTTTGACGGCTTCGTGCTGCATCGTGAGCGTCTCCGGATACCAGCCGGAGAGCCAGATCGACGGGTCGTGGCCCGGGGCGAAGAATGCGAGCCTCAGCGCGGCGAGCCGTTCGCTGTCGGGCAGGGTCGGATCGCCCGCCCGGAAGGGAGCCGAGTTGACCTCGGGGTCGACAGTGCGGCCGGAGGCGGCGGCGAGGATGACGGCGGCGACCTTGTCGGGATGGTTGGTGGCCAGTACGCGGGCGACCCAGTTCCCGAACGCGTGACCGAGAACGACTGCGGGCGCGTGGCCGAGCTGGTCGATGACGGCTGCGACGTCGTCGGCGAGCTCCTCCATCGTTACGGCCTGCATAGGCCCGGTCGAGCCTGCGATCCCGCGGGGTTGTGGGCGAAGGACGCGCTGGCCTGCAGTGGCCAGCGCGGCGGCCAGCGCGTCGAAGTCCTCGCCGCCGTCTCGCCCGTAGGAGGGCAGTACGACGACATCGGATCCCCGGTCGGAGGAGCGCCGTCCGTCGAGGTAGGTCTCGATGGTTACGGGCCCGCTCGTAATGATCTCGCTGTGCCGGTTCATGACCTACCTACCGTCGCGTAGGCCGGAGCCTCTTCGATCACGGCCGGCTGCAGCTCGACGCGTAGCAGCGCGGCGTCGCGGACGATGCCGTCGGGCGGCGGGGCGGTCCGGCCGCCGTCGACGGTGACGTAGGTGACCCGTCCGGGATCGGCTGGGCCCCGGCCCCAGGCGGCGCTCGATGGTCCGACGAGTCGCTCGTCGAATGGATCGCCGGCGATGTGGCGCACTTCGCTGCCGTGACCGGGGGCGAGCGGGACCCGGTCGATGGTGTTGCCGCGGTGACGGGTCACGTACGCGAAGCCGGCGACCTCGTCGATGCAGAAGTCGTCGGTCTTGTCGATCGCCGCGACGAACTCCGGGCCACCCGCAGGTTCCAGCGTGTCAGGGTCAACGGGGATCCGCATGAACACCTGCTGTGCCGTCGAGGTGTAGTAGACGTACCCGGTTCTCGGGCCGTAGTGGATCCCGTTGATACCGGGTTGGGGTGGTGGCGCGACCTCGCTGTCGAGGTCCATGCCCATGGTGGGGTGCTGTGTCCAGATCCGGGCGCGTGCATGGTAGGCGCCGGGGTCCAGGTCGATCCGCCAGATGAGGCCGGCGAAGCAGTCGGCGTTCAGCATCACGCCGGGCCCGAGCAGGCAACTGCCGTTCAGGGCTCGCACCCGGTAGTCGAAGGTGTAGATGATCTCCGGTGAGACGGGCTCGCCGGGTACCCATCCGTTCAGGTCGATCCGGGCGAGATGTGACTCGTGGGTGGTGTAGCCGTCGCTGAGGCTGACAATGAAGATATCCGGCTCCGTCTCGACCATGCCCATGACGATGTTGTCGAACGTGTGGACGACCACGGGTTCGACGTCAAGGCTGGGTTCGGGGCCCGGGACGCACCACAGCTCCTTGTGGAGCAGCGAGCTGACGAGCACAGAGCCGTCGGCACGGACAGCGAGGTTCTCGAGGAAGTAGCCCTTCGGGAAGTGGGCGACCGGCGTCAGCGCGACCGCCGGAATGGGTGCTATGGGCATTAGAAGCTCCGTTTCGTAGTGTTGGGTCGAGAGGCGGTGAGCTGGTCGTCACCGATTCGATTCGGACGTGATAGTGGTTAGCGACGGTGCCCGACCGCCTCACCTTCGTGGTCATGGTCCGGGCTGGGAGCGGGGATTGCGAAGGCGTTGAGGAGCCCGCACACCGTCTGATAGATGCCCACCAGGATCACGATGTCGAGTACTCCCCGGCGTCCGAAGCCGTCCTCGGCGATCCGATAGAGGTTCTCGTTGATTCGGCGTTCGAGGGTGAGCTGTCTGGCCACTCGATGGGCGATCAACTCTTCCACCAGCAGGTCGTCGGGGGTCTCGCCGGCTACTAACGAGTCGACGACATCATCGGTCAGGCCGGCGTGGCGGGCCACGGCAGAGTGGGCGTAGAGCTCATAGTCGGCTCGCCATGCGCTGCCGACGGTGAGGATGATCACCTGGCGGATGCGTTCGCTGAGCACACTGTGCTCGCCTTCGGCGAACTGAAGCTCGATGAAGCTTTTTGCCAGCTCCGGGTGCAGCAGGGCCGGGTTGAGCGGCCCGATGAACCGTCCCTCGCTGTCTCGAGCCAGGAATGAAGAGGCATCGGCCCACGCGACCACCGTGTAGGCCATCTCGTCGAAGAGGCTCTGCTGCTGGGCGGTCAGGGTGTGGTGGTCCAGAAGCGGCAGCCGGCCGCCAAGCGGGATCGGGATAGAGGGCATTTCAGTCTCCTTAAATCGGGGGGGGTGTCCCCATGTTCTTGTCAAGCCCTTGGGTGAAGGTTTTCGAGTCAGGCGGCTTGGGCGACGGCCGGGGTTGCGGCGTGGCTGGGGTTGTAGGTCTGGCCGGTTCGGAGCATGGCGAGGATGACGTTGCAGCGACGTCGTGCGAGGCAGATCAGGGCGGCGTTGTGGCGCTTGCCTTCGGCTCGTTTGCGGTCGTAGAACGCCTTGGACTCCGGGGCGCGAAGCGACGCGAACGCGGCGAGGAACATGGCGTTTTTGAGTCGATGGTTGCCTCTGCGGCTCTTGGACTCGCCGTTGATCGACTTGCCGGACTGCCGGGTCACCGGGGCAAGACCGGCGTAGGAGGCCAGCTTGTCGCCGTCCGCGAAACTGGTGCCGTCGCCGATCTCCGCCAGGATCCTTGACCCGGTCCGCGGACCTATCCCGGGCATGGACGAGAGCAGCTCACCGAAAGGGTGGGCAAGGAAGACCTCCTCGATCTCGGCCGCGAGCGTGTCCCGGCGAGCGAAGACCCGGTCGAGCTTCTGTGGCCAACTCCGCGATGACCCGCCCGAGCGTGGCTTCGGCGGGCACGGTTACGCTCTGCGCGTCGAGCGCAGCGGTGACGGCGTCGACGATCTTGGCTGCCAGGCGAGGCGAGCGGGCCTTGACCGTCCGGGCGATCCGGGCCGTCCCAGCGCCTCGTAGGGCGGTCAGGGTCGGATACTTGGCGAGCAGATCCCGGACCCCTGGCTGGTGCAGACGGGAGCCGATCGCCCGCTCCAACGCCGGAGAGACGCTGGTCAGAGCGTCACGGCACCGGTTCGTGGGGCGGGTCTGATCGGCGGCGAGATCGATGTCGAAGCCGTTGAGGACCCGCAGACGCTCGAGGAGCTCGTCGGAGCCCGTGTCGAGCCAATGCACCTGTTTGCGTCGCGTGCGGCCGGTGTCGGCGATCACGAACGCGTCTCGCTTGTCGGTCTGGGGTTCCCCCGGTATTGTTGACGCTCGGGTTATGCCGCTTCCGCGGTCTCTTGATATGAATCATCATACTCTTGCGGGGTCATATAGTCAAGTGACGAGTGAACCCGTTTCCGGTTATAATAGATCTCGATGTATTCGAATAAGGCAGCCTCGAGTTCTTCTTTCGATTCCCATTTCATGTCGTTAATCAGTTCCCGTTTAACGGTAGCCCAGAAACTCTCAGCTACAGCGTTATCCCAACAGTTGCCTTTACGGCTCATAGACGCGACGAGATGGCTATCAGTGAGCGCTTTGCGGTAGTCGTAGCTAGTATATTGAGACCCTCGGTCTGAGTGATGAATCAGTCCAGGACCGGGTTTGCGTCGGCTTTTAGCATCGTTTAAAGCGTTGATGCACAAGTCGGTTCGCATGTGGTCTGCTACGGCCCAGCCGACCACTAGGCGGCTGTAGCAGTCCACGATCGCCGCGAGATAGCACCAACCATGAGAAGTGGGCAAATAGGTGATATCGGTCACCCACACCTTGTTGGGGGCGTCAGGGCTGAAATCCCTGCCGAGCAGTTCCGGTGCGGGAACAGCAGCGGGGTCCGTGACCGTGGTACGGGGCACGCCGCGACGCCCGCTTTTGCCGACCAAGCCCAGGTCGGCCATGATCGCCGCTACCGTGTTCATTCCTACCAGCCGGCCACGCCGGCGTAACTCAACCCATACTCTCGGAGCACCATAGCGACCTCGATGCTCGGCGAATATCTCGGCGATCAACTCGACTAGACCTTGACGTTCAACTTGGCGCGCCGTCGGCGGCGCGGACCGCCGGGCCCGCCACGCGTAATACCCTTGGCGTGTCACCTTGAACTCCCGGCACATGAACGCGATCGGAAAGTTAGCCTTCTCCGCGTCGATAAACCTGAAGATCAGTTCAGGGACTCGGTCGCGAAGAAGGCCGCCGCTTTTTTTAGCAACTCAACGCGCATCTGCAGCTCACGGTTAGTCGCCTTAAGCTGGCGTACCTCCTCGCGTTCCTCACGACTCATAGCACCACTGGCATCACAACCAGCCCGCCGGCCAGCCGATATCCACGAACCCAACGTCGATTCGCCCACACCCAACTCGCGGGCCGCGGCCGCGATCGACTTGTTCTGCTCGACAACATAAGCCACCGCCTTCTCCCGGAACTCCGCCGAGAACACTCTCTTTGTACCAGCCATAAGACTTGTCTACTCCTTATAGTGAAGAGTGACAACTCAACCGGGGGAAGTTCACATGACACTGCGGCGGTTTGGGCTCTCCGCCTGCACGGCGAACCCGGAGGACCTACCCCCATCACTGGCACGGCACGGTCTGTGTCGGCGATCTTCTACATCGTCACCACTTTCCTTTCAAGACACACGGAGTCCTGGAATCTGCTCCCACCAGGGGAAATGCAAAACGGGTTCTGGTTGTTCTGGCTACGTGAGTGTGAGCGGCACCGGCACACCGAGGAGCTCGAACACTTGGCGCTGGGTAGGGGTGGGAGTGGCGAGCATCTCGAACTCCCGGGACATCCCTGACGTGGTTCGCATGGTGTTGCGGGTCAAGGTGGCGAGGTGGTCGAGGAGGCCTCGAAACGACCGGACCTCGCTGCCCGACCGGTTCTGTTTCTTCGCTGCCTTGGCCTTGGCACCGGCCGAGCGTTCCGCCGGTGCAACCGGGTGGTCGCGTCGTGGTGGTTCCTCGTCGGTGAAGGTGAGTGGCGCCAGGGTCTCCCGCAGGTGCCACACCACATAGGCGGCCAGCATGCAGATGAACACGTGAGACCGCACCCGGCCTTCCAGGCGATGATGGATGGGACGCAGGTCGAGATCGTCGATCTTGATGTGGCGGAAGTCACGCTCCACGTTGGCCAGATCCTTGTAGGCATCGACCACCCCCGGGGCATCCATGTGTTCAGCGCCGATGGTGGTGCGCAACACGTAGATGCCATCCAGTGCCGCCTCGGTGTCGATGGATTCCTGTTGCCGGGTGACGACCAAGGTGGTGTCGGTGATCGTCACCTCGAAGTGCTTAGCCATCTTCGCCTTGTTGAGCACTTTGCCGACTTTCATCCCGATGTTGTTTGCCCCATGCAGTCGGCCGCTATCGACAGCGGCGATGATCGGGGCGACGAGGGCCTCGGTCGCTGCCAACAGGTCTGCTCGCTTGCGTTTGCGCTCCTCGGCCAACAACGGGTTGCGACAGGCCACGAGGCGTTCGCCGGGATAGTCGGGATGGGAGAACTCCGCCAAGTCCGCTTCGTCGAACAAACAGAGCTGCAGCGGTCCGTCATCTCTCGCCAAAGCGGCGATCTGGGGGGCCCGCAGAGCTGTCAGCCACCCGAAGTCGCCGGCCTCTCGCAGGGCTCTGATCCGAGCCGAGGTGATCATCCCCCGATCACCCACCATGGTCAGGCGATCGAGACCGAACCGGGTGCGAAAGGTGTCCACGATGGAGATGAAGGCGGTCGGGTCTGCGGTGTTGCCCTTGAAGACCTCAATGGCGACAGGGCGACCGTCCTGGTCGGTGAGCAGTCCGTATTCGATCTGGGCCAGGCCCCGCTTCTTATCCCGTGAGTAGCCCCGGGCCGCCAGCTCGTTCTTCGATCCCTCCACCCACGATGATGACAGGTCGAAGTACGCCAGTCCTTGTGGGTTGGCATCCTTGCCCAGGTGACGCTTGGCCAGCTTCACCTCGATGCCTGCTTGGCGACCTTGCAGCCAGTCCATGGCGGCATAGACCTCGTCGGTCCCGATTCCTTCGAGGCCGAGGTCGGCTACCAACGTGGTATCGGCCCACCACGTGGTGGTTGCCAGTTTCGGACGGGGGTGGACCACCCGGGCCAGGATCAGTGCGTAGACGATGTCTCGTTGCTTGCACGGTGGACCGAGGAGGTCGACCAGGCCCAACGACCTGGCGGCCGATGCCACCGCGCCAAGATGACCGTGAGAAAGCGAGCGGGTGAGCTCGAACCCGGAACCGGCGACCACCAACGTCTCTCCGGCCAGGCCTAATCGGATCGCTTCGATGAGATCCTCGGGCAGATGCGAGAGATTGGCCAACGTCTCGTTTTTGACCTTGGACCCCTCACGCACCGAACGGCGCAACAGATGGGAGCGGTAGATCCGTTCGGTGCCGTCCTTCGCTGCATAGCGGCGCGTTGTTGTCGACACATGCATGGCACCACCACGGCTAGGCATAAGCAAAGTCTAGCGCCTGGCTACTCGCGTGTCAAGTCTTTAGTGTCTACACTATCCGACCCAAAGTCACACCCAGTACCTGATCAGGGTTGGTTTCTACGAGATCCGCGGACTTAACTTCGGGCTAGGGACCGACAACCCGACAACCCGACAACTTCGGTGATCCTGCTGTGGCGGACAGGTGGACTTCCAAGATTGCGTTCTGATCGAGGACAGTTCCCAACGGGTAACCAGACGCCGACAACCCAAGCAGAATGCGCAGTGCTGACAGCCGACCCTTCATCGATCCCGATGTGGGATCCCTATCCGGTATTTCGGCTGTCAGCGGTGAGCCAGAAGGTCAGCTGGCCGATGACCTTGTTCAAGGTGTCGTCGGTGGCCGTGCTGATCTCACGCTCGAACCGCTGCGTCGATACTGCCCGCACGGCCTCGCACATGGCCCAGCTGGCGCGGTTGAGCCCACCGTCGTCTACAACGCGGACGTGGTGTGGGAACCCACGTTCCCGGGTAGTCAAGGGCACCACAATGGCCTGTCGGATCGGCAGCGCGTTGAAACGGTCGCTGGAGATCACGAGACACGGCCGGAAGCCGCGTTGCTCATTGGCCACGGTGGGGTCCAGCGTGGCCAACCAGATGTGGCCCTGTTGCACCCTCACCCGTTGTACTCCGGCCACTCCTCCGCGGCAGAAGTGTCCGGCTCGCCGGCGGTGACCTCGGTCAGCTCGGCGATGTACTCGCCCCATGCGCCCGGGTCTTCGAGCTGCATGCGCCGGTGGGCGGCCTCGATCTCCGACCAATGCTGCTCGACCTCCAAGCGACGCGACTCCTGCTCCAAGAGGGCGCCCATCGTGGTGCCTCGCGCTCGGGCGATCCCAGCCAGCCGGTCACGGACTGCAGAATCAACCTTGATCGTGGTCACGGACATACTCGACAGTATACCAATCAGGGATACTCAATGCAAAGGGTCCGGAAGGGGATCCACAACTGAGACAGCGAGGAACGCTACCTGGGTCGTTGCGTCGGGCGCTCATGGCCGAACCGGAACGTCCAAGTGCTTGCAGCCGCAAGCGCGAACGGCGCCTGGGCTGCCCGCTGTCGGACCGCACCTAACAGGTTGTTCTGCGCGATACGTGATCTGACCGGGAGGGCGCCGACCCGAGCGCGGAGTCGGCGTTATCGAGCACTTCGACGTCTCTCAGGGTGGGCCGGGAGTGAGCGCAGAACGCTCGGCCGGTTTGCAGCCAGCCCTGCGGTCACCCCTGCGGAAGCCGATGTCAGGGCGGGGTGGACGTCTTTACGGTGGGGGTCTCATCCATGTGGGGCCCGGCCGCCTCGTCCTCGGAGTCCCATCGACTCGGGAGGTATGCCATGACCACCACCGCTTCGACTGCTGTCGTCGTCTACGACCCCGGACTGGTCGATCCTGAACATGTTGCGCTGGCCGGGTTCCTCGGCGGCTACCGGGGCCTCACCCGCGACGCCTACGCCCTCGACCTCCGCCAGTTCGTGGCGTTCTGCGACCGGCGCCATCTGGGCTTGTTCGAGGTCCGCCGCAGTGACATCGAGACCTTCGGCCGGGAGCTCGAGGCGAAGGGCCCGGCGACAGCGACGATCGCTCGCCGGTTGTGCACGATCACCGGCTTCTACCGTTACGCCGAGGAGGAAGGCCTCATCGCCCATTCCCCGGCGGTCCATGTCCGCCGCCCGAGGATCGACTACGAATCTCACGCCATCGGAGCCGACCGCAACGAGGTCGGCGGCCTCCTCGTCGCCGCCGGGCTCGGCCCGGCCGGCGAGCACGCCCTGATCTCTCTGCTGGCCCTCAACGGGCTGCGGGTGTCAGAGGCGATCGGTGCGAACATCGAGGCGCTCGGCGTGGAGTGCGGTCATCGGACTCTCACCGTGCTGCGCAAGGGCGGCAAGAGCGTGACCGTCCCGCTCGCCCCGCGTACCGCACGGGCGGTCGACCTGGCTGTGGGTGAGCGAGCCGCCGGCCCGATCTTCACCGCCACCGACGGCCGGCGCCTCGACCGTCACGGGGCCGCCCGGATCGTGCGCAGGGTCGCCCGCCGGGCCGGGATCGTCAAGCCGATCGGTCCTCACACCCTGCGCCACGCCTTTATCACCGCCGCTCTCGACGCTGGCGTGCCGCTGCGCGACGTCCAAGAAGCGGCGTCGCACGCCGATCCACGCACGACCATGCGCTACGACCGGGCCCGCGTCTCGCTCGATCGTCACGCCACCTACATCGTGTCCACCTACATCGCCGGCGCCGCCCGCTGACCCGACGTTCTGGGCGCCAGCAAGAGTCTGCTGGCGCCCAGAACTGGCGACCCCGAAGCGGAAATAACGCCGAATATTTCACATCCGTCGCTGAGGGCGGGGCGCTCGATATGGAATGTTCGGCAGGGGCTCGTGCCCCGATCGCAATGGTCACCCGGCGCCTCGCGCCTACCGTTGTAGCTGTGGGAGACCGACCGACTGTGACCGGCCCCGTTGAATGGGCGCAACAGGTGGTCGGTTCCGTCGAGCAGCTAGCCGTCCGAGTTGGCACGGCCGTTTGGGTTCCCGATGCTTGGCCCCCATCGGTTAGCGGTCCTGAGATCGTCTACATGTGCTCTCCTGGTGCCGATCGAGAGAGGGACGGCTACCACCTGCGCGGCTTGGACGAGTCCGAACGGCTACTGGTGATCTCAGGCTACCGACGCCGACCCGGCGCGAGACTTGAGAGCCGCCTCGCCGCCGTAGAGGGTATGCCCTTCGAGACTCTTTCTCGCCCGGATGGCCAACCTCCTCACGTGGTGGTTCGGACCCCGGTCTTGGACGTGCGCATATCGGGGGATGCCCTCTCGCGTGCGAGCGCACTCCACCTCGCCCGTGGCCTCATCTTGGTGCAGGCGAAGAGATGAACGGACGCCCCGGCAAACGGCTCCGAGCCTCGTAACCGACGGCGATCGGCTCCGGGACCTGAGCCAAACCACGCTCTGTGGCCACCGCAGATGGCTGGGGCGCCCGGATCGCCGAATCCGTTGCGATGGTTGAGTCGACGGCCTTGTCATTTGGGCGCTCGTTGTGGTCGGTGTTTCAGCAGATCTCGCCTCGCGAGCTACGGGGGGTCAGTGCTGCGTGTCGCGTGGTGAATCGCGGGAGGAGCCTGGGCGCCGGCGCTGCGGGCACTGGCGACGGAAGGGAGCAGCCGGCGGGAGCGACCGGAGGATAAGCCGATAGTCGGTATATGCTGTTGCGATGCGAGAGATGAGGGAACCGACGTGGTTGGTGTTAACCGCGCTGGCCGGCGAGGAGCGGTTGCACGGTTATGCGATCACCCAGGAGGTGGAGCGCCTGTCGGCGGGGCGGCTGCGGCTGCGGGCGGGGACGCTGTACGCCGCGTTGGACCGCCTGGCTGCTGAGGGGCTGGTGGTAGCGGTGA
>Ga0078972_1013967_pt1 | contig 12961 bp, 10 predicted proteins | sample YelNatPaOPGAMG01_FD_67568 | JGI IMG/M metagenome (GOLD analysis project Ga0078972, IMG submission 67568) | Hot spring thermophilic microbial communities from Obsidian Pool, Yellowstone National Park, USA - OP-RAMG-01 (SPADES assembly) (version 2) | ecosystem: Environmental > Aquatic > Thermal...
AGTCAGGGAGCTGGCGCCCCGGCCCAGGGCCCCGAAGGTGCGTCAAAGAACGGTTCCGCCAACCCTTCGGGGGGTAGGCCGTCGGCGGGCGCTCCAACCGGCGCACCAACCGGCGCGGCGAGCGGGCGGCGACAGATGGTGGTCCCCGTGCAGGCGGCCGTGGTTAAGGAAGGCCTTTTGACGGTAGATCGGTCCACCGCCGGGGTGGTAACGCCGGTGGTCCAGAGCCAGGTGGCCGCCCAGGTCGCCGGGGTGGTTAAGCAGGTGTACCGCACCGCGGGGGATTGGGTCAAAGCCGGCCAAATTGTGGTGCAACTGGACGACGCCCAGCTGAAACTCAGCTTGGCCAACGCTCAAGCCTCTTTGGAAAACGCCAAAATCAACCTGAAGATCGGTCAGGATAACGCGACCCAGGCCAATCCCAAGTTGGCCCTCCAGGTCCAATCGGCCCAGTCAGCCCTCGATTCGGCGCAAAAATTCTACGATTCCCAAAAGGCCCTCTACGATTTGGGGGGTATTTCCGCCTCTGCCTTGGATACGGCGGCGAGTCAACTTTCGGCGGCCAAGGCAAACTTGGAGGGGGCTAAATCCGCCCTGGATCAGAACAATAAGAGCGACGATCAGACCATCGCTCAGTTAAAACTGGGGGTACAGCAAGCCCAAAACCAGGTGGCCCAGGCGGAATTGAACCTGCAAAACGCCAGTATCCGCGCTCCCTTCGAAGGTCAAATCGCGTCTATAAATATGCAGGCGGGGATGTACGTGGCCTTGAATACCCCGGTGTTTTCTCTGGTAAGCCGGGAGTCCCAGGTGAACTTTAGCATCAGCCCCAGCGATTCCCCCTATCTAAATCGCGGAAGTACGGTATTGTTTATCGTCAGCGGGCAGGGAATTCCGGTTAAGGTGTCCCAGGCTCCTTCGGCTCCTTTAAATGGGGTAGTTCCCCTCACCGCGAGCCTTCCGCCTTCGGTTTCCCTGCCCTTTGGCGCGGTGGGTACTATTTCCTATACCGTTCCGGTGGCCAAGGGGATTATCGTACCCCTCATGGCGCTACAGACCCTGGAGAATAGGACCTACGTTTTTAAAATTCTGGAAGGCAAAGTCGCTATTAACTACGTTACCATAACCGGGGAAGCGGGAACCAACGCGGTGGTTTCGGGCCTTTCTAACGGTGATACGGTGGCGGTAAGTCCTCCCCCAGGGCTAATCCAAGGGTCCCCCGTGCAGGCGATACTGCTGGGTTCCGATCAATCGGGGAGCAACAAAGGGGGCGGTGCCCCAACGGCGGGGAAAAAATGAGCACCCTTAAAGAAATCGAAAATCAAATATTTGACAAAATAAACCCGGCGATACGATTTTCGGTTACCCGGTACGTTTTGGCTATCGCTATCTTTGTGGCCATCGTCGTATTCGGTCTTGTGGCCACCCTCAGCTTGGGGGTGGATTTGATGCCTTCGATAACCATTCCGGTGGTCAACGTCAGTACCCAATACACCGGGGCGAGCCCAACGGTAATGGACCAGCAGATTACCCAAATTATAGAAAACGCCGTCTCTACCGCTTCGGGGATAACGGACATCAACTCCTCCAGTTCTATAGGATCGAGCCGGGTCACCGTTCTGTTTGATATCACCACGGATAAGAACGCGGTGCTTCAACAGGTGTCCGCGCTGGTCAATTCGGCGGTGCGTCGGCTTCCGACGGGGATCCAAGCCCCCATCGTCCGAACCTTCGACGCCAATTCCCAACCGGTTATCCAGTTCGGTGTTTCCGGCGGAGGGATTCCCCTGGTGGATGTATCCAATTATGTTCAAAATAGCCTGGCTCCCCTTTTGGAACGGGTTCCCGGGGTGGCCAATATCACCTTTAACGGAGCTCCGGCTCGGCAATTTCAGGTGCTTTTAGACCCCGCGAAGCTACGCTTCTATTCCCTAACCCCGGCCCAGGTGGTTAACGCCATTACGGGAAGCGCCTTGAACCAACCCATCGGCAGTATAACCACCAAAAACACGACCCTTACCTTCGCAACCCAGAATACCCCGGAAAATCTGGACCAAATTCGGGAAATTATGGTCGATTCGGCCAAGGGGGTACAGGTAAAGGATCTGGGGGCGGTTCGGGATGTGGCGGAGGATCAGGATTATGCCCGGGTTAACGGTATCCCCGTGGTGCTCGTTTCCATCCAAAGAACCGCGGATTCCAACTCCGTGGCCGTGGTGGATGGGGTTAAGAAAATGCTCGCCACCATGGACCTTCCCAAGGGGTACCACGTTATGGTCAGCAACGATACCACCGGGGCCATCCGAGCGTCCATCAACAATACCTTCCGGGAACTGATAATGACCCTGATCGTGGTAGGTATCATTGTCCTCCTCTTTTTAGGAAAACCGAACACGGCCTTTTCGGTTATCCTCGCCGTTCCTATCGCCCTCTCCGCTTCCCCTATCCTTTACCAGTTGATGGGCTTTTCTTTTAACCTGGTTTCCCTTTTGGCCATGGTAACCGCCATCGGCATCGTGGTGGACGACTCCATCGTGGTGGCTGAAAACGTGGAACGGTACCGCAATATGGGAGTTCCCCAGAAGGAAGCGGTCTTAAAAGCGGGAAGCGAGGTGTTTAGCGCCGTCGTGGCGGCGACCCTGTCTTTGCTGGCGGTCCTGTTGCCGATTAGTTTCGCGGGGGGCTACATTGGCCGGTATTTGATGCAGTTCTCCCTGGGCCTAGCGGCGGCGGTAGGGTTTTCCCTTTTGGAAGCCATACTCTTCCTCACGGTCCGTCTCGCCTATACCCCCGATTCCAGCGATTTAACCTGGAAGGATTTTTTAAAGAGTTTTAGCCGAGTTCGTCCGGCCTTAGCGTGGGGTCTGCGGGTCTGGAAACAGGGCCCCGCGGTGGTGCTGGCTTTGGTCATTTTGGGAACCCTGGCTTTCTTAAAGCTCTATCCCTGGATGCCCCTGATGGTCCTGTATCCCCTGGTGTTGGGGATCCTCAACTATTTTGTCTTTATGGGCTTAAGCCTCTTCGAGTCCCTGACGGAGCTTCTCCATGGTTGGACCGAATGGGTGGTAGAACACGTCCGGGACGCCTACGCCCGGGGTTTGGAAAAAATGCTCGGTAAAAGCGTGGTGGTCCTGGTCGCCGCGGTGGTTTTTTTAACCACCGTGGTAGTTTTCCTGGTGCCCCGAATTCAGTTTAATTTCCTTCCGAATTCGGACGCCGGTACCCTGACGATTACGGCTCGCTTTCCCCCCGGGACTTCCCAGGATTACGCTAACGCGGTGGCTTCCCGAATTGAAACGTTTGTGCAAAATCGGAGCGAGGTAGTAACGTACCAAACCGTGGTCAGCGATAACGTACAGATAACGGTAACCCTTATTCCGGTGGAAAAACGACCCAACGTGACCGCCCTTTCCCAAACCTACCGGGGCCAATTAACGGGGCTTTTAAAAGACTTTCCCAGCCTACGGCTCTCGGTCGGTTCCGGCGGCTTTGGCGGCAATATGGGAGCCAGTTCTATTCAACTCAGCATGGTTTCCTTTGATATGAACGTCCTATTGCGGAGCAACGCGGCCATCGTTTCGGCGATCCAGCAGAACCCCTACGTGGCCGATGTTAGTTCCAGTCTTTCGGACGCCAGTCTGGAAAATGATTTTATCCCCGACCAGAATAAACTAAAGGGGACGGGGATCACGAGTCAAACCATAGCCAACCTTTTGCAGACCTACACCTCCGGAACCCAGGCTTCCAACGTGGTAACCGGGGGAGTAGGGTACCCCATCATGGTACAAATTGACCCCAATTCCCTTTCGGGGAGCCAATCCCTGTTGGACCTGCCCGTCTATTCGAGTACCCTGCAGACCAACCTGCAGGTTGGACAGCTGGGCAGTTTCGTGCTGAACCAAAAACCCAACTCCATCGCCCGGTATAACCGCCAATATACGGGAACTTTAAGTATCAACCTAAAACCCAACGCCCCGACGGTGTTAAAAATGCAGGACCTCATCGTGCAGGATCTAAAGGATCGGGGGCTATTACAGAGCGGTCTGGAAATTACCACCAACAGCCGGTTCGGTTCCGTGGCCCTGGCCAGTCAGCTAGCCAACACGGGCTGGCAGGTTTTCCTCCTCGCCTTCTTTTTGGCTTACCTGGTTATGGCCGCCCAGTTTAACTCCTGGCGCTACCCCGTCTACCTTCTTCTGCCGGTTCCCCTGGCCATCGTAGGAGCCCTCTCGGTGGTTTGGCTTGTGGGTGGCGGACTTGATATTTTTGGGCTTATGGGCATGCTGATGCTGATAGGGCTTTCGGCAAAAAACGCCATTCTGTACTTGGAATTCGTGGTGGAACGATTGGGCAAAATGCCCTTTAGGGATGCCCTGGTGGAAGCCGCCAAACTTCGGTTCCGGCCCATCATCATGACCGCCCTGACGACCCTGGTGGTCAGTCTCCCCTTGGTGGTATCTAACGGCCAGGGAGCCGAATTTGGTCAGCGGATGGGGATCGTGATCTTTGGGGGAATTCTTTTTTCCACCATTTTGACCTTCTTCGTGGTTCCCGCGGCCTTTTATCAATTTGAACGAAAACGGGTGGGGGATCCTTCCGTCCCGTCGCTAGAGAAAAAGGAGGAATGATCCATGTTTCGAGTCGTGACATTGATGGAAAACCGTTCGGGAACGGGGACAACCAAAGCGGAACACGGTCTATCCTTCTGGATTCAGGTCCAGGGCCGGGGCGCCCTTTTCGACACCGGACAGAGCGGCGGTTTTTTAGACAACGCCCCCCTACTGGGGGTGGACGTGGCCGCCGCCGAACTGTTGGCCCTAAGCCACGGCCACTACGACCACGGCGGCGGTGTCCGATCCCTTTACGAGGAAACCCCTTTTCGCGGCCCCCTGTGGACGGGGCCGGATTTTTTTGACAAAAAATGGTCCGACGAAGCTCCCGCCCCCCGGTTCATCGGTGTTGACTTTGACGAAGCCTACCTCCGCTTTCAGGGGGTGGAACACTTCACGGTCGGTAGGGCTCCCGGCGATGGGGGGGTGGAAACCCACCTGAAGGAGCTTTTGCCCGGCTTGTACGCCCTAAACGGGTTTCCCCGGAACAGTCCCCTGGAATACCCCAATCCTCGGTTCGTGGTGGACCGGCCTTCGGGGCGTTGGGAAGACGATTTCCGGGACGAACTCTGCCTGGTCGTGGATCTACCCCAGGGGTTGGCTGTCTTTCTTGGCTGTTCCCATCCGGGCATAATGAATATGCTCGAGACGGCGCGAAAGGCCTTTCATCGGCCTCTGTACGCTGTCTTTGGGGGCTCCCACCTGGTCGATGCGGATACCCCACGGCTTTCCGCGACCCTCGAATACCTGGAGGCCCAACAGATCCCCCTCCTGTTCCTGGGGCATTGTACCGGACCGGCGGCAGAAGCGGCCCTGGAAAAAAAATTCCCCTCCTTCCATCCCCTCGTGGGCGGATTCCGCTTCGAATTGTGAGTCCCCTCTAAAAATCTAACCGAGTTTTTAGAGGCGCCCTTGTATTTATTCACCCCGTAGAGTACCATATTAGTAAAGATTACGAATAAGGGGGTTCCATAATGGAAATAAAAGAAGCGATAAAGACCGCTATCCGAGGCGAAATCGAGGGTCGAGAGCTGTACCGAGCGGCGGCTGAAAAAACCACCGATAAGAAGGCCAAACAAAACTTTACCCTTTTGGCTAACGAAGAGCAAAAGCATTTGGAGACCCTGGTAAAGTTGGCGGATGAATATGAGGAAGGCCTGGACCTGAAAATTCCTCCGTTCCCCAAACCCACCCGCTTTGAGGACGCCCAAAGCCCTATCTTTACCCGGGATTTTAAAGAAAAAATCGCCGATAAGCACTTCGAAATGGCGACCCTCTCCATCGGCATGAAACTGGAAGCCGAATCGGAAAAATTTTACCGCGAAACCGCCCAGTCCATGAAGGAGGCGGAGCTCAAGCACCTCTTTGAAGATCTGGCTAATTGGGAGAAGGGCCATTGGGAGTACCTGAGCACCCAAATTAAATTTTTCGAAAATTACTATTCCGCCCCCTATAGCCTGGCGCGGTTTTAGGTTACTCTTTTCCTAGGAGCACAAAGTTTTCGATGATTTGAATAAACGATTCCCTGCTGGCGTCTACCATTTCTTGGGATGGCGCCTGCAGGAGGAACGTAAAAGCCCCCGATCCGGTTTTTAGCCTACCGTACAATGAATAGGTGGGGCCTTCGGAGAATTCGCTTTCCCTTTGGCTATACAGGTCTATGGTTTGAAAAGACGCGGTTTCCACGGAACCCACCCCTAGGGCCTCGGGCAGGGGCGTAAGGGTATACCTTCCATTTGGTGGAATAACCAGTATCCGAGGAACCTCCGGCCCGTATTCCTGCCCCTGGGGTAAAAAAAGCCCCTCTATCCCCTGGTTGTACAGACTTCTCCGGTCCTGAACCCAGGCGGGGGGTACGGTGGTCAAGTACCCCCAATCCGTCCCCTGTACCGAAATGTTTTGGGCCACCCCGTTGGCGGTTCCCCACAGTAAAAAGAGAAAACCTACAATTGACCTTCGAAAAAGCCTACTGTTCGGCCTTCGCCCTACACCCCTTAGCCCAATGGTTATCATGGTTATACTATAGGATCATTAGAACGGGGATGACAACTGTTTTTCCCCAAGATGTTCCGGTTCCCGTTGAAGTACCCTTGACCCTTCTTTGGGAACCGAATATATTTAGTAGACCTAAATATTAGGAGTGCTAACATTGTTCCCCCCTGGTACCGTAGAGCCTAACCATACACCCCCACAGGGGGATCCAACGGTAAAGCGTCAGATTGCGGAGCGGCTTTTTGAATCCCTGCGCCACCTGGCCCCGTTTCGGCGCCACAACCCCTTTAGTTCCATCCTTAGGCCGGGGGAGTTTCATCTGATCCATCGGCTCTCCCACGAGCGGGAGGGCCTTCGGATGGGAGATTTGGCCGAATGGCTGGGGGTTCGACCTCCAACCGCGAGCCAGCTTATCGATACCCTGGTCGCCAAGGGGCTCGTGGAACGGTACGCCGATCAAGAGGATCGGCGGGCTATTCGGGTCCGGTTGTCGCCCCAGGGGTGGGCCCAGGCAAAACAATGTCAGGAAACGGCGATTACCGAAGCCGAAGCGTTAGTCGATTATTTGGGCCCCGGGGAAAGCGAACGGCTCATAGATCTCCTCACCCGGGTATCCCGTTTTATGTCCCAACGGCACGGCTCTAATCGGCCTGAAGCCTGCGCTTTCGATTACCACACAAAAGGAGCGGATACAACGTGTTAAAACTTTTCGCCTACCTTAGGCCCTACGCCCTAACCATCATCGGGGCCCTTTTATTGACCTTTACCAGCGCCATCACCGATTTAAGCCTCCCGGCCCTCATGTCCACCATCGTGGATCAGGGGGTTGCCCGGGGGAATATACCCCTCATTTGGCGCATCGGGGCGTTAATGCTCGCCATTTCTTTGGTGGGGGTGTTTGCCAGCGTAGCGGGGGTGTTTTTAGCTTCCCGGTCCTCTATGAAATTCGGACGGGACCTCCGTTCCCAGGTCTTCAAGCGGGTATCGTCCTTTTCTTTACGGGAGATCGATACCTTCGGGACTTCCTCGCTGATTACCCGGACCACCAACGACGTTACCCAGGTTCAGCAGATCGTGTTTATAATGCAGAGAATGATGGTTCGGGCCCCCTTGATGGCCATCGGCGGTATCGTGATGGCCCTAACCACGGAGCCAAAACTTTCCTGGATCCTTTTGGCGGTCATCCCCCTGATGGCTCTGGTCATCCTCCTTTTAGCCCTCCGGGGTATCCCCCTTTTCCGGGAGGTCCAAAAAAAATTGGACAGCCTGAACCGGGTCTTTCGGGAAAATTTGGCGGGAATTCGGGTCATCCGGGCCTTTGACCGAACCGCCTACGAAACCCAGCGCTTTGACCGGGCCAACGGGGATCTAACTGCCATCACCCTCCGGGTGAATATAATCATGGCCTCCCTGTTTCCCTTCGTCATGCTGATGATGAACCTCACGACGATCGTGATCGTCTGGTTCGGCGGCCTCGGCATGGCCACCGGCGCCATCAAAGTGGGCTCCCTCATGGCCTTTATCCAGTACACTACCCAAATCATGTTTTCCGTGGTCATGCTCTCGGTCCTATTTGTCATGGTTCCCCGGGCTTCCGTTTCCGCCGCCAGGATCAACGAAGTGCTTACCGTGGATCCGGAAATTAAGGACCCTCCCCGGGGGGAGAAAAATCTATCCGGTACGGGGGTAGTGGAGTTCCGCCACGTCAATTTCAGCTACGGCGGGTCCTCCGAACCCGTCTTAAGGGATATAAGCTTCACCGCCAAGCCAGGCACCATCACCGCCATCATCGGCGGTACCGGAGCGGGCAAAAGCACCCTGATCAACCTCATCGCCCGGTTTTACGACCCCAGCTCCGGTTCGGTCCTGGTGGACGGCGTCGACGTTCGGTCCATGACCCAGGAGGACCTGCGATCCCGGCTCGCTCTGACCACCCAGCGGCCCATCCTTTTCTCGGGGACCGTGGCCGACAATCTGCGGTTCGGTCACGACGATATCCCGGAGGAAGACCTCCTCCAGGCCGCGACGGTGGCCCAAGCGCTGGACTTTATCCAGGAACGGCCGGGGGGCCTGGGTTCCACCATCGACCAGGGGGGCCTAAACCTGTCGGGGGGGCAAAAGCAACGGTTAGCCATCGCCCGGGCGTTGGTAAAAAAGCCGTCCGTGTACCTGTTTGACGATAGTTTTTCCGCCCTGGACTTTAAAACCGACATCAAACTGCGGAGTGCCCTAAAAAAAGTAACCGCCGACGCCACGGTGATTATCGTGGCCCAGCGGGTCAGTACCGTTCGGGACGCGGATCAGATCCTGGTTCTAGACGAAGGCCGGTTAGCCGGTGTGGGACGGCACGGGGACCTTTTACGGACCTGCGAAGTTTATCGAGAAATTGTGGCATCCCAGATGTCGGAGGAGGAAGCGGTATGAACGGGGAACAGGGAAAGAATAAAGCCGCGGCCCCCGGCCAAAGGGACAACCAGGTCGGCCTTAAACCCACCCAAATTATGGGCCGAGGCCCCGGCCATGGAATTGGCCAGCCGGTAGAAAAAGCCAAAAACTTCAAGGGTAGTCTGCGGCGCCTTGTGGGCTTTCTCCGACCCTATCGAATCTCGATTTTTGTAGTGTTTGGCCTCGCGGTCCTCAGCACCGCCTTTTCGGTGGCGGGACCAAAAATTCTCGGCCTTACCATCACCCTGCTGTTTAACAACGTCCAAGCCGTGGCGAACCATACCCCCGGCGCCGTCATGGAGTACGGCCGAGTGGCCTCCATTTTGCTCATCCTGCTAGCCCTGTACCTCCTTTCGGCGGCCTTTAGCTACGCCACCCAACTGGTCATGGCCACGGTATCCCAGAAAACCGTGTACTCCTTCCGCAAAGCCATCGACGGGAAACTCGAACGGCTCCCCCTCTCCTTTTTCGATACCCGGTCCCACGGGGACGTGCTCTCCCGGGTAACCAACGACGTGGACACCATAGCCAACACCCTCCAACAGAGCCTGGTACAGATTATCACCTCCATCGTTACCCTGATCGGTAGCGTGGCCATGATGTTCTCCATCAGTTGGAAACTCTCCCTCGTTGCCATCGCCACCCTTCCCCTGTACGCGTTAGCCACCACCTGGGTAACCAAACGATCCCAGGGTTATTTCAAGGCCCAGCAAAAATACATCGGCCTTCTGAGCGGCCACGTGGAGGAAATGTACTCGGGCCATCCGGTGGTCAAAGCCTTTGGGTACGAAGGCAAATCGGTTCGCCGCTTCAACGGGATAAACGATCAACTCTACGACGTCGCGTGGAAAGCCCAGTTCGTCAGCAGTATCATCATGCCCGTCATGACCTTTATCAACAACCTCGGCTACGTTTTGATAGCCGCCATCGGCGGCATTATGGCGGCCCACAAAACCATCACCCTGGGGGATATCCAGGCCTTTATCCAGTACGCCCGCCAATTTACCCAACCCATTATCCAAACCGCCAACATGGCCAACATCCTGCAGTCCACCGTGGCCGCCGCGGAACGGGTCTTTGAAATCCTCGACGAAGCCGAAGAATCGCCGGAAAACGTTCCCCCTGCCAAAATTGTTCAGACCTTTTTGAGCAGTCCAGGACCCGTAACCTTCGATTCCATCTCCTTTAGCTATACCAAGGATCGACCCCTTATCCAGAACCTCTCCCTATCCGTCCCGGCGGGACAAACGGTAGCCATCGTCGGACCCACCGGGGCGGGCAAGACCACCCTGGTCAACCTGCTGATGCGCTTCTACGAGATCGACCAAGGAAGTATCGATGTCAACGGGGTGGATATCCGGGACCTTCCCCGGGGACTTCTGCGTCGATCCTTCGGCATGGTCCTCCAGGACACCTGGCTCTTTGGGGGAACCATACGGGAAAACATAGCCTACGGCCGCGAAGGGGCCACCGAAGCGGAAATCGTCGCCGCCGCCACCGCCGCCCAGGCGCACCACTTTATCCGCGTGCTCCCCCAGGGTTACGACACCATCCTGAACGAAGAAGCCTCGAACCTCTCCCAGGGTCAACGGCAACTCCTCACCATCGCCCGGGCCTTCCTCGCCGACCCCCGGATCCTCATCCTCGACGAAGCCACCAGCTCCGTGGATACCCGAACCGAAGTAATCGTACGCCAGGCCATGGAAAAACTCATGGAAGGCCGGACCAGCTTTGTAATCGCCCACCGACTTTCCACCATCCGGGATGCCCATACCATCCTGGTGATGAACGGGGGCGCCATCGTCGAACAGGGGAACCACCAGGAACTGCTCGCCGCCCGGGGCTTTTACGCCGACCTCTACCGGAGCCAATTTCTGGGGATCGACGACCCCGCCACCGCTTAACGAAAGGTCCCTAAGAATAATCGGGGGGCGCCATAGCACACCCTTGTGGACACTGAACATCCGACGCGCCCCCCGCCGCGAACCCAGCGGGACCCCCGATCTGGGTAGGTCCCGCCGGTTTCGCGGCCCCCCCCAGGAGGTTTCTAGCGGATCGCCCGCAGGTACCCTATCGAAATACCGATCCCCCGGCCAATGATCACCACAAAGATAGCCGTTTCCACACCCCGTACCGGGAGCCCCGATAGGGCCGTCAGAAGAATCATGGCCCCCAGGGCTAGTGGTTTTTACCAGCATTCTTTGGTCTGCTCTAAAAACGATCGGTTTTTAAATTTGTTTTATCCTTGGCAAAAACAAGACCGGGGACCTATACTTAAAGGACGAAGTTTTTTTGGAGGGGATGGAAATGGAGAAGCGGGTTTTGTACACGGGCGAGGAGCTTACGAGTCTAGGGGTGGCCCTCTGGATGGATAATTACGCCATGATCGCCTCCAAATTTCAGAGACCCCGATTAGCCCAACTTTTTGAAGGGTTTTCTCAGGAGCTCCGGAGCGGGGACAAGAAAACGGCAGGGGCCATTCCCGTGGAAGATAATCAACCTACTAATTTTACGGACCTGGAAAATCTGATTCGTGATTGTATCGATGCCCGTTATCCCGCGCTGAAGGGGGCGGCAAAGGACAACCGGGGAGCCCTACGGGCCTTTATCTGGGGAAGCAAGGTAGCCACCATCCTCAAAGGCATCCTGGGACGCCTCAAAGCCCAGGGTGATGGGATACTCAAAGAAGGCCAAGCTTTCTTTGTCTGCGAAGGCTGTGGGTTTATGTATATTGGCGAACGGGCCCCAGAAATCTGCCCCGTGTGCAAGGCCCCAGCGTCGCGGTTCACGCAGTATTAAAGAAGGAGGAAACTTTGTTTGCCGCTCGGAATATCAAACTTTGTACGAAGGATTGCGCATGTATCATGGTATGCCCCTCCGGGGCTACGGACACGGAGGACGGTCAAATCGACGCTTCCAAGTGCATAGACGGTTGCCGCCTTTGCGTGGACGCCTGTCCCTCCCACGCTATATATCTGGTCTACCTCAAAAGCGCCCATCGGCAAGAGCCCACCGCCGAGGTCTCCGAAACCCTGGCCGCCCTCTTGTACAGGATCACCGAAATCCACCGCATAGCCGTATCGACCGCGGGGAATCCCCCGGGGACCCCAAGGGAAAATAGCATATACCCTCGATTCTATAAAGCCCTGGCTCACTCGAGCCGAATCCTCGCGGAGGACTGTTTCCGGGAACAGGGCTTCCTTAACTTGGACTCCCAGCGAATCGGTGCTTTTATGAATGCCCCCTCGGTTCGCCGGATTTTAAAGGAATTCTATCCCGAAGATGGGGCCCTGGAAACCCTCATTCACAGCATTACCAGCGCCGCGGAACGGGGAATAGACGTGGAATAAAGGCCTTTAGCCTAACCTGTGTTACAATACTATATTTACAGTTAATGGATAGACGGACAAGTACAATAAACTGCTAGCGTGAGGTGAATTATGTTTTTTTTCGCGAAGGATATGAAGACCGTCCCAGTGGACGCCACATCAGATCGAACGATCAAGGCCCATGGAGGGGCTTTGATGGCCTCTGAAATGCGATTTTCCGCTGGCGGGGTTGGAGCTTTGCACAGCCATCCCCACGAGCAGATCGTGTACGTCCTGGAAGGGGAGGCCGATTTTACCATGGGTAGCGAGACTCGGAGGATCGCTGTGGGCGATACGGTCTACGTGGCGCCCAACCTGGTACATGGTCTGGTAGCCCTTACCGAGTTCCGGGCTCTGGACGTATTCACCCCCCAACGACAGGATTTCTTACAATAGTTTAATAGTGTTACGAAGATTAGTTCTCGAGCCTCATAACAAGGTTCTCCCTGCCTACATAAACGCGAAAGCGGGGAGGGAGCCCCGTACCAGAGCTCCCTGTTGAGGACGCCACACTTCCTTTCGCCAGATCTTCAAGTCGATCGGCAA
>Ga0078972_1013970_pt1 | contig 12960 bp, 10 predicted proteins | sample YelNatPaOPGAMG01_FD_67568 | JGI IMG/M metagenome (GOLD analysis project Ga0078972, IMG submission 67568) | Hot spring thermophilic microbial communities from Obsidian Pool, Yellowstone National Park, USA - OP-RAMG-01 (SPADES assembly) (version 2) | ecosystem: Environmental > Aquatic > Thermal...
ATTGATTGGGCACCTGAAGGCAAAAGGTAAGCCATTAAAGCCGCCGCTAATGGTGGAACAAAGGCTGGCGTGACTATTCCCAGACCCTTAACAGGTCTGGCAACAAGATGTGTAACTAAGGCCACTATCGCTGTCCCTAGGAGAGCGTAAGGGGTTGTTGATGGCAACCTCCATAAAAGATAAACAGAAACAATTGTCGGAATTAAGGCACCTCCAACATTTAAGGCGACTACTGTGGAAAATTCCTCATACTCAATTTGCGGCACACGAAAAACTATACCGAAGAAACTGAAATATTCATCCTTGAGCACTGGAAAAAGTGTCTTAATCTTAAACAATGGTATGTTTATATAGCTCCCAACAAATGTTGCAACAAGGATAAATGCTGTCAATTGTGAGCTAAAACCTACCCTCCTGAAGGCTAATCCTATGGTGCCGACAAAAAGCAGACCTGCCACAAGGACCAGAACCGAGAAAAGGATTATAAATAATGAGCGGCTGAAAGACCAAAAAATAATTTTTCTGCCCAAATTATGCACCAGTATAGTTTAAGCTATTGACTTGTACACTTATAGATAAGGAAATCGCTGAGCGGATTAAATAAAAGAAAAGTAGGAAGGTTGGAATTCTATTTTTCTGCTTTTCTTTGTGGCGCTTGGGGAGTATAATATGGTGAAGGTATAAACTCAACGCCTGGCCTCATCGGTGATGCTTGTGGGTATAAATCCATAAGATGATAGACTTTAATGGGGATTCCAACTTTTACTGGGATTCCAAGTTCTTGAAGTTTTTTAGGCGTTAGAGGATAATCATGGGTCCATGTGCCTTGAACTAGCGTCTTAGCAAGCTCTTCAGCTTTTTCTTTTCAAGTTTTTCTCCGAAAATTTCATCCGATGAGATTGATGGAAATGAGAAGGATTGAACCTTAAAAAGGCGCATGTACGTCTGAAATTGTAGGTTTGGAGTAAAATTTAACTCAGTATGACATAACTAATATTATGGTATAAGATTGTGAGGAGACATCTTTGAACAAAAAAGCCAAACTGCTTATCTTCATTTTGCTTATACTCATATCCACCACGCTCCTCCTCACAGCCTTCGACTACCTGAAATTCGTAAACCCCCAATTTGTTGTCGTTGAGGGGACAGTAACCGATGAGAAAGACAACCCAATAGAAGGAGCCGAAGTCAAAATTGGAAACTACACAATTCGCACAGACCAATACGGAAAATTCACCCTCAAACTCGCTGAAGGAATCTACAACCTGACAATAAGCGCCAGGGATTACCAGACTTTTAAGACGCTTTTAGAAGTTGTTGGGCACATAAAAAATTTAGTTTTTGCATTAAATAGGAAAAAAGCGACGGAGCTTGAACCGACTGATAAAAAACCCGACTTTAACCAAACATGCTGCATAAACAATAATACGAAAATAAGCGTTGATACATCCCTTTGCGAATGCGGAGAAAATAAAACGGCATTCCTCTTCTTGATAAGAGGGTGCACCAACACCTCTTATTTAAGATATCTTGTAGGCGAATCGTACGAGAACGGCGTTTGGTCCCTACCTGAGAAACCGCAAGTCTTACGGTATACAGGCGGAAACATAATATCAAACATTACCGGCTATATGCGAAAGTACCGCGTGAACTTCGAAATTCAACCACTAACAGTTTTCGGCGGCTTCACACCCACAACGCAAAACCCATACCAAATGTCACTAGAACACTCTCTCCTCTACTACATAAACCAACAAATTTTCTTCTCAGAATACCCATTCACAAACACGTATAACGTATCCTACATCCACTACGATTTCGACCTGGAAACGCTGAAGAAGGCGAACGTTTCCCGCGACACCAACTACCTAACAGTGCCCACCGAACTCCTTGAAAAAATTAAGCCACTTGCCCTGAACATAACAGCAAACCTCAACTCCCCATTCGAAAAACTCATCGCCATAGAGGATTACCTAAGAAACAATTATATATACGACCGTAACTACACCCGCGCCCCACCTGGAATAGACCCCGTTGAATGGTTCTTATTCCACAGTAGAAGGGGTGTATGCACCCATTTCAACTCAGCCTTCGTTCTATTGGCCAGGTCCATAGGTTTACCCGCAAGGCTCGTTGCAGGATACCTAATAAACTCGGCTGCAGAATATCAAATAGTGAAACCAAAACAGAAGCATGCATACGCCGAAGTTTTGTTTGAAGACCTCGGCTGGATAACATTCGATGCAACAGCACCATGCAACTGCCTTATGAAAACAGAGCCTCCCAAACTGGAGATCATTTACCCGTCTGAGGGAGCCTACATATCAGGCTCAAAAATCACAATAGCCGGAGAAGCCTACGGATTCTACAAAAACGCAGAACTTTACATAAACCACACAGGCTTCTCGTTAACATTCTGGAATGGAGAATTCGCCTTCGACAACACCACATACATCCAAGATGGCGAATTGTCAATAGAAGTATCTATTTCAGACGCCGCCGGCAACAGAGCCTCGGACAGCGTTAAATTCACAGTTGACAATACGCCCCCAAAGGTTTCCATAACTTTTCCGTCAAACGGCACCTCAATGTCAACCCCAACAATCTACATTAACGGAACCATCAATGAGCTAAACAAAGGAAACCTTAAGCCCTACATTAACGACACACGTTTCACACTAGCCTATTGGAACGCTTCAACAGGAACCTTTTCGTTCATAAACCAAACCAGCATTTCAGGCGAAATCAACGTCGAAGTTACCTTCGTGGATCTCGCTGGAAACAGGGGCTCAGACGTTGTAAGCTTCACCGTTTCACCTCAACAACCTCCAACCCGCATCTCCACACATACAAACATAACAAGCTGTAGCAGCAACATGGCGCTAAAGGGGTCAACTTTCCGCGTTGAAGGCAACGTCTACGACTCGGACGGCAACCCGGTAAGCAACCTAAACGTGGTCATATACATAGCGAAGGACAAAAACGGTGAAAAAGAAATCGTTGGAGCTGGAAAAGTTGTTAACGGCCACTTCAACATCACATGTTACGTTTCTAAAGAGATAAATGTTGGCGACTACCTCATCATCGCAGAAACAGTTGGAGATGACAAATATGAAGGCTCAACAAGTGACCCACCCCTGAGAGTTCTGGCTGAGACAACAGTTGAACTATCTTGCCCCGAGAAAGTAGTAATGGGAAGAATGTTCACCGTTAACGGCACCTTAAAGGAGAAGTTATCAGGCCAACCTATAGCAAACCAAACAGTATGCGTAACCATAGACTCGAAAAGCTACCTTTTGACAACGGACAATCAAGGAAGCATCAACATCAGCAACCTCACCATCTGGCAGCCTGGAAACTACACGGTTACCCTAGCCTTCAACGGCTCCGACTACTACCTCAGCAGCTCATGCTCAAAAGAAATCCGCGTCTTAGCCATAACAATCACCCCAACAACAAACGAAACTTTCATCAGAGGCGAACAAGCCACCATATCAGGCCGCATACACGCTGACGACATCCCATTAGACTTCGAAAACCTAACAATAAAATTCGATGAAAAAACAACTTTTACAACTCAAACCAACAGTGAAGGCTACTTTAACATCACCTTCAAAGTTCCCGAAAACCAAACCCTCGGAGAGGCCTTGATAAAATACTCCCTCGAATACTATTCGGTTGAAAAGCTGCAAAGAATTAAGGTTATGGCAAGAACCACAATTCAATGTACAAACAAAAACACCCTAAAACCTGGAGAAACACTAAACGTCACGGTATCCCTAACCGACAACCTAAACCAACCGGTGACAAACGCAACTGTAAAGCTGGTGTTCCTCTTCAAAGACGAAAACAAAACCTTTGAAAAAGCCACAGACAACAATGGTGCAGCCGAAATATTCAACATCACAATTCCAAAGGATTTTAGCGGAAACATTACCTACACAGCAACATTTAATGGAAACGAGTTTTACCTTCCCTCCTCCTACAAAAGCTCCATAAAAGTCGTGCCAGACACCTCAAGCCCAAACATGCTCTATTTCCTTTTTGCAGGCTTTCCAATACCAATCGTTATAATCTCAGCCTACATATGGCGCAGGAGAAAAGCAACACGTGAAGCAACACATGAAGTCCAAGCCGAGCAAGAGAAAAGTGAGGTAACCATAACTCCAAAGATGGAAGGGCCTAAACTCTCAATAGAGTTTCCCCAAATCCAAACCCCATTTCCGCTTGTTTGGGGAGTTGGCGAACCCTTAAAGGTCAAAATAACCCTCAATGACCCTTCAAATCATCCAATTCCATCAGCAACCATAAAGCTAAACGTTGACAAATTTGGCGAGAAAAAGCTGAAAACGTCTAAGGACGGAGAGGTTGAAGCAACATACACCTTCAATGAAAAGGGAACCTACAAATTTAAGGCTTCATATAAGAAGGATGAGGGGGACGAAGTTACAGCTGAGGCTGAAGTCAGGATAGTAGACTACAAAGAAGAAGTCGTTAAACTGTTTAACTCCTTCTACACATCTACCAAAGAGAAGTATAAGGGAGTAGGAGACGAAATGACCCCTAGAGAACTACAGTCAACATTGATGAGCCAAACCTCCCAAGTGAAACACAAACCACTAGACACAATAATATCCACATTTGAGGTCGCGAATTACAGCCTACATCCAATAACAAGAAAAGAGTATGAGCAAATGTACCTTTCAATAAACGAGTTCTGGAGTTAACCGATAATGGATAAAAAGCTAATACAAGGGTTTATCCTTCGAACAATAGGCCTTGCAATCGTATACTTCACCGTTGACTTCATCCTAAACAAAAGCAACATCATTCAGCAAGCTATCAACATAAAACCATCTTTCCTGTTCTACCCGATAATAGCCACATCCATAGCACTATATTTAGCCTCCATCCTCAAACTACTCTTAACAGGCGAACTTTCATACATAACCGTAAGTAGCATAAAGATGTTGGCTGCCACAATATTCTTCTCAATAATCTTGGCGAATCCGCCCACTCCGCAGGTTCTCCAACCCCTTGGCTTCTGGCTACTGATGGCTACAATTACAATAATAATCGTTCGCGCCGCTGGACCCATTACCAAATATTATGGAGGAGTAATCCTCAAAACATTCATAGAAAGCCCATGCATTTTTACATTAGGCTATATCCTAAACATGGTCCTCAACATCCTTATAAACACCCAGAACATAGAATTCCTCAAATCAACATGTTTACCCGAGAAAATCTATTATTCATTTCTAACTCTATCCATCCTCTCCATTCTTGGAATACTCCAGGACTCAAGAAACCCGTATCTCTCATACGTGGGGAAAAAGTTCGGAACACTTTCGGGGAAAACTTCAACATTCATAATCATAATTTTGTTGCTGTTCTACTTCTCTGACCTCCGACCAATAATAGTAAACCTGCTTCCAAACTATATAGTTGTCATAGAATGGGCGGCTGTGTGTCTAACAGCCTTCGCAATTTATAGAAGGATGAAGTCCTACGTCTCAAAACGTTTAACAGAAGATTTGAAAGTGGGAGAATGGACAACCCATGTACAAAAAATTTTCCACGAAAAAGACAAGGTAGTAGAAGTCTCAAAAGTGGCTGAAGAGTTCATTGAATCAGGATTAAAAGGGGGAATACTGTCATACTTGATAGCCGCCCTCGTTGAAAACGAGGTGCCAACAAGCACAATTGAATCCATCATTGGAGAACTCGCAGATTACGAAGATGACCACTATCCAAAGCTAACATTAAAATGGGAACTGGAAAATCTTGAAATAGAAAATAAAAAACGTAGAATGAAAGTGTTAACTTTCACACTTATCAAAGCCTCAAACTTCCTTGGATTAAGCAGCCAGTCCCACATTCTCGAAGAGGAACTCGAGGGGGAAATCGCTTGAACTTCGAAGATTTCAAATCAGTGTGCGATACAATCTTAGAAGCCGTTGGAAACGTATTCGTAGGAGAAAACATGCTGTTAAGGAAAGTTCTCACGGCGGCGCTTGCTAACGGTCACATTCTTTTCGAAGACTACCCTGGACTTGGAAAGACCTTGCTTGCAAAAGTTTTCGCCAAGGTTATCGGATGCTCCTGGAGGAGGATACAATTCACTCCAGACTTGATGCCTGCAGACATAATCGGTACACGCGTCTGGAACGCGAGCAGATCAGAATTTGTCCTTGAAAGGGGACCAATATTCACAAACGTCCTGTTGGCAGACGAGATAAATCGCTCCCCTCCAAAAACACAGTCCGCCCTGCTTGAGGCTATGGAGGAAAGGCAAGTTACCATTGAAGGTGAAACTCACAAGCTGGAAAACCCATTCTTCGTCATCGCAACGCAAAACCCAATAGAGCTTGAAGGCACTTTCCCCTTGCCTGAGGCCCAGCTTGACCGCTTCCTGGTTAAAATGAGCACAGGCTACGTGAAAAGCCTCGAACTTGAATGTGAAATTCTAAAAAGACGCATCGGCTGGAAAGTTGACGACCCAACAGTCAACATTAAACCGGTAACAAGTCAAAAAGACTTTATTGAAATGCAAAACCTTGTTGAAAACAAAGTGTATGTTGACCCACAGATCCTTGAGTATATAGCAAAAATAGTAAGAGCCACCAGGGTGCACCCCGCCGTCGAAGTTGGAGCAAGCCCAAGAGGAGGTTTAGCCCTCCTAAAACTTTCAAGAGCGCATGCAGCTTTATGCGGAAGAGACTTCGTCACACCAGACGACGTTAAAATGTTTGCCAAAGACGCACTGTGCCACAGGATAATTATAAAGATGGACTACGCTTTCGAAGGAAAGGTCACACCTGAAAGCATTGTAGACGAAATTGTACTCGAAACAGAAGTCCCAAAAAACTTCATGCGTAAGTGAACAAAATGCTCACTTCACTCGTGTGGAAGCTTCTAGGAAGCTTCTCCGCACTATTCTTAACCGGCATGCTTTTTGGAAACATCCCCCTCCTATGCTCATCCCTTATTCCATTAATCGCCTTGGTTTTTTCTTTACACTTTGAAGAACCTCATGAAATAAGAGTTGAGAGAATTGAAAACAAAATATCAGCATGGATAAACGACACGGTTGAAATTAAAACAAAAATCGAAGCAAATCAAGGCATCGGAATAATAACTGTTGCAGACACGCTTCCTGAACATTTCGAGTTAAAAGAAGGAAACAACTTCCATGTTTTCTGGAAGGGCTTCAGCAAATTTTCAGAAACATTAAATTACAAGGTAAAATGCACAAAAAGGGGGATATACCACATTGGACCTGTACACGTCGAATCGCGCCACTTCTCCGGCTTACATCAAACAAGAATCAATGAATACCCTATGGCTGCTGAACTTGTGGTTAGGCCAAGACCACTAGGCGTCAAAAGAATCAGAGATCCAAAAATCCAATCGAAAGTTCCAATGCCCATAGCAGCTGTAACAAAACTTGGAATGCTGACAACGGACTTTAGAGAAATTAGGCATTACTGTTGGGGCGACCCATATAGACTAATTAACTGGAAGGCAACCGCAAGGCTGACAAGCAATCCCAGTTCCCCTCCGTTCGTTAACGATTTTGAACGTGAAGGCAAAAGAATTGTATGGATGTTCCTCGACGCATCACCATACATGCGCACAGGAACCACGACAGAGAACGCTTTCGAATACGCTGTCCAAGCCGTGTTAGGGCTCACACAGTTCTACCTTGCCAGAAACTGCTACGTCGCATTATACGTTTACAACGATGACGAAAGATTACTACTGCCAGATTGTGGAAGAAGGCAAGAATATAAGGTGTTAAAAGAAATCCTTACAGTTGAACCCAAAACCAAAGCACATCATGAGTCGCTGGAGATAGCGGTAGAGAAATGCCAAGGCCACGTCAAAGGTTCAAATCCATACTTCATAATAATCACAATGGTTAGGAAGGATAATATTCAAGAACTCTTAAACGGTGTAAGAAGGCTCCGGAAAATTTCTCGTATAGCCCGCGGAAAACCACAGATACTCATCATCCACGTGTCCGGGTATTGCATAGCCGCTAGGGGATTATACGAGAGAGCAGCGGCAATTATGCTTGAGATAAAGAATAACCAATTAATCAGGCTACTTAGGAGGTCAGGTGCACATGTTATACCTTGGAATCCGAAAAGGCAAAGATTCACCCACCTCCTCCTGGTGGGGTTGACGCAAAGATGAAAGACGAAAAAGCCTATCCCATTATACTCTTAACCGAAGCCTTAACCTCCTTTGGAGCCTTCCTGCTTTCCTACTACAACTTTATCCATAACAACCTTTACACAATCATACTCACAACTATGGAAGCCTTAAATGTTCCACAGCAAATATGCGCTATCGTATTACTAGCAACATTGCTAGTTGCAGTTTTCGCTATGACGGTGGCGGGCGCCTTCTTAAGAATCTGTCAAATATCATTTATGCTGCTTATCCCCTCAATACTGTGGTTCAGCAACCTAGACTGGCTTCAAATTCTAGAACTTCCAATAAATCTCCAACTCTTCAAAACAGATTTACCCTTCACATTCACCTTATACTCCGGACTGCTAATCGTTTCATGCGAAACCTTGCATTACTTCCTCTTCCAAATAAAAAGAACAAGAGACGAACTCCTAAGCCGAGGGGCATACAAAGCGGACGTTGGAAAAGTAACAATGAAACAACTCAAATTCTCATCAACACTAACCGCTCTATGCATGTTAACAACCGTTACGATAACAAACATAGCCTTCGTCCTAAAAACAACTCTTCAAAACATTACAAATCAAATAATATACCCATACATAGCCCTAGGCACGATCTCAGCAACAATAACAATAATATGCATTCTAGCATATCTAAAAGTACAAGCAAGAAAAAGCCCATAAACTCAAAGCTTTCAATCTATATGATATACACCAACCAAAATGGAACACGAAAATTAATGGTTTAAATTAACCTTGCAATGGAGGAAAAATTAACGTATGCTGTAGGCCACTTCGCCGTCGGATACATCCTCGCCAAGCTAACGTCCAAGATGACGAAAACCAAATTCAACATTGCTCTAATCTTGACGCTTTCAGTCATCCCAGACGTTGACATATTAATCCCCTACGTTGCTCACAGGGGGCCCACCCACTCAATCCTAATGGCGTTTATAGTTTTCATTCCAATATTCGCCCTATACCATAAAAACGCCCTCCCATACTTCGCAGCCCTAATCCAGCATTCTCTTATAAGCGACTACATTGCGGGCGGAAAAGTGCAGCTCCTCTGGCCACTAACAACGCAAACCTTCGGCCTCGAATTAAGCATTAAAAGCCCAGCCAACGTAACCATAGAATGGCTATCATTCCTAACCGCCACATTCATCATGATAAAAACTAAAGACATGCATCCACTACTTCAACCCAAAAACTCAAACCTAATCCTGGCCATACCAACATTCACCGTACTCCTACCAATATTCCTAGCCTTCCCCCTAGAAGTGCCGACAGCGCTTATACCACCCCACATAATATTCCTAATACTCTTCCTAGCATCAATTTCGATAGATTTGAAATATATGATAAACAAGCGTCTTAGGAAAGATTTCAGACTCTGAAAGTCAATAGTCAAACAACGAACCATTAGTTGCTGTAAATAGAAGAGTTTTATAGATTTATTTATATATTGTGTTTTGGTCTGGGTGAGGTTTGTTTGTCTGGTGGGAAGATGGTTTGTCACGTTTGTGGTAGGGAGCTTTCAAAAAGCGAGGCTGTTCCAGTTTATAAGAACGTTTTAGATCGTGAAACAGGCGAGTTGAAGCCTGTTTTGGATTATTACCTCTGCAAATCGTGTGATGCTCTCATGAAGAAAAGACCGAAAACTTAGCCCTTTTTAATTAGGATCTTTTGTGATGGCAGCACACTTACAAACTGCCATCCTTCCGCCAAGTACTTTTCAAGCTCTTTCTCGTGAATTATCCTCTGAGGGTTATGCTTTCCATCTCTAAGCCTTTTCAGCTCCCTCTCGTAAAGCTCCAGTTCCTCATCCTTGTTTAGCTCTCTTCCAAGCGCGCGCAAGTCTATTCCCAAGAGGCTTTTAGCCATACTCTTTAAAGCTTCTATTTTGGCTTCTTTAACTATGCTCGCCTGTTCTAGGGGCTGGGTTGCCGTGCTGAGGAATGGCTCGCATTCCTTGTAGGCTTTTCGCATGTCCTCAACCATGTCCGGTGGCAAAACACCCTTATTAGTGCTGTACCGCGCCTCAATGTCGCCCTTATGCCCCATAATAAACTGCAGGTAAGGATGGCTGATCTTGCCTCTAGACTCAGCTATTATCATGTTTGTATCGCAGTAGGCCCGCAGAACATAGGGTCTCCAGCTGAAACCAGCCCGCAGAATGGCTTCTTTAACGTCCCTAGTAACAAGAGTTGTCCTTAGGAACTTGTTCTTTTTGACGCCTCTGGGGTCAAAGCCCGGTAGCGGAGAGTCCTTGCTAAGTCTTTCGCCCTGCTTAACCCTATCCTCCAAATACTCTTGAATGTATGTTAATGTTTGCTGTGGGACGAAGGTGAAGTATTGGTGTCTGGCCGTGCTCAGGTTTTTACGTACGATGAGCATTGCGGGCGCCTTTCTGAATTCTACGCCGTCCTGGCGAATTTCAGCCCCTGGAAAGGCTTCAAGCCTGATGCCGTCGGTTCCATCATAGTTTCCAAGGGTTTGGGGTCTTAAACCGCTGAAGGCCATAAGGGCTATCGAAACTCTGGCTCTCGGGGTTGCCATTCTCAGGATTCTTTCAAGCTCCTCTTTGCTGGGAATCCTTTCACCAGCTATGGTTGGTGCGTCTGACTCGCCCCTCACGTTCACTTTCAACTTGACGTTAACGCCGTTGTAGGCAAGCCACGAGTTGAGGGTTTTCTTGAACCTGGCTATGTAGAAGCCTGCCCTGCCTTCTCGCTCCAACCTCCTAACAAAGTCAGTAAAATCATCCCTAAACGCTTTAGTCCCAGCAACTTTAAGAATGGACTTTGGATCAGTTTTGTTCAACTCGCAGTAAAGCCCAAGATTCCTAAGATAAACAGTAGCCGTCAAGAGAGATTTAGCCGCCAAATTATCAAACCAACGCCGCACACCCTCATCCTCAAGCAGATAAGCATACTTAGCCCTCATATCCACCAATAGGAATAGACGAACATTTCATATTCAAGGATTCGCTTAAAAAATTAAGTGGACCGGGCGGGATTTGAACCCGCGACTTCCGCCGTGCGAGGGCGGCGTTCATACCAGCTGAACTACCGGCCCGCTGTCTGGGCTTCCTCGAGTGAAAGGGGGGTTGTTTACGGGATTTAGGGCTTTCGATTTTGCGGAAATTTCCATATTTTATTGGAAACAATAGTAAATATGGCTGCTCTTTTGTTTTTATGCAGTGTGGCGACTTTTCATAAGCGTTCAGTTTTAAAGTTTTCAACTTTTAGTTTTTCGCCTTCGTTTACTTTCTCTAATATTTTGGCGTCTCCGAGGATTTTGCCTATAACGTTTACTGGGCTGTAGGGTTTTATTATGTTTAGTGATGGGCTTGAGATGGTTGGGCCGAAGAATAAACATAGGGCTGGGCCTTCAGGCCAGTAGGCTACGTTGCCGTAATCGACTATGGCTTTTGCCCTTTCCATGCTTACTTGGAATGGGACTGAAAAGTATATTTCTTTGCCCCAAAATTCGGCTCTTGATTCGAAGGGTAAAGCCTTCATTAAAGCCTCTGCTGTTTTTAGGTTTTCGTCAAAATGGATTTCACATATAGCGATATTCCAGCCTCAAATGTGATTTTTATTTTCTTCCTCTCGTCCATGTGCATGCATGCCTCCAATTATTTCCTTTGCTATTTCAAGCAGCATTTTCATAGAAGTTTCCACGTATTTTATGCATTTATTCTCTCTTATCTCTAAAATGTTTAAGATATTGCGATGTAGATTTTCTTTTCGTCTAATTGGTATTCATGCCATTCTGCTTCTTTTTCTCGGCTTGTTTGAAGTTGGACTTTTTTGGAGCGGACAAGTTCTGCCATCTCTTGGGTGTATGGTTGTAAAAGTTTTATGCTTTCTTTGTCCAGCCCGGCTATGTAGACGTTGTTTAACACTTCTGTTGGCACATAGCCAAGCTCTTTTCTTAAGGATTGGACCCTTCTGGCTATGTCTCGCATTAGTCCTTCGCCTAAAAGCTTCTCGTCGCGGTGGATGTCAAGATATACGCTTATGTCTTTTTCAGTGGCTGAAGCCCACTTTTCAGCTTCGGCTTTGATGTATCCCGGTGTTTCTTGGCAGTATTCAGCTTCTTTGACGTTGGAAAGTTCTAGGAAAATCTCGTTGAGGCTTTTTGCTGCCTTACACGTTTTTTCTGGAGCTATTAATATGGCTTTGCGTAGGGGCCATCTTCGCTTTATTTTTGCAGACTGTCTTGCAGAGTAAACGAGTGAAACACATTTTATTAAGGTTTCAAATTCTTCTTCTAAGCTTTTGTCGCGTAACTCTTCTCTTTGTTCTGGCCATTTTTCAAAGTTTACTGATTCTGGCAGTGTTGGGTCTAGCCTTTTGTAGATTTTCTGGTATAGGGCTTCGCTTAGGAACGGTGTTACTGGGTTGAAGAGGGTTGTTGCTGTTTTTAGGACATGCCATAGGGTTGCGTATATGGCTAGTCTTCTGTTCAGTGTTTCTGGGTCGTCTGTCCAAAGTTCCCTTCTAATCATTGGCACATACATGCGGCTAACTGTTTCTACAATGAACTCTTCAAGTTCCGCTAGTGCAATGTTAAATTCGCATTTTTCCAGTCTGGCTGTGTAGTCGCCTATTGTCTTTTGAAGCCTTGATAAGAGCCACAAGTCCGGCTTTTTGAGCAACCCGTTGTTTTTCGTCCATTCAAGCGTGTGCTTTTGTGGGTTGAATTTGTCGTATTCGGCGTTTTGCAAGAAGAATCTGTTAAGGTG
>Ga0078972_1013974_pt1 | contig 12956 bp, 13 predicted proteins | sample YelNatPaOPGAMG01_FD_67568 | JGI IMG/M metagenome (GOLD analysis project Ga0078972, IMG submission 67568) | Hot spring thermophilic microbial communities from Obsidian Pool, Yellowstone National Park, USA - OP-RAMG-01 (SPADES assembly) (version 2) | ecosystem: Environmental > Aquatic > Thermal...
CAATCAGGTTGGGAATGACATTACAGATAAGTTCCAAGGCGATTCCGGCTCGCAGGCCGGAATGACAGAAAGCCTGGACATCTTGTGGTATTTATTGTAATCTTGACGCACATCATGAGTTAGTATACTTGATCAACTTTAAATATGAAATATCGTTGGCTCCGGCATTCGCCTTTCGTGACAGCAAATAAGTATTTGCCATTTACCGCTTACTTCTCACTATTCACTGCGTTTTCTACGCGCCACCTGCCATGAGCCACGTGCTACGTGCTGTTCATTCATTTCACTTTTAAAAGAGATTTAGTATATATACAGATCATTTGATGGATTTGTACATCCTGTACATCGAAAATCTTGGCACGAATTTGAATATTCCAAAAGATTTTGATGGCATCTCAAAGTTTATTTCCGAAACTCTTGCCAGTGCTTCTCCGCTGCCAAGTATTCGTTCCATTTGAGTATGGTGCATGAAGTAAGCGAAAGGAATAGGTATTTTTTCTACGACATTCGAATTAGAAAGATTTGCAAAGAAGAAGATTGTATCTTTTGGATCGGACGTATATCTTGCAAACCCTACAACAGGTGATCCCGTTTTGAAATCAAGTTTAAGGTAATTTCCTCCGTTCAAAGCAGGTTGATTTTTCCTCACATCAAAGGCTTTTAAGACAAACTCCCTGAAATCCCAGTCCCACTTTTTATCGTCCCATACCATAGGTCTCCTGTTATCAGGATCTCCATCGCCATTCATTCCATTTTCTTCTCCGTAATATAAAAATGGAATTCCGGGATATGCAATCTGAAACGCAATGGCGATTTCTTTTGAAATTCTATCTTTTAGAAGAGAGTTCATTCTTGGTGTATCATGAGAAGAAATCATATTCCATGACTTTGAAAGAGATGCGATTCCGTTTTCTTCCACCATTCTATCGAAACCTTTTTTGAGTAATTGAGGTTCAAAATTTTCATTCAGTGTATTTATCAAAAGTTCTGAAAAGTAATAATTCATAACGCCATCGAGTTTGGATAGTTTTAGCCATTCGTCGGGATATCCGCTCACTTCTCCCACAACATAGGCATCTTCTTTAACTGATCTGGCACTTTCGACTATCAGAGAATTTATTTCATGTCCAAGATCGTGGGCGCAGTCAAGGCGCCATCCGTCTGCACCCATTTTAAGGTAACGTTTTATGATTGAATTCTCATCTGTAAAAAGCAATTTTCTGAGCGTTTCATTTTGAAGATTTAATTCTGGAAGTAATTTTATGTCTATCCATGATCTGTATTCATTTGGCCATGTTTTGAATTCAAAGAAATCTTTGAATGGTGAACTGGGATCGTTATATGCTCCTCCATTTCCGTATTTTTTTGATTTGTTAAACCATATTCCATCAACTCCAACATGGTTGAAAACACCGTCAAGGATGACACGAATTTCCCTTTTGTGTGCTTCTTCAAAAAGTTTGGCAAGAATTTGTTCATCGCCAAACTGTGGGTCAACGCTAAAGTCATGTGTATCGTATTTGTGATTTGTAGCGGCCAAAAAAATGGGGGTCAGATAGATCGAATTTATTCCTAAATTTTTTATGTAATCTATCTTTTCGATTATACCTTCTAAATCTCCACCAAAAAATTCGAGACCGCGACTTTCTCTTTTGGGTAATTCTTCCCACTTCCTTACAATTCCACCGTCTCGGCCGTAAAATCCTTTTTTAACTTTTTCTTCGAATGATTTTCCTCTGTTAAATCTATCTACAAATATCTGATACACAATTTGTGAATATTGCCAATTCTGCATGATTTTCCCTTCTATTCAAAATATACTTGATCAACTTTAAACGTGAAATATCTTTAATTCCACAATTCGCCTTTTGTGACAGCAAATAAGTATTTAACATTTACCGCTTACTTCTCACTATTCACTGCTTTTTATACGCGCCACCTGCCATGAGCCACGTGCTGTTCATTCATTTCACTTTTAAAAGAGATTTAGCATATACTAAACCTAATTTAGATTTCGAATCTCTGCTCCGGTAGGCGCCCTCCGCAGGCAATCTGTCCATGGACCATATGCCAATTATTAGTATATCCAGCATTTGCTCTTATCTAAATCAATTTTAACATGTTCTCGGACTTTTTTCGAATTATTTGCTAAAAAGGCAACTATTTCAGTTCCATCTTTTACAAGGTGAAAAAGAGATCTTCTCGAATCAATCGGATCTATAGATTCTATTTCGAATTCCACACCGTTGTCCGATTCAAAAACAGCATCAGGTCTGAACGCGAGTGTTTTACCTTCGACTACGTCAAATAGATTTTTCGTCGTGTTTAGTCCAAGTGGAGACATTAAAATGGCCACGTCAAGAGTCTTCGGATGATTGTAAACCGTCATCGTTTGATCATGTTGAACGATTTTTCCATCGATGATGATCGCAACATGATCTGAAATTGCAAGCGCATCGATCACATCCGATACAACCAAGATATAGGTTTTTCCGAGGTTAAGCAGGTTCTTTTTGAGATCTGCCCTTACGAATTGTTTTTGATAGGCATCGAGTCTTGAAAATGGCTCATCGAGCATTAGAATATCGAATTCTCTTACAGTTTCTCTCGCAAAGGCAGTTGCCTGTTTAAGGCCTTCTGGGAGGGTCTTGGGCATGAACGGAAGGCTTTCTTCAAGACCGCCATCAATTTCGCGGGCTCTTTTTCTAACCTTTCCATTTATCTCTATTTTGTCCATTTTTCTTAAGCTTAGAGGAAATGAGATGTTTTTGAATGTATTCATGTGCGGGAAAAGAGCGTATTCCTGAAACATCATCGCCATGCGTCTTAGATGCGGTTGAAAGTGAGACATATCAACACCTTCGAGAATCACCGAACCTTTCGACGGGATTAAACCACAAATAGCCCGTAGCAACGTTGACTTTCCAGATCCAGAAGGCCCAAGAATCGCAAGTACATTCCCTTTGTCGACGGAAAAGTTCAAAGGCCCAAGTTTGAAATTTTCGATTTGTGCTTCAAGATTTTTAATTTCGAGGTATCCCATTTCAATCACCTCACTTTTTCTCTTAGATCTTCAGGCAACAATGAAAAAAACGCCGGATTTCTTTCACACATTGACTGAAGTATCTCGATAAGTTCAGGATGATCTTTCGCTTTACTTGAAATGGCTTTCAGCACATCCTCGTCGTCTGATTGAGAAAGGGCCAACGCTGTATCGAAGAGAAATTCTTCCATGTAAGGATCGTTTTCAAATTCGTAAAGCAGGTATTTTTCAGAATCTTTGAACCCAAGTTTTAAGAGTGCGCCATGAACTATCAAGGCTTCATTTTCATTTTCAATCAAGTTCAACATTTTTTTGAGATAATCTATTCCATCCTTGCATTTTTTATCTCCGATTAAATCTGCTATGTAGTAAATGCCAACGTTTTTTTCGTCCTTTTTCATCTCAAGATCAAGACGCTCAAATAGTTGTTTGCAACAATCAAGTGCTTCAAGAGCCTCAATGGCGATGTCTGCGATTTCAGGATCTCCCTCAAAAAGCAAATCGATGAGGATAGGTACTGCTTTTTCTCCTTTTTCTTCAATTATTCTCCTTACCAATTGATCTTTGTCGTTCAATTTCCCTTGCTCCCATCTTAAAAGTTAGGGCTTTAAAAGATATTGCGATGTCAACATCCTCAATTTCAACTTCTTCCAATTTTAGTTTTATCGGGGCAAAGTTGAGTATGCCCTTTATTCCAGATTTCACCAAAAGGTCTGCCACATTTTTTGCCTCAGAAGCAGGAACGGCTATAACTCCTATTTCAATGTCAAGCGATTTTATCTTCTCTTCCATCTCACCAATCGGATAAACGATAATACCTCTTTCACCTATCTTTTTCCCTATTTTTAAAGGATTTCTGTCAAAAAACGCGATTATGTTATATCCTTCTTTAAAAAATTCTTTGTGATTTGCAAGTGCTGTACCTATGTTACCCGCACCAACGATGCAAACATTCCATGCTTTATTTATTCTTAAGACATTTTCGAGAGATAATCTAAGGTTTTCAAGATTGTATCCAGTTCCCCGCTTTCCAAATTCTCCAAAATAAGAGAGATCCTTTCTTATCTGACTTGGCTTCAAAACAAGCCTTTCACCGAGTTCTTGAGAGGATGTTAAACATTTTCCTTCCGAAAGCAAGGTCGCCACGCATCTATGGTAAAGAGCGAGCCTTTTTGAAACAGGACCAGGAATTTTCATAACTTTTCCCCCTTACGCAACTATATTCACAACATTTCCGGCCGCAACAAAAACTTTTTTGGGGTTTTTTCCGTTAAGTGCATTTTTTATTTTATCGTTATTTAAGGCAATTTGACGTATTTCATCTTCGGATAAATCTGCATCGATCACGATCTTTGATCTTACCTTTCCGTTTATCATCAAGGCAATTTCAATCTTTCTTGGTTTAATAGCATCTTCATCGTAAGATGGCCATTCGACATTTGTGACAAAAGGTTTCTCACCCATCATTTCCCATAATTCTTCGGCCACATGGGGAGTAAACGGGGAAAGAACCGGAACGAATTTATGAGCGAACTCGTCCAAAAGTGCAACATTCAATCTGTCAGCGGGCATTGATTTGACGTAATCTGAGAAGATATTAACGAGTTCCATAAATCCACTGACGACCGTGTTGAATCTAAAAGCCCCTTCTATGTCATTCGTTATTTTCTTGAGAATCATATGAAGTTTTCTTCTTATCTCGTATTCTTCATCGCTTAACTCTCTCTTCATACCATTGTTGTTTTTGGTTAAAGGCAAGATATTTTCAAAAAGATTCCAAAGTTTAAAGACAAATCTGTACACACCTTCGATGCCGGATTCTAACCATTCCGCATCTTTTTCCGGCGGGCCCATGAAAAGTATGTAAAGTCTCAATGTATCGGCGCCATACTTTTCAACCATTTCATCCGGGGAAACGACGTTTCCCTTCGATTTTGACATTTTTGCGCCGTCTTTGTATATCATGCCTTGAGTGAAAAGATTTTTAAATGGCTCATCGAAAGATAGGTATCCTCCGTCTCTGAGAACTTTGGTTATGAATCTTGAATAAAGCAGATGCAAAATTGCGTGTTCAACACCGCCTATGTATTGATCAACTGGCAACCATTCATCCACATCTGACTTTATGAAAGGTTTATCTTGCTCTTTTGGATTGACGTACCTCAAATAATACCAAGAAGAATCAACGAAAGTATCCATCGTGTCACTTTCCCTTATCGCAGGTCCGCCGCACTTCGGGCAAGTCGTGTGCAAAAAATTTTCATCGTAAGAAAGAGGCGATTTTCCAGTCGGATCAAATTTAACGTCTCGTGGAAGTTTTACGGGTAAATCTTTTTCCGGAACCGGCACAATCCCACATTTGTCACAGTATACCATCGGAATAGGAGCACCCCAGTATCTTTGTCTTGATATCAACCAATCTCTTAACTTGTAATTCACAGCACGCTTTCCGATCTTTCTTTCTTCAAGATATTCTATTATCTTATCTATTGCTTCGTTACTTTTCATGCCGGTAAATGGTCCAGAATCTTTAAGCATACCTTCTCCGGCGTAAGGCAGTTGATCACATTCGACAACTTCTCTTATTGGGAGTGAATATTTTTTTGCAAAAGCGTAATCGCGCGTGTCATGTGCCGGTACGGCCATTATCGCACCTGTTCCGTATTCATAGAGTATGTAATTGGCAACGTAAATGGGTATTTCTTCTCCGTTGACAGGATTTACGGCGTGAGTACCCAAAAACACGCCTTCTTTTGGAGCATCCGTAGAAAATCTTTCAAATCTGTTTTCGGTTGAATTTATCTTTGTGAGAAAATCTTCAACTTCATGATGTTTCGAATTTGACGTTAATTCTGCAAGTAATGGCGATTCCGGTGCTATGGCCATGAAAGTAACACCCCAGAGTGTATCAGGCCTTGTTGTGAAAATTTTCAGTGTCTTGCTGGTTTCTTTGATTTTAAAGTTAACTTCGGCACCTGTACTCTTACCTATCCAATTTTTTTGCATGGTTTTAACATTCTCAGGCCAGCCTGTCAATTTATCTATAAAAGCGTCAAGTTCTTCCGCATAATCGGTTATTTTGAAATACCATTGATCAAGTTGCTTTATGATGACCTGCGTTCCACATCTCTCGCATTTGCCATCCACTACTTGTTCGTTGGCAAGCACCGTTTTGCAAGATGGACACCAGTTTACAGGCCCACTTTTTTTGTAGGCAAGACCTTTTTGATAAAGTTTGAGGAAGATCCATTGTGTCCATTTGTAATAATTCTCTTCAAAGGTTATCGTTTCTCTGTCCCAATCGTAACTTATTCCAAGTTTTTTTATTTGATTTCTTATCGTCGTTATGTTTGATCTTGTCCAATCTTCGGGATGTATGTTCCCATGTGCTATGGCGGCATTTTCTGCTGGCAAGCCAAAGGCATCATATCCGAAAGGATTCATCACGTTGTATCCCTGCATTCTTTTGTATCTTGAAACGACATCTCCTATTGTGTAGTTTTTCACGTGGCCAACATGAAGGGTACCAGATGGATAAGGAAACATGACGAGAGAATAGTACTTTGGTTTGTCAGAATGATTTGGATTATGGAAAATTCCACTTTCTTCCCACTTTTTCTGCCATTTTGATTCTATCTTATTGTGATCGTACATTTAAACCTCCTTTACGTCAAGTTTCTCCGTATCAGACCATAAAGATTCTATATCGTAAAATTCTCTTGCACTCTTGGTGAAGATATGAACGACTATATCTCCTGCGTCCACTATCATCCAATCGTGATCATCGCTTTTATCGTAAAAGATGATCCTGTGATTGTGCAATTTAAAAATGGCAAGCACTCTATCTCTTATGGATCTCATGTTAACATTTGAATTTGCCGTTGCTATTATGAAGTAATCCGTTAAATAACTTAAGCCCTTCATTTTTAAAATCACAAGATTCGGATCTTCTTCTTTCGAAATTTCATCGCAAATTTCTTTCAATACCGACAAAAATCTTACCTCCTATTCAACTGTAACACTTTTCGCGAGATTTCTTGGCATATCTATGTTAAGATTTCTGTTATTGGCAACGTTGTAAGCAAAAAGTTGGAATGAAATGCCAACGAAAAAAGGATAAAGGTAATTTTCAACATCCGGTACTTTTATGACATCGTTGACAAGATTTGATACTTTCTGATCCGATGCGCTCACGACAGCAACCACACGGGCATTTCTTGCCTTCGTTTCAAGTATGTTGGAAAGCATTTTATCTTTTAGATCATCGTCAACGGCGACAGCCATAACCGGAAATTTTTCGTCAAGCAACGCAATTGGTCCATGTTTAAGTTCACCAGCTTGATACCCGACAGCATTCGTGTAACTTATCTCTTTTAGTTTCAGTGCACCTTCAAGTACTGATGGATAATTTAAGTTTCTTCCTATGTACATGAAATTTGAGTATCCAACATATTTATCAGCCACTGCTTTTATAGCGTCTGCCTCTGTCAGGATGAAATTGTCAACAAGTTCTGGAAGTTTAGAAAGTGCATTTACCCTTTCAGGATGTTCTCCGCCCATAACAGCATCGATGTAAAGCGCTAAAAGATAGAGTACTGTCATCTGTCCTATGTAGGCCTTTGTGGAAGCAACGCTTATTTCTGGACCTGCATTTATGTAAAGTGTTTTATCGGCTTCTCTTGTGAGTGTCGAACCCATGACGTTAGATATTGCAAGCACTTTGCCGCCCAAAGACTTCACAAGTCTGACACTTTCGAGAGTATCTGCCGTTTCTCCCGATTGACTTATGGCCACGTTTAACACTCTGTCGTCTATAAGAACGTTTCTGTACCTGTATTCTGAAGAAACTTCAACTTCAACGTCAAAAGGCCTAAGGCTTTCAAAAAAATATTTGAAAATCAAACCTGCATGGTAACTCGTTCCACACGCTATGATATTTATCTTTCTGAGACGTTTTATGTAATCTTTCCAATCTTCCATTTCTGTTAAAACGATTTTTTCATCCTTCACACGACCCATCAACGCATCCGAAATGACACGGGGTTCTTCGTGAATTTCTTTGATCATGAAATGTTTGTATCCCCCTTTTTCGGCGGCTTTTTCATCCCAGTTGACATGGTAAAAGCGTTTTTCAACCGGTTTTCCGGAAATTTCAAATATCTCAAAAGTTCCTTTTTTCAATCTCGCAATCTGTCCATCTTCCAGGAAAACAACATCCCTACCCATAGATATAAGAGGCGTTACATCTGATGCGCAGTAACTGCCATGTTCATTTGCCGTTATGACAAGTGGGCTCTTCTTTCTTGCAAAAATTATCTCATCTTTGACATCCGCATGAATAACGCCTATCGCATAGGTACCTTCGAGATCGATCGTTGCCCGTCTAACGGCCTCAAGTAAATCTCCCTTGAAATATTTTTCAATCAAATGCGCTATAACTTCAGTGTCAGTCTGAGAAATGAATTCATGACCTTCGGATATGAGTTTTTCTCTAAGAGTGGTGAAATTCTCGATAATACCGTTATGAACAACTGCTATCTGTTTTTTACAGTCCATTTGAGGATGTGCGTTGATATCATTTGGTATTCCGTGAGTTGCCCATCTTGTGTGTGCTATGCCGGCATTTATTTTTTCTTCAAGTTTGCCGTCCACCGAAGCACGTAGTGCATCAACTTTCCCTGTTTTTTTCTCTACAACAAGAGAATCATTTCTCGAAAAGGCAATTCCCGCCGAATCGTAACCTCTGTATTCAAGTTTTTTCAACCCATTTATCAGGTCTTCTACTTTTCCATCTCCTATAAATCCGTATATTCCACACATGCTAAACACTTCCCTTTATGGCCTGGACAATTCCATTTTTTATCCCTGAATTTGCGACATTCAAAGCGTTGAAGATGGCTTCTGAATCTGAAGCGCCATGTGCTTTAACCGCGATTCCATTTATGCCAAGCAGAAACGCCCCTCCATATTTTCTGTAATCAAGCTTTTCTTTGAATTTTTGAAAAGTCCCGCTCATCATAAGCGCACCGATTTTTTGAAACAAATTCGAATTTTTGATCGACCCCTTAAGCATATCGGCAACGAAAAGCCCCACTCCTTCTGAAGTTTTCAAAACGACGTTTCCACTGAATCCATCGCATACCACAACATCCACGTCTCCGTAAAACACATCTCTGCCTTCGACGTTCCCGTAAAATACATTACCAAATTTTTCTTTCAAAAGATTAAAAGCCTCTTTTATCGTATCTGTCCCTTTTTCTTCTTCCAAACCCACGTTGAGTATGCCAACCTTCGGGTTACTTTTTCCCAGTATTCCTTTGGCGTATGCGAGACCCATTATGGCAAGGTGAACGTATTGCTGTGATTTAAGCGATAGATTCGCTCCTGCATCTATAAGCACGGTACCTCCAACTTTAGACGGCATTACAGTTGCTATGGCAGGCCTTTCAATGCCTTCTATTCTGCCCAGCATGAATGTACCGAGTACAAGCAAAGCCCCAGTATTTCCGGCACTTACAAAAGCATCTGCCTTTCCATCTTTAACGAGTTTTGCTGCCACGTTCATGGAAGCTTCCGGTGATTTAAGTATTTCGGTCGGTTTTTCTCCCATACCGAATCTTTTTGGCGCATTTACAACATCCACACCGGAAAAATTTTTCGGTATGAGTTGACTTATCAACTTTTCATCGCCTACCAGCGTCACTTTATTTTTCGTTTTTTCAACGAACAAAAGCGCTCCCTTTACTTCTTCATAGGGAGCGTGATCTCCTCCAAATGCATCAAGCGCTATGTGCGCCAAAGATGGTCACTCCTTAACTTCAAGAATCTGTTTGCCATCGTAATACCCGCATTTCATGCAAACATGATGTGGGAGCATTGGTTCACCACAATGAGGACACTTTGTGACTGTCACATTCTTGCTTCTGTAATAGACAGCCCTTCTTCTGTTAGTCCTTGTAAGAGAAGGCTTTTTCTTTGGTACGGCCATTTTCATTCTCCTTTCGATTCAAAAGATATCTTTTTTTTCAAGACATAAAACGGAGATTCAGTTTTATCCTCTTCATAATCACACACATGATCGGGGTGCTCGTTTAAATTGATACCGCAATGAGGACAAAGTCCTTTGCAATCGGGCTTACACAACACCTTCATCGGTATTTCAAGGATTATCGCTTCGATAACTCTGTCGGTCAGATCTAAAAATTCAATGTGTGGATCGTAATAAAAAGTCCCAATCTCATCCATATTTTCTTCTACTTCTTTGACTTTTTCATTTGGTATGTAAACAGCATCGACATTTCCATTTATATCAACTTTAACAGGCTCAAGGCATCTATCACAGGGATGAATTATTTGAGTTTTAACGGTTCCCTGAACGTACGTTCTTCCCAAAGAAAGTTCAACGTTCAGATCGACTTTAACTGTTGTCGAATAAGAATAGATTTCACCTTCAACTTCAATTTCTTTCCAATTGAGCGCTTCATCGATTTTTATTTTTTGTTCATGCTTTAAAGTTTCAAATTTTATTTTTAACATGATATCCACCTTGGCGTGCCCGGGGAGATTTGAACTCCCGATCTATAGATCCGCAGTCTATCGCTCTATCCAGCTGAGCTACGGGCACAACTGGCGGAGAGAGTGGGATTTGAACCCACGGTGGGAAAATCCCACGCTTGCTTAGCAGGCAAGTGCCTTCGACCGCTCGGCCATCTCTCCGATTAAGTTCACCTTAGAAGTATATCACAAAAACAGCAATCACTCAAGATGTTTATTAAACTAACTTTATTTCATATATTTAAAGTTGATCAAGTATACTTTTAAAGGGAATTTAGTATATAATTTAATATCCGGATAAAAAAAGAATTGTAAAATTGGAGATGTGAAATGAAAATAGCCGTTATAGGATATTCAGGCAACGTAAATGAAACTCCTGTAAAGCAACTTGGAGAGATATGTGAAGAACTTGGACATAAAATAGCCATAAAAAAGCATATTCTAATCAACGGAGGAACTGATGGAATAATGGAACTTGTATCTCGATCCGCAAAAAATGCCGGCGGAGAAGTTATAGGCATAGTGGCAGGACTTGAAAGCGGGAATAAGCATCTTTCTTTTGAATTTAAAACCGGAATGGATTCATCGATGAGATCTGTTTTGATGATGTACAACGTCGATGCAATTATAAGTGTTGGTGGAAAAGCAGGTACGGGACTTGAGTTGTTTTCTGCATATTTAATGGGAATTCCAATAGTGCTTTTAAGAGGAACCGGTGGATGGACGGACAGAATAGCAGGTGTTTTGATAGAAGGGAAATATCTTGATGAAAGGAAATTGGTTGAAATTAAAAATTCATGGAATGTCGATGATGCAATTGAACTTGCTGAAAATTCAAAAAGGAGATGATTTCTCCTTTTTATTCTTTTTTATAAGGAGGTAGGTAAGCGTGAAAAAGGTAATTGTGATTTTACTGATCGGTATTCTTGGTCTTGCTTCCGTCTCTTTGGCTCAGAAGACTGAGGTTATATTCTGGGAAGCCATGGAAGCAAAACTCGGTACAACTCTTCAGACCATAACGGATCTCTTTAACAAAGAAAATCCAAACATTGAGGTGAAACTTGTCTTTGTTGGTAACGGAGATCAACTTGATTCCAAAATTTTGGCCGCAGCACAGGCGAAGACACTTCCAACCATTGCACAGGTATATCCTGCATGGGCAGGTTCTCTTGTTGCTCAGGGTGTCGTGACTCCGATGGATGCTTTCTCCGATTTCTCAACTGTCGCATCCCAACTTTATCCTTCCATCATCGATATGAGCAAAATAAATGGAAAAATTTACACGCTTCCATTCAACCAGAGTATTTACGTGCTTTATTACAGACCTTTGATGCTTCAGCAGGCCGGTATAACTCCTCCAAAAACGATGGATGAACTTGCCAATGATGCAAAACTTTTAACTGTGGTTCAAAATGGCAAAACCATAAGATATGGTCTCGGATTCAGGACTACTTACGGTGTTTTGACTGCCGTGGCAAGACAATTCGGTGGGGGCAAATACATAACACCGGAAGGCTCTCTCATAATAAATTCTCCTGAAAATGTTCAGGCTCTCACCTTCCTTGTAAATCTTGTTAAAGCAGGTTACGCTTACGCAAAATATGATTATTTCGATAATGAACTCACAACATCTTCAGTTGCAATGCTCATAGGAGAAGGTGCGGATCTGCCATTCGATCTTTCAGACGTCGCTGGACAAAAAGATGGGATAGAAATGGCCTCGTTCCCTGTTGGAATAAGCAATCAAACTGCACCACTTTTCAGAGGACAGACATTGGTCATTTTCAACACGGCTACAAAGGAACAGCAAGATGCTGCATGGCAGTACGTGAAATTTTTGCTCACGCCGGCAGTTCAAATTTATTGGGCAATGAACACGAATTATTCACCGCTAAATAAAACTGTTACCGGGCTTGATCAGTGGAATTTGTTTGCTCAAAGTACGTCGTACAATCCATCTGCAATAGCAGAAGGTCTTGCAAATGGAATTTCTTACTCCGAAACTCTTCCATGGTGGCCAAGTGTTATCGATAATATTCGAACAGCCGTTGAAAATGCAGTGCATTTCACGATGACACCACAGCAGGCGCTCGACTGGGCTCAACAACAATCTCAAATTGTTCAAGATAAATATCTTGGCAAATAAAAAAGGAGGAATGCAAATGAAAAATAAATTAATCATTTTGATTTCCGTTGTTTTGATGATGGTGTTTCTTGCATTGCCGGTTTTTGCTCAGCCTGTGGTTGTTACATTTTGGGAAGGCATGGGTGCAAAGTTAGGCACAACTCTTCAAACGATAACGGATCTTTTCAACAAGCAAAATCCGGATATTCAAGTTAATCTTGTTTATCTTGGAAG
>Ga0078972_1013976_pt1 | contig 12952 bp, 22 predicted proteins | sample YelNatPaOPGAMG01_FD_67568 | JGI IMG/M metagenome (GOLD analysis project Ga0078972, IMG submission 67568) | Hot spring thermophilic microbial communities from Obsidian Pool, Yellowstone National Park, USA - OP-RAMG-01 (SPADES assembly) (version 2) | ecosystem: Environmental > Aquatic > Thermal...
GAGGCATTATCCCGCGCTCCGTGAGCTAGACTAGAGAGACCTCTGAAAAATGGGAAATAAAAGTGGGGTGTTGTGATATGAGCCTCGACTTTACGGCATGCTCATCTCGGCGGCCTTCAGCCTGAATAGCGTCGCGTCCCACATCTCCTCCCAGACATCTCCGAGATACTCGGTCAAGCTGATCCCAGCCCATTACCTTGACCATGTCGCATCTTGTTATGCGCCTATCGTCCTCGCATACGCCCCTGACGACGAAATACTTGACATCATCCCCACCCTAAACGGTATTATAAAGATCTGCTCCGGGGTCTTCTCATCACCATGGAATCCTATTTTTAGCCGGCATCTCGACATCATCACAATAATCTTCCACTTTCAGGCTATCCCAACGAATAAGGGCAGACATGTATTGGGATGGTGCTGTGGCAGGTGTGGATGGCTGGGCGAATGCCTTCGAGGAGGTGGGCATCTTATGGGGATTCACCAACATCCTAGATAACATAAACTCGACGCTGGTTACTGCGGGAGGTATGGGTCGCTGTCGATCATTGTTAGGACGCTCGTCCATGATGGCCTCAACATGCTCGACAACTTCGCCAAAGAATATCGCGGACACGTTGGGAACGTAATGGATTGTGTCTGCAGGGAGCTTCGAAGCCTCCTTTATGGGGTTCTCGAGGAGGGCGAGGACTTCGGGGGGTGATGAGGCCGGTTGAGGAAATAAAGCTCACAGCAAGCTTCAAGTAGGATAGGGATATGACGACCTCCTCCCCACTCAGGGTGGGGAGGTTTGGGCTACATCCCCCCTTCTGGGGGTTCAGCCTCTGGCCGGGTCTCCGGCCATTACCTCCTCCCCTCTTCGGGGCTCGGGGGTTATTTGCATCCTCAGCGGGGATTACTGACGTCAATAGTATGTTATATGCTGCGGCGACGTCGGCATTGTATATTTTGTTTAGCCGCGTGCACCTGAGCAACCCCCTGTAAACTCTGACGCCGCATCCATCACCGTGTATCGGACACTTCGTCGAGGTGCCTCTCTCGTCCACGTAGATGACACTGATACCATACTCTTCGGCGACTTCAGCTATACGTCTCAACAAGTATCTGTATGTCCAGACATGGACGTTATTGAAGTTGCCGTTCTCCTGCGCAATGCCCTTTGGATAGCCAACTTTAACCTTGGATACGCCGACATTGTAGAGCCACTCTACGGTCTCCCTCACCTTAGCGTCTACATAGTGTTTTATTTGCCTCCGCCACTTTGCATACATCCGCCTAAGCCTCTTGGACGTCTCTAGGCCATACTTGTTCAGCGTTGATTGATATTCGGCGATCCTCCCCCTCCAATAATGTGAGATAGCTTTCAATGGCCTGCCGCTGACGAGCCTCGTTAGACCATTCTCCACGTAGACCGCAAGTAGGTTGTTGACTCCAATATCTATCCCCGCAGCCAGATCGCCCCTCGGTCGCAACGGCAATGGTTTCCACTCGCCCTTCACCATTCTTTCGGAGACCTTAGAGAAAGCAATGTGGGCATACCACTTCCCTCTATCGGCGTCGTAGCGTATCCTGAGTTCTCCGCGCTCACCCCTCAAATATATTGAGCCCTTGAATCTCAGCTCTATCCATCCAATTGCGCCGAGACCCCGAAGAACAATCCTATCACCATCCATCATCTTATACTGATCCTTCCTAATGACAGTCCACAGCGCCCTAGACCTCCTCTTCTTCTTATATCCCGGCGGGCTAACCTTCTTCATGAATGGTGGCAGCCTCCCCTCCCTCTTTAGCTCCAAGAGCCTGAAGAAGGTCTTCCACGCATTGTTGTTCTTTCTTATGATTGTCTGGGCTGTTGCCGCGCCTATTAATTGTTTGTACTTCTCATAGAACTCCTTGTATGTCCCCTTAAAGTCAATGGACCTCTTCTCCATCCACATCCTCAGCCTAGCATAATTAATTTCGTTCCATAATTTTGACGATAGTTCGCATAACTGCTTCAACCTCTTCTCAGCATCCTCATTAACAATCAACTCCAAAGTGCAATTCCTCCTCAATCTTCATTCACCTCCAAGGACTTCGTAGAGCAGTCCACGAAGCTCCATGCAAACGCAGTCCATTACCTTGCCAATGTATCCGCGGTATTCCCTGGCGAAGTCGTCTAGCATCCTGAGGCCATCATAGACGAGCGTCCTAACGATGACCGGCGGCCCATACCTCTCAACAACGGCAAGCGTCGAGTTCACATAATCCAACACCCCGACAAACTCCCTTAGGAGGCTGGCCTCCTTAAAGACATCTACGTAACCAGCCATGCCTCCACAATACCATCCCAGTACACGCCTGCCCTTATTCCTTAGAGACCTGCCTGAAACTGGAAAAATTATCATGATGTCGGGATGCCGGGAGGCCGGCTAAAAATAGGATTCCATGGCGATAGAGGGATCCCGGAACAGATCTTCATGATACCGTTCAGGGATGGGGAGAATGTCAGGCATTTCGTGCTCAGGGGTGTATGTTAGGGCGACAGGCGCGTGACGAGATGCGACATGGTGAGGGTAATGGGCTGGGATCAGCTGATTGAGTACCTCGGGGATGTATGGGAGGAGCTATGGGACGCGACGCTATTCAAACTAAAGGCCGCTGAGGCGAGCATATCATAAACATCATAACATCCCACATTTTTATCTCCCATTTTAGGAGGCCTCCCAAAGAAATAAGGGCAGGCTCTTCATGATGCTTGGCTGTGGGAGCATGAGGGTTATTGTAGGATGGTTTAAAGGAAACTACGACGCATACCTCGAGGCCTATGAGGTTGATGACGAAGCGCTATTACGAGGAGTACATGAATACCAAAACCCTAAAACCTCTTTTGATGCCAGTGCCGGATAGATATGGGGAGCCGCGTTCCCCCTGAAAGCCTCCCAATGAGAAGGAGGAAGGGCTAAAGCCCAGAACGCTAATAAGGTGGTTGCTCTCATGAAGGTGAGAAGAGTTGTCCACGAGAAGGCGTCGAGGGGCCCCATTACCAGCATCGGCGGCCGGTTTGCTAAGATTCTTTGAGGAGGAGGCTAAGGGGGTAAAAGTCAGGCCTGAGCTCATCCTGATCCTAGCGGGTCTCATGATAGCCCTAACGATGATAATGAACAAGTTCTTCCCATGAGCACGCTGGAAGGGCTATGATAGGGCCTCCTCTAGGTCAAGCTGCCCAGATCCGCTGAGCCTCCAGAGGATCTTGCCCTTGAACCTGAGCTTCTCGACCACGCCCTCCGCGAGCATATTCTTCAAATGCCTCCTCACTGCAGACTCACTTAAGCCGACCTCCTCGGCTATATGCTGGATCGTCGAAGCCTTCCTAGATAGAACGTCTATGATCCTCGATCTTGTGAGAAGACCACGCCTAACGTTTCTCAAGCTCCTTAGATATGCTCGCCCGCGAATAGCCTGCCTCTCCAGCTGAACGGACACGACGCTAGAAGTACAGAATGTTAATTAAGATTTGACCTTCCCGCACGTCTCGTCGAGCCCCCGCTTCCAAGCGCCCAGATACTTTGGCCATCAATTATACTCATCCCTCTCCACCCCGCGTCCCCTCTCCGATCTCAGAAGATACAATATTGGCAGCAGGAATACGAGGATCATTGCTACGAGTATTACTAGGATTATGAGGGGGCTGAGCCTGCCGTGGAAAAATATCGGTATGGGCCCGATCATTACTAGTCCACCGGCCTCAGCCTCAGTAGCATCGCCCGGGATCGACATCGCCCCCATGATTACTAGGAGGAGGCCTACTAGGATCAGGGAGACCCCTAGCATGAATGCTATCACCGAGATGCTGGGCGAGACCCTCACCTGATCCTCCACGCGATCACCACCTCGCGGCAGCCATGAATATGAAGAAGATTACCGATATGAGCGTTATAAGTGCCATGAATAGCAGGATCGCCCCCAGAGATCTATCGCCAAATATTATTGGTATGGGGCCTATCAGGATCAGACCCCCTCCCCGAGCCCTCACCCGGCCGAGAAGGGCCGCGAGAACGATTAATAATAATCCCAGTAGGATGAGCCCGAAGCCGAGAGTAATGAGAGCCGGGTCCATAAACTCAAGTCTTCTCATAACATCTCTCTCAGTATATTAGCCTTTTCATAGAGATTCCGAGCCCAAAATTAATTAAGTTGCTCGCCCCGGTCTTTAACCTTGGAGGAGTAGGAATGGCTCTCGGGATTGCCGGGGCTTATGATAGGGCTATAACAGTCTTTTCTCCTCAGGGTAGGCTCTATCAAGTGGAGTATGCTCTTGAGACTGTTAGGGCTGGCTCAACAGCGATGGCAATAGCATGTGATGAAGGATGCGTCCTAGCGGTTGAGGAGAGGATGCATACAAAGCTTCAGAACATAAATTACTCGTGGAAGCTCTTCCAGATAGATGATCATATAGGCGCTGTCGCGGCCGGGCTCAACTCGGATGGAAGGGTTCTTGTTGACATGGCTAGGGTCAGATCACAGATCCTCAGGCTCACCTACGACGAGATACCAACCGTCGAGGCGATCACCAAGTACATCGGAGACATTATGCAGATGTATACTCAGCATGCCGGCGTCAGACCTTTCGGAGTCGCTCTCCTCTTCGCGGGAGTTGATGAGACGGGCCCAAGGGTATTCTACACGGAGCCGAGCGGAATGGTCCTAGAATATGATGCATGGTCGATCGGGAGAGGCGCTGATAAGGTTAGGGAGATCTTGGAGGCAGAGTATAGGCGGAGCATGAAGCTTGATGAGGCGATCAACCTCGCGATCAGGTGTCTAGTGGAGTCTGCTGAGAAGATAGATTCCAACTGGACCGTGAGGCTCGCCACAGTCCCGACATCAACGAGGAAGTTTACGCCGATGTCCCAAGATGAGTTAAGGAAGCTCTTGGAACCGATGATAAGGAAGAGGGCTGGAGAGGGCTAGGAAAGAGTTTAAACCCCGGCTACCCGTTTCTCCCCCGGGGCGATATGCGTGTCCAAGAGCTATACGATTGCGAGACTTGAAAAGCATGGCGAAACATTCGAGATCCTCGTCGACCCAGATAACGCTCTGAAGTATAAGATGGGTGAGAAGATACCTATCTCCAAGATCCTAGTCTACGAGGAAGTTTACAAGGATGCAAAGAAGGGTATCAGGGTTAAGGAGGAGACACTCAAGAAGACCTTCGGCACAACAGATCCGATGAAGATCGCTGAGAGGATTTTGGAGGAGGGGACGATCCAGATAACGGCTGAACAGAGGAAGAGGCTGATAGAGGATAAGAAGAAGCAGATAATAGACTTCATAGCGAAGAATGCTATAGACCCTCGGACTAATCTCCCGCACCCGCCCCAGAGGATAGAGCTCGCAATGGAGGAAGCCGGTGTCCAGATAGACCCGTTCAAGGATGCTAAGGAGCAGGCTCTAAAGATAATCGAGAAGCTTAGGCCAATACTTCCGATCAAGACGGGTATTCTCAGGTTCAAGATAAGGCTCCCAGCCGATGTGGCAGCGCGTGGTTACAGCGTGATTAAGAACATGGGCAAGGTGACTCGTGAGCAATGGGGCGGTGATGGAAGCTGGACCGGGGTCGTCGAGGTTCCAACAGGCCTCCATATAGACCTAATAGACAGGCTGAACAAAATCACCTCTGGAAGGGTGGAGGTAACGCAAGTTGAGGGGTGAGACGGGAATGCCGGTATACTTTAGCGAGCATGAGATCGTGGTGCCGGGCCAGCTATTATCGGATAATGGTAAGCGGAGCGGCGAGGGGACATATGCTCATGGAGGGAAGATTTACGCCGCGAGGATAGGCTTCGCCTCAATAAAGGATAACAAGGTCGTGGTAACGCCGTTTAAGGCTGCATACAAGCCGGCTCCAGGAGATTGGGTCATAGGAATAGTATCGGATGTGAAACCAAATGGTTTTGAGATAGATTTGGGGAGACACTTGAAGGGAATCATAAGAATACCAGACCGCGAGGAGGTGATAAGCACGGGCCTCAACGTCGGAGACGTTGTCTATGTGAGGATTAAAGAGAGCGGCCTCAGCGGTGTGGTGATAGATAAGCGTAGTCGGATAAAGCGGATTGAGAGCGGTATACTGATCCAGATCCACCCGGCCAAGATCCCGCGGCTGATAGGAAGGCGGGGCTCAATGATAAACCTGATAAAGAGACTTACTGGATGCGAGATAATCGTCGGCAAGAATGGCTTCATAGTTATTAATGGACCGTCACCAGAGGCCGAGTTCGCGGCGATCAAGGCGGTTAAAATGATAGAAGAGGAGGCGCATACTTCTGGGCTGACGGAGAGAGTGGAGAAGTTCCTGAGAGAGCTTGTGGGAGGGGCTGAAGCTCCAGGCCCCTAACTTCCTCCCCGCCTTGAAGGGTGAGGCTTCCCGCTGGTGCGGGAAGGTTTGGACTTATATCCCCCATTTCTCGGGAGTTTAGCCCGGGGCCGGGTCTCCGGCCATTACCCCTCCCCTCTTTCAGGACTCGGAGTTATGGGTTTGGGGAGCATCATCGCCTAGGGCTCACAAGGGCCTGAACATCCATCACCGAGAGCAATTAGGCTGGGAAAGTCTATAGAACTTTTCTCTCCATCCCCGCCTTAAAAGGCGGGGCTTTCAGCCGTAAATCCTAAAACCCATATATAGCGTGATGCCCCGGAATTTTGACAGGTGTTGATTAGGGGTTGTTGGAGGCTTCTGGAATGTCTAGGCCTTCACGGCTGATAGATGAGAATGGTAAGAGGGTTGATGGGAGGAGGCCTGACGAGCTTAGGCCAATAAAGATGGAGGTTGGGGTTCTGGATAAGAGCGATGGGTCTGCATATGTGGAGTTCGGGGGTACTAAGGTGATCGCGGCGGTCTTCGGCCCGCGGGAGGCTCATCCAAGGCATCTAGCGCTACCTGACAGGGCGATCCTGAATTGCAGATATCATATGACCTCCTTCAGTGTTGAGGAGCGTAAGCCGCTTGGCATGACTAGGAGGGAGATCGAGCTTTCGAAGGTGATTAGGGAGGCTCTTGAGACCGTGGCTTTTCTCGAGGAGTTTCCGAGGGCTGCGATAGACGTGTATGTGGAGGTTGTTCAAGCCGATGGTGGGACTAGAACCGCGGGGCTTACAGCGGCCTCGCTCGCGCTAGCGGATGCAGGGATACCCATGGCGGACCTCATCGCTGCTGTTGCCGTGGGCAAGGTGGATGGCCAGCTCGTGCTAGACCTCTGTGATCTCGAGGACAAGTATGGTGAGGCGGATATGCCGGTCGCCATGGCTCCCAGATTTAACTCGATAGTAATGCTCCAGCTTAATGGACGGATGACGGTCGAGGAGTTCAAGAAAGGGCTAGCCCTAGCCAAGAAGGGAATAGAGGTGATCTACAGGCTTCAGAGGGAGGCCTTGAAGAAGAAGTTTAGCGAGATCTCGCCTGAGGAGGTTTAGAGCATGGCCCTTGCGCCCAAGAAGGATTTAACAGCAAAGATAATGCGGAATAAGATCTACAACCTACTTCTCCAAGATAGGAGGATTGACGGGAGGAAGCCAATCGATCTCAGGCCAATAAAGATCGAGACAGGTCTATTATCGAAGGCAGAGGGATCAGCGCTCGTCTCCATGGGCAGCACGAAGATTCTGACCGGCATTAAGGTTGAGGTGGGCGCGCCGTTCCCGGATAGACCCGATGAGGGAACATTCACCGTTAATGCGGAGCTGCTCCCCTTGGCCTCGGCGAGCTTTGAACCGGGCCCACCCGATGAGCGGGGAATAGAGCTGGCAAGAGTCGTTGATAGGAGCTTGAGGGAGGGCGGCGTCCTAGACCTGAAGAAGCTCTGCCTCGTCGAGGGAGAGAAGGTCTATGTACTCTTCATCGACATCTATGTGCTCGATTATGATGGAAACTATTTTGACCCATCGCTGATCTCCGCCCTCGCAGCCCTCGCAACCGTCAAGATACCGAGGTATGAGGTGGCTGATGGCAAGCTTCAGAAGACTGGGGAATACTTCACACCGGAGATTAGATCGCTGCCATTCACCGTGATGGTTGGGGTGATTGGCGAGAAGTTCCTGCTCGATCCGCAGCTCGAGGAGGAGAAGGTCCTTGACGTCTCCCTCGTCATGGGAGCCGATGAGAAGGGCAACATAACATGCGTCCAGAAGAATTCCCCGGGCCAAGTGCCCCTCGACATCATGGACAGCATAGTTGACGTGGTCATTGAGAAGACAGGCGAGATCAGGAGAAAGTTCCTACAAGAGGTCCCGGTGAAGCTTGCTGGAAGCCCCTAAGAGCCGGAGCTTGAAACTTATATCTCGATTCAACGTGTTTGATGGCTGGTGATGAGACCAGGCGGTACTGATTGATGATGTAATCAGCCTTGGCTGAGCCTCTCGAGGTCATCCTTAAATTATGAGACCCATGGGCATTTGGGGAAGAGGAGATGCAAGTCGGCAGGATTAAAGGCAACCCGGCGAAACGCTTCGGGCCTAGATACGGCTCAACTCTCAGGAAGCGTGTTGCCGAGATCGAGCGGGAGCAGAGGGCTTGGCACATTTGCCCCAACTGCAATCAGCCGAGGGTGAGGAGGGTTGCAGCTGGGATCTGGAGCTGCAGAAAATGCGGCTACACATTCGCGGGAGGAGCTTGGACACCATTCCCAAAGAAATGACCTCCTCCCCCATACAAAGATGGAAGATGGGGAGGCTCTGGCTCGAGGGCGTCAAGCCTAGGAGGGCCAAGGCCAGGAGCGTGAGGAAGTAATCACGAAGATGACGGGGAGAGGCTCATGATTGCGGGGCTGAGGAGGGAAAGAGGTAGATTCGAGGCCGAGGTAATCCTCCATCTCAGCGAACAAGAGGCCGAGACTATATATCGAGCACTCCTCCCTGAGGCCAAGGATATCCCATCAAGGAGAGTGTCCATAGAGGTGGACGTGGAGGGTGGAAAACTAATTCTAAGAGCGTATGCCATGGACCCGGTCGCCCTTAGAGCAGCATTAAACTCCTTCATCAGATTCATCGATGCATGTCTGCAATCAATTAGGAGCATCGACTTGTAGACTGGTTAAGAAATCTTTTAAGCTCGGTTGAACGGCTTTCTTGAGATGTCCGCTGGCGAGGGAGGGCTTCCACCAAGCGTCAGGCAGCAGCTTGTAAGATTTCAGCAGCTTCAGCAGACTCTCAACGCTATCTTGGTCGAGAAGCAGAGGCTCGAGATGGAGCTCGTAGAGGTGAAGAGCGCACTCGAGGAGCTCCAGAAGGTTTCGGATGATGTGGTGGTTTATAAAGCGGTTGGCCCCGTCTTAGTCCAAACCAGCAAGCAGAAAATCGTGGAAGAGTTAACGGAGAGGAAGGATCTTACCGAGACCCGACTGAAGCTCCTGGAGAAGCAGGAGCAGAGAACCAGGGAGCAGCTTGAGAGCCTTCAGAAGGAGCTTAGGCTAGCCCTCTCGGGACAGGGTCCCTGATGAGGAACGCCGCACTGATAGAACTTATCGCGAAGAGGCTTAGAGCCCTCTCTGGCAAAGTGGTCGCCATCTTAACGCATGCTGGTGGAGATCCGGACTCAATTGGATCCGCTTATGTCCTCTCAACTATGCTCGAGAAGCTTATGTGCGCTAAGCCGCTTTTCGCGATCCCTGAGGGTCCATCAACGCATAGTGCTGTCTTCATGGAGAGGCTTGGGCTAAGCACATCCGAGGACTTGGGCCTTGCTGACACCTATGTGGTGCTGGACTGCGGCTCCCCCGAGCAGCTCGGCGAGAGCGCGCGCATCCTCGAATCCGGGAAACATATCCTAGTCATAGACCACCACTCGACTAGTGTGGAGAAGTTCAGTGGCAGAGCCGAGGTATATACCTCGGAAGACTACTCATCGGTCTGCGAGATAATCTTCGACATTGCGGAGTATCTTGGATATGATCTCTCAATTAGGGAGGCTGAGGCCCTCTTCGCCGGAATATATTATGATACTGTTAGGTTCTCGGCGGCTGACCGGGAGGCTCTTAGGAAAGCCTGCATTCTTGCGTCACGTGGAATAGATCCGAGAGAGCTTCTCCAAGGGCTCGAGGTTAAGATGGATGTATCGGAGCGCATTGCGAGGCTCAAGGCAGCTGTTAGGATGCGCATATACAGGGCTGGTGACTGGGTCATAGCTGTTAGCAGGCTTAGCAGTTTCCAGAGCTCGGCGGCTAGGAGCCTTGTGAACATCGGCGCCCACATGGCGATAGTCGGCGGAGAATCCGGTGAGGGCATTACAATATCCTTCAGGGCCCTGAAAGAGTTCATAGATGCAACAGGGATAAATCTCGGCAGGGATATTGCTGCAAAGATTGGGGAAGAGTTCGGAGGACATGGAGGTGGACACGCATCAGCCGCGAAGGCCTTCTGCGTGAAGGGCGGGTTAGAGGAGATCTTGGAGAGATGTCTACAGTTGATAGGCGAGAGGCTAGGGGAGAGGCCGAGGGAACTCCAATAATACATGTCGAGGGCCTCTCATTCAGGTATTATGGAAGTGATCATTATGCTCTCAGCGACGTGAATCTAGTTGTAAGGAGGGGGGAGTTCATAGTCTTAGCTGGGAGGAGCGGCTGCGGGAAGACGACACTCCTCCGTTGCTTCAACGGCCTCATACCAAACTTCTATGAGGGCGAGATGTCTGGCCGGGTTCTAGTCAATGGAATGGATACTCGGAGCACGCCGACGCATATTCTATCACAAGTTGCTGGGATGGTTTTCCAGAACCCAGATAACCAGCTATTCGCCCTGAGCGTTGAGGCCGATGTAGCCTTTCCCCTCGAGAACCTAGGCCTCCCCCGTGAGGTAATCCTAGAGAGGATTGAGTGGGCGCTCAGGATCCTCGGCATAGAGGATCTAAGATATAGATCCCCATTCGAGCTCTCGGGCGGGCAGAAGCAGAAGGTGGCCATAGCATCAGTTCTTGCGATGAGGCCGAAGATACTCCTCCTCGATGAGCCGACGAGCTCTCTTGACCCAGCATCTGCTAAGAACCTCATAGACTCGATAGCGGAGTTGAATAGGCGTGAGGGATTAACAATATTGATCTCGGAACATAGGCTCGACCTCATCCTACCATATGCTGATAGGCTTATAGTGATGGATCGGGGGAGGATAATTAAGGATGGTGACCCCAGAACAATACTGAGAGATGAGGATTTGCTGGTTTACGGCGTCGCACCTCCAAGGGTCTCAGAGGTCGCGAGATATGTGAATGCCCATCGAGGATGCCTGAGGTTTGAGAAAATGCCGCTCACGGTTCGTGAGTTCGTCGAGAAGATTAGGGGGCTGATCAGATGACGACCTCTTCCCCTACTTGGTGTGGGGAGGTTTGGGCTACATCCCCTCTTCTTTGAGGGTTCAGCCCTTGGCCGGGTCTCCGGCCATTACCCCTACCCCTCCCGGGGCTCGGGGTTACTAGCGTCAAATAAAATGTTGAATGTTGTATGCTGCTACGAGGTCGGCATTGAACACCTTGTTCATTGTCGTGTACCTGAATAATCCCCTACTGATCCTAACACCGCATCCATCGCCACGCAATGGACACCTCGACGAAGTATAGGCCTCATCCACGTAGATCACGCTGATCCCGTATTCCTCTGCAACCTCTGAGATCCGTTTCAGTAGGTATCTATACGTCCAGACGTGGACGTTATTGAAGTCACCGTTCTCTTGCGTGATGCCCTTTGGATAGCCGACTTTAATCGTGGAGACGCCGACATCGTAAAGCCATCCTATGGCCTCCCTCACCTTGGCGTTTATGTAACTTCTTATCTGCCTCCTCCACTTCGCGTACATTCGCCCAAGCCTCCTAGACGTCTCCAAGCCATACCCGTTTAACATTGATTGATACTCAGCGATTTTCTTCCTCCAATAATATGATATTGACTTTAATGGTTTGCCATTGACGAGCTTCGCCAAACCATTCTCGACATAAATCGCCAGTAGGTTGTTGATCCCAATATCTATTCCCGCCGTTAAGTTGCCTTTCGGCTGCTGTGGCACCCTCTTCCACTCACCCCTCACCATCTTCTCAGAGACCTCGAAGGCTATATGGGCGTATCACTTCCCCTCTATCGGCGTCATAGCATATCCTGAGCTCTCCACGCTCGCCTCTCAGGTATATTGGCCCCTTGTATCTCACTTCTATCCAGCCAACCGCGCCAAGGCACTTAAGGATAATTCTATCACCGTCTATCTCGCACTTATCTTTCCTAATGGCAGTCCACAGAGTCCTAGACCCATTTCTCTTGCCGAATCCCGGCGGATTAACCCGAGTTATGGATGGCGGCAGCCTCCCCTCCCTTTTCAGCTCCAAGAGCCTGAAGAAGGTCTTCCACGCATTGTTGTTCTTTCTTATGATTGTCTGGGCCGTGGCCGAGCCTATCAACGGCTTATATTTCTCGTAGAATTCCCTATATGTCGCCTCAAAGTCAATAGGCTTCTTCTCCAGCCACATCCTCAGCCTGGTGTAGTTGATTTCATTCCATAATTTTGATGAGAGGTTGCAGAGCCTTCTCAGCCTCTTCTCGGCCCCCTCATCAACTACTAGCTCCACAGTACAATTCCTCCTCATCTCTTATTCACCTCCAAGGACTCCATAGAGTATGCTTCTCAGCTCCGTGCGGACATGGTCCATCACCTTCCCCACATGTCCGCGATACTCCTTAGCAAAATCATCGAGCATTCCGAGTCCATCATATACAAGTGTCCTAACGATGACTGGCGGCGGCCTATACCTCTCAACAACGGTAAGCATTGAGTCCACATAATCCAAGACCCCGATAAACTCCTTCAGGAGGCCAGCCTCCTCGAAGGCATCCACGTAACTAATCATGCCCCACAATACCATCCCAATACATGCCTGCCCTCATTCCTTGGGGAGTATCCTGAAAGTGGAAAGAGGGCTGTAATGAGGTGGAGGATGGAT
>Ga0078972_1013977_pt1 | contig 12951 bp, 13 predicted proteins | sample YelNatPaOPGAMG01_FD_67568 | JGI IMG/M metagenome (GOLD analysis project Ga0078972, IMG submission 67568) | Hot spring thermophilic microbial communities from Obsidian Pool, Yellowstone National Park, USA - OP-RAMG-01 (SPADES assembly) (version 2) | ecosystem: Environmental > Aquatic > Thermal...
TCGACAAGCACAGAGCGGCTTGCAGGACCGCGTTCAGTCTTATACCGCAACAGAGAAACAAGAAATTACCCCACCAGATCACCTCGCTGCGCCGCCAAAAATGTCAATCGCGGATTTTGGGCCGTGATGACACCCTGGCAGAGCGATGCGCGGTGGTGCATGCTGAGAGGGCCCGCGGGGACAACGACCGCGCCCGCCCGACCCGAGGAAGACCCATCATGAAACCGCCCCTGCAACTGCTCCTGCTTCTGTCGTTGGGCGCGCCGGCATGCGCGATGTTCAGCCATCGAACCCCGGCCGAACAGGCGGCGATCGCGGAATGCCGCCAGCGTGCCGACAAGGTCTATCTCCAGCAAAACCCGGATGCGATCTACCGCGCCGATACCTACGCCAATGGCGGGCGCGACGCGCCCAACGGCGGCTATGGGCTGATGGGCGTGACCGGCGCCGGGCTTGGCGCGAGCTATGACCGCAATCAGACATACGAGAACTGTTTGGTCGAGAAGGGCATTGCGCCAGAGGCCCCGGTCAGCCAGGATCAGCATCCCCTGGCGCCGTGACGGGCCGCGCTCGCGGTCCCCGCCTTGCCATGCCCGTCAGCGTCGTGGCGTGGGGGTGTCGCCATTTTGGAGATTGAGACGATGAGCCGGATTATCCGCACCGAGCCGAATGCCATTCTCGCCCGCGCCGTTGAATATCACGGCTTTGTCTATACGCCAGGGGCGCTCGCGCGCGATCTCGCCAAGGACATCAAGGGCCAGACGGCGGAGGCCCTGGCCGAAATCGACGCGGTGCTCGATCTGCATGGCACCGACAAAACCCGGCTGCTACAGGCGCAGATCTGGCTCAAGCGCATCACCGATCGCGCCGCGATGAACGAGGTGTGGGCGGCGTGGCTGCCCGAGGGAGGCGCGCCGGTGCGGGCCTGCGTGCAGGCGGAACTCGCCGATCCGCGCGCCTTGGTAGAAATCATGGTGGTTGCCTGCAAGTGAAACGTGTAGCGGCAGACACGATTCGCGTCACCGCGCCAGCTCACCGCTGCGCTTGCGGCCGGGCCAAGATTTGGGATTATTATCCTTATTCGGAAGGTTATCCACAGGGGTAAAACGGTTTATTGCACAAGATTGCAGGCCAAGAGCGTCTTTTTGGGTTGCCTTGGCCGCAACCCAGCTGCTACCTCCCGGCATGGTTTCACGGATTCGAGGGGGGCAGAGACATGCTGGATCGCCAAAATGGCGGGATACGTTACATCCTGGGGTCCATTTTGTTGATGACTCTCTCCCTTCCCGCGCATGCACAGACCTCGACTTCCGCGTCTGGCGCACATAGCCACCCGATCCGGCACCAAACCTCGGCGAGCAGCCTGCGGGGTGGCCATGGGGGTCGAAAGACCGGGCACCATGGTATATCGGGGAATTATCGCGGAAATAATTCCCATGTTCGGCGTACGTCCTATCGTGTCATCCAGTGCGTTCCCTTCGCCCGCGCGGCCTCGGGCATCGCGCTGACCGGGAATGCCGTCACCTGGTGGGACGAGGCGAGCGGCGTCTATGCTCGCGGCAACGTGCCCGAGCCGGGGAGCGTGCTGGCCTTCCGCGCCAACCGCGCGATGCAGCTTGGCCATGTCGCGGTGGTGAGCCGGGTTATCAACTCACGCGAGATAGAGATCGACCAGGCGCATTGGGGGCAGAATGGCATCAGCCGCAACATCGCGGTGATCGACATCTCGCCGAATAATGATTGGACGGCGGTGCGGGTCGCGCTCGGCCATGGTGGCAGTTTCGGCAGCATCTACCCGACCCATGGCTTTATCTATCCGCGTGCAGCCGAGAGCGCGGCGGCGCCGCGCCGCGCGGCGCCGAGCCAGACGATCGCGCTCAACCCCGCGCCGCGCGACCTTCGCTCCCCCGCCGAGCAGCGCGCGATCCCGGTGCTCGCCGCCCTTCCCGCCGATACGCCGGGCGACAACGAGGTCGCCGAGGCGCCAGCTTCCGCCGGCAGCGTGGCGGCGGACGCGCCCGACCGCAACCTGCGCTGAGAGTTTGAAAAAGAATGCCCTCGCGTCCGGAAATCGACAGAAAAAAGAATGCCCTCTTGCCCGGAAATTGACAGAAAAACCCAATATTTCCGGAGGGTATTCTTTTTCAGGTTCGATTGATTTTCAGGCTCTGAGCGGATTGTGCCGAAGCGAACTTGACCATGGCGGAGCGCCAGCGCGATAAGAGAGTGCGCTGGATTTCGAGTTCGTCCGGTGTTCCATCCTGGGTCCGGTGGCAGAGTGGTGATGCAGCGGACTGCAAATCCGCGTATGCCGGTTCGATTCCGGCCCGGACCTCCAGAAAATCACCAGAAAATCAATAGAGATAATGGCGCCGTTCCAATCTCGCAGCGCGCGCCGCACGCTGCCCCCGGCACGTGCGGCCCGCGGGCCGGGTCAATCCGGCTTCAATAGACGGCATCACGGGTTGATGCTTTCGAGCGATCGCCCCTCGGCATCGACGCCGAACCATGCCCCGACCACCGCTGCCAGCAGCAACAAAAGGGCAGCGACGGCGTAGCCCGCGGCGAGCCCGGACCGCGCGCTGTTTTGGATCAGCCGGCCATAGAGGGCCGGCCCCAAAACACCCCCAAACAGGGTGCCAAGAGCAAAAAACGTGGCGATCGCGAAGCCGCGAATTTCGAGCGGAAAGATCTCGCTCGCCGTGAGATAGGCGGCGGAGGCCGCGGTCGAGGCGAAAAAAAACACTGCCATCCAGCAGCTGGTCTGGCTCACCGCCGAGAGCCAGCCGCCGAGGAAGAGCCCCGCCGTCACCGCCAGCAACATGCCCGCGAGACCATAGGTCACGGCCAGCATCCGCCGTCGCCCGATGCGATCGAATAGCGGCCCGAGCAGCAGCGGCCCCAGGAGGTTGGAGAGGCAAAACGGCAGCAGGTATCGCCCCGTCGCCCGGTCGGCGATGCCATAGAACCGGCTCAAGACCAATCCGTAGGTGAAAAAAACGGCATTGAACAAAAACGCCTGGGCGACCATCAGCGTCAGCACGAGCAGGCTGCGGCGGCGATAGCGCCCGAGCAGGAGACCAATTCGCCCGATAGTCTGCCGCGCTGGCAGGACCGGCGCCGGGGCAGCGGGGGCTTCGAGCGGCCTGCCGCGCTGGCGCGCCGCCGCCTCGTGCTCGAAATCCCGCACGATCGCCTCCGCTTCCTCGTCGCGGCCGTGCAGCAACAGCCAGCGCGGGCTTTCGGGCACCGAGCGGCGCAGCGCGAGGACATAAAGCCCCAGAATCCCCCCGCCGGCGAAACCGAGCCGCCAGCCGACATCGATCGGAAACCATCGTGTGTCCAGCAGGAAGATGCTCGCCGCCGCGCCGAGCGCCGCGCCCAGCCAATAGCTGCCGTTCACCGCGAGGTTGATGCGACCGCGCAGCCGCGCCGGCATCAGTTCATCGACGGCGGAATTGATCGCGGCATACTCCCCGCCGATCCCGGTGCCGGTCAAGACGCGCCCGACGATGAAACTTCCCAACCCCATGGCCAGAGCGCTCACCACCATCCCGGCCACGCAGAACAGCAGCGTCACATAAAAAATCCGCCGCCGGCCGAAGCGATCGGCGAGCGCGCCGAACAGCATCGCCCCCGCGACCGCGCCGGCGACATAGGCCGAGGCGGACATCCCGATTTCCCCCGGGGTCAGCGCCAGCGTCGGAACATATTGCAAAACCGGCCCGATCGCGCCAGCGATGGTCACCTGCAGGCCATCGAGCACCCATCCCACGCCGAGCGCCACGACCAGCTTGAGATGCCGCGCGGTCCAGGGCAGGCGGTCGAGCCGCGCCGGGATCCCTCGCGCCGGGGATGTTCCAATCCCAGCGCGCCCGGAATAAACCACGGGTTTCTCTCGCGGCATGTTTTTCCTCCCGCGCCACCCTGGCGCAAGGCCAGCGGTCAGGACAGCGCGCGGCGCAGCACCTCGTTGACCAGCGCCGGGTTGCCCTTGCCGGCCATCGCCTTCATTACCTGGCCGACGAAAAAGCCGAAAAGTTTTTCCTTGCCGGATTTGTATTCGGCAACCTTGTCCGCGTTGGCTGCAAGCACGCCGGCGACCGCCTGCTCGATCGCGCCGCTATCGGTCACCTGACGGAGATTTTTGCGCGCAACGATCGCGCCCGGCGCCTCGCCGCTTTCGACCATCTCCTCGAACACGTCTTTGGCGATGCGGCCATTGATGGTGCCGTCGGTGATCAGATCGAGGAGTTCGCCGAGCGCAGCGGGCGAAACCGGCGAGGTCTCGATCGAACGCCCGGTGCGGTTGAGCGCCGCGAACAGATCGCCGATCACCCAGTTTGCGGCAAATTTGCCATCGCGCCCGCGCGCCAGCGCTTCGTAATAATCGGCGCTCGCCTGCTCGGCGACAAGCACGCCGGCATCATAGGCGGGAAGTCCGTAGTCGTGCATGAAGCGCCGCTTCTTGGCGTCCGGCAGTTCCGGCAAGCCGGCACGCAACACTTCCACCCAGTCTCGTTCCAAAACGAGCGGCAAGAGATCGGGGTCGGGGAAATAGCGGTAGTCATGCGCGTCTTCCTTGCTCCGCATGCTCCGCGTGATGCCGCGCGCGGGCTCGAACAGGCGGGTTTCCTGCTCGACGACGCCGCCCTCTTCCCAGACCGCGATCTGGCGCCTGGCCTCGGCCTCGATCGCCTGCATGACGAAACGCACCGAATTGACGTTTTTGACCTCGCAGCGGGTGCGGAAATCCTCGCCCGCCTTGCGCACCGAGACATTGACGTCGGCGCGCATCGAGCCTTCATCCATATTGCCGTCGCAGGTGCCGAGATAGCGCAAAATCGTGCGCAGCTTGCGCAAATAGGCGCCGGCTTCCTCGGGGCTGCGGAGATCGGGCTCGCTCACGATCTCCATCAGCGCGACCCCAGCGCGATTGAGGTCAATATAGGTTTTGGTGGGATGCTGATCGTGCAGCGATTTGCCAGCATCCTGTTCGAGATGGAGCCGGGTGATGCCGATCTCGCGCGTCGTGCCGTCGGCGAGCTCGATCTCGATCACGCCGCGCCCGACGATCGGGTGCTGATACTGGCTGATCTGATAGCCCGCAGGGAGATCGGCGTAAAAATAATTTTTCCGATCGAAACGGCTTTCGAGGTTGATGGCGGCGTTGAGGCCGAGCCCGGTGCGCACCGCTTGCGCGACACATTCGCGATTGATCACCGGCAGCATCCCGGGGAACGCGGCATCGACGAAGCTCACCTGGCTGTTCGGCGCGGCGCCGAAAACCGTCGCTGCGCCGCTGAACAATTTTGCCCGCGAGATCACCTGGGCGTGGACCTCGAGCCCGATGACGAGTTCCCAGGGACCGGTTTTGCCTGCCAGCGTGTAGCCGCTCATGCGCCGCTCCCCGCGCGGAGGGTTGGCGACGCCGAAAATCCCGCCGCCGCTTCGATTTCGGCTGCCACCGCGAACACCGTTTCCTCGTCGAACGGCTTGCCGATCACCTGCAGCCCGAGCGGGAGGCCGGCGCGATCGCATCCCGCCGGCAGCGATATCGCCGGCAGCCCGGCGAGGCTCGCCGGGACGGTGAACACGTCGTTCAGATACATCGTAATGGGATCATCCATTTTCTCGCCCTGGGCAAAGGCGGCGGACGGCGCCGTCGGAGTAAGGATGGCATCGCAACCCGCGAAAGCATTGGTGAAATCGCCGAGAATGAGCGAGCGGACTTTCTGCGCGCGGAGGTAATAGGCGTCGTAATAACCGGCCGAGAGCACATAGGTGCCGATCATGATGCGCCGCTTGACCTCATCGCCGAAGCCGGCGGCGCGGGTGCGCTCATACATCTCGATCAGATCGGCGCCGTCTTCGCGCCGCCCGAAGCGCACACCATCATAGCGGGCGAGATTGGAAGAACACTCAGCCGGGGCGACGATATAATAGGTCGCCAGCGCATAACGCGTGTGCGGGAGCGAGATCTCGACCAGTTCCGCCCCCGCCGCGCGCAGCCAGTCGCGCCCGCGCTGCCAGAGAGCGGCGATTTCGTCCGGCATGCCGGGGACGGCGTATTCCTTTGGCACGCCAATCCTCAGTCCCTTGACGCCGCGCCGGCAGGCGGCAGCGAAATCGGGCACCGCGCGCTCGGCCGAGGTGCTGTCTTTCGGATCAAACCCGGCCATGGCGCCGAGCAGGATCGCGCAATCCTCGACCGTCCGCGCCATCGGCCCGGCCTGATCGAGCGAGGAGGCAAAGGCGATGATGCCGTAGCGCGAGCAGCGGCCATAGGTCGGCTTGATCCCGGTGATGCCGCAAAACGACGCCGGCTGGCGGATCGAGCCGCCGGTATCGGTCCCCGTCGCGCCCAGCGCCAGCCGCGCCGCGACCACCGCCGCCGAGCCGCCGGAGGAGCCGCCGGGGACGAGCGGGGTATCATCGCCCCTCCGCTTCCAGGGATTTTCCACCGCGCCAAAAGCCGAGGTCATGTTGGAAGACCCCATGGCGAATTCGTCGAGATTGGTTTTTCCCAAGAACACCGCGCCGGCATCCTTGAGCTTCGCCGTCACCGTGCTTTCATAGGGCGGAATGAAATTTCCCAGGATGCGGCTCGCCGCCGTGGTGCGCACGCCCTCGGTGCAAAAGAGATCCTTGATCGCGAGCGGCAGGCCGGTCAGCGCGCCGGCTTCGCCCTCGGCGTAGGCGCGATCGGCGGCATCGGCTTGCGCCAAAGCCAGCTCGGGTGTGACCGTGATGAACGCATTGAGGCGCGGGTTGAGTTTTTCGATCGCCGCGAGATGCGCTTCGGTCAGCGCACGCGCGGAGAATTTTTTTGCGCGCAAACCTTCGCGCGCTTGCGCGAGGGTGAGATCGGTCAGGATCATTCCACTACCTTCGGCACCACGAAATAATCGTCGGCGCGTTCCGGCGCGTTGGCGAGGATTTTCTCCACGATGCCGCCATCGCTCACCACGTCCTCGCGCGTGCGGAGCGCCATTTGCGCCGCCCCGGTGAGCGGGGGAATGTCGGTGACATCGATTTCGGCCAGTTGCTCGACCCAGCCGAGAATGCCGTTGAGTTCGGTTTGCAAGCGGGGGATTTCGTCCTCCCCGATATGGATGCGGGCAAGGTGGGCGATGCGGCGGACGGTCGCGGGGTCGAGCGACATGGGATGGGTTCTCTCTTGGCCGGGGCGCGGAGGCGGACCATAACGGCCGCCATGGCGCGCAGCAACCCGAGCCTTTTGCCTGACGCCGCGACGCTGCGGGCCATGCTTGCGCCCGGCGCGCGGCTGCTCGGCATCGACCCTGGCAGCCGCACGATCGGGTTGGCGCTTTCGGATGTGACGCTGTTGCTGGCCTCGCCCTATGGCAGCCTCAAGCGCCGCCGCTTGCGCGAGAACGCTGCCGAGATCGCGGCGATCGCCGCGCGCGAGGGGGTGGGCGGGCTGATCGTCGGCCTGCCGCTTTCGCTCGATGGCGGTTTCGGCCCGGCGGCGCAGGCGGCGCGGGACTGGGCGATGGCGCTGGCTGCGGCGAGCGGGATTGCCGCGGCCCTTTGGGACGAGCGGCTTTCCAGTGCCGCGGTCAACCGGATGCTGATCGGCGAGGCCGATCTCAGCCGCCGCAAGCGCTCGGCTGTCGTTGATCGCATCGCCGCCGCCTATATCCTCCAGGCGGCATTGGATGCGACCCATCCTTGAGGATGGGGGTCTGGGGGCGCTGGCCCCAGCGGGTCCAGGGCGGAGCCCTGGCCGCAATTTATGATGGGGCCAACACTCGCCCCGCCACCGCGTCGAGCCGGCCCATCAGATCGGGATCGCGGGCCGCGGGCGCGGTGATGATGGCGTGGTCGAGGGCGTGATTGCAGCCGGCGGGACAGGGTGGGCGCCGCGCCCCGAGGGTGGGCAGCACGGCGCGGAGCAGGTCGCGGGCGCGTTGGGCGTTTTCCACCAGCACCCGCACCACCGCTTCGACCGTGACGTGGTCATGCGCGGGATGCCAGCAATCGTAATCCGTGACCATGGCGACGGTTGCGTAACACATCTCCGCCTCGCGGGCGAGTTTTGCCTCGGGCATGTTGGTCATGCCGATGACGCTCGCGCCCCATTGGCGATAGAGTGCGCTTTCCGCCTTGGTCGAGAATTGCGGTCCCTCCATGACCAGATAGGTGCCGCCCTCTGTGTGGGAGAGGCCGAGTTTCCGCGCCGCCGCACCGAGTGCGGTGCCGAGCCGGGCGCAGACGGGATGGGCCATCGAGACGTGGGCAACGCAGCCCTCGCCAAAGAAACTTTTTTCGCGCGCGAAACTGCGGTCGATGAACTGATCGATGATGACGAAATGCCCCGGCGGCAGATCCTCGCGCAGGCTGCCGACGGCGGAGAGCGAGAGAATATCGGTGCAGCCGGCGCGTTTCAGGGCGTCGATATTGGCGCGATAGTTGAGATGGCTCGGCGAGAGGCGGTGGCCGCGGCCGTGGCGCGGCAGGAACACCACACGCACGCCCGCAAGCTGGCCGAACAGCAGTTCATCGGAAGCCTCGCCCCAAGGCGAGGGGATCGCGCGCCATTGCCGCTCCGCGAGCCCGGCGATGTCGTAGAGGCCGGAGCCGCCGATGATGCCGATGATGGGTTCGAAAGCCTCCGCCATTTATGCTCTCCTTCTCGGCGGCATTGTGGGCCACCGGATGGCAGGTATTTCAGCCCGACCGGGAGGGCGCGGTCAAACCGCGGTTTGTGGCCGGCGCGGGGCTCGCGCTAATATGCGCGCCGCGCCGAGAGGGGGGCGCGCGGAGAGGGGGGCGCATGCGCCAGATCATCGTCGGCAACTGGAAAATGAACGGCACCGCTCGGCTCGCCGCCGGGCAGGCCGAGATTTTGCGTGAAGCCGCGCCCGGCCTTGCCTGCGATCTCGTGCTCTGCCCGCCGGCGACCCTGATCGCGGCGCTCGTCGCTCGGCTCGCCGGAAGTGCGATCGGTGTCGGCGGGCAGGATTGCCATAGCGCGGCTTCAGGCGCGCATACCGGGGATATCGCGGCCGGGATGCTTGCCGAGGCCGGGGCGCGTTACGTCATTCTCGGCCACTCCGAACGCCGCGCCGATCACGGCGAGACCGATGCGATGGTGCGGGCCAAGGCCGCGGCGGCGCGGGCGGCGGGGCTTACGCCGATCGTCTGTGTCGGGGAAAACCAGGCTGAGCGGCTGGCCGGGCGGGCCGAGGCGGTGGTTGTGGGCCAGCTCGCGGCGAGCCTGCCCGAGGATTTTTCGGGGACCATCGCCTATGAGCCGATCTGGGCGATCGGCACGGGGCGGACGCCGACACGGGAGGATATCACCGCCATGCACAGGGCGATCCGCGCCTGCCTCGCCGAGCGCTTCGGCTTGGCCGGCCGCGCGTTCCCGGTTCTCTATGGCGGTTCGGTCAAGGCGGCGAATGCGCGGGAGATCCTAGCGCTGCCCGAGGTTGGGGGCGCCTTGGTCGGGGGCGCGAGCCTCGATCCGGCGGAATTCCTCGCCATCGCGCGGGCGGCGCGGCCCCCCGATCGCTAGGGGGCGCTTTGCAATCCGCCCGCTTCGGGCTAGAACCCGCCCGCCCGCGCGCAAGGACACTTGATGACCACCGTTCTGCTCATCCTGCATCTTTTCGTCACCCTCGCCCTGATTGGCATCGTGCTGATCCAGCGGAGCGAGGGCGGCGGGTTGGGCATCGGCACCTCGCAGGGCATGGGCGGGTTCATGAGCGGGCGTGGCACCGCCAATCTGCTCACCCGCACGACCGCCGTTCTGGCGACGCTGTTCATGGCGCTCGCGCTTGCGCTCGCGCTGCTCAATCGCGGCGGGGGAAGGGGAGGGCATTCGCTGCTCGACGTGCCACCGCCGCCGGCCAGCCTGACCCTGGCACCCACTCCCAAAGCGGCACCCGCTCCCAAAACGGCACCCGCCGAAGGCAGCGCGGCGCCACAACCGGCAAGCCCCGCTGCGCCAGGCGCGCCGGCGAGCGGTGCCGCGCCGGCAGAGGGTGCCGTTTCGCCCCCGCCCGGCAAACCCACGCCCCCACCGGTGCCGACCAACTGATCCGCACGCCCGTCATGTCAAATGGCTTCCCGCCGGGCCCATGGGCGTTCTATACTGAACACCCATGACGCGGTTCGTGTTCATCACCGGCGGCGTGGTCTCCTCACTCGGCAAGGGTATCGCCTCGGCGGCGCTCGGCGCGCTGCTGCAAGCGCGGGGCTATTCGGTACGCCTGCGCAAGCTCGATCCCTATCTCAATGTCGATCCCGGCACGATGAGCCCCTATCAGCACGGCGAGGTTTTCGTCACCGATGACGGCGCCGAAACCGATCTCGATCTCGGCCATTATGAGCGTTTCACCGGGGTCGCCGCGACGCGGGCGGACAATGCCACCACCGGGCGCATCTATGCCGAGGTGATCGGGCGTGAGCGGCGTGGCGATTATCTCGGCGCCACCGTGCAGGTCATCCCCCACATCACGGACGCGATCAAGGAGACTATCCTGCGCGAGACCGAGGGGCTCGATTTCGTTCTCGTCGAAATCGGCGGCACGGTCGGTGATATCGAGAGCCTGCCGTTCCTGGAAGCGATCCGCCAGCTCGGTAACGAACTCGGCCCCGAGCGCTCGATGTTCGTCCATCTCACCCTGGTTCCGTATATCCGTTCCGCAGGAGAATTGAAAACCAAGCCGACGCAGCATTCGGTGAAGGAACTGCTCAATGTTGGTATCCAGCCGCATATGCTGCTCTGTCGCTGCGAGCGCCCGATCCCGGAAAACGAACGGCGCAAGATCGCGCTTTTTTGCAACGTCCGTCCCGATGCGGTGATCGCCGCGCTCGATGTCGATACGATCTATGCGGTGCCGCTCAGCTATCATGCCGAGGGGATGGACCGCGAAGTGCTGCGTCATTTTTTCCTCGCGGCCGATACGCCACCCGATCTCGCACGCTGGCGCGATATCGTGGACGCCGTGCGCGCTCCGGAGGGCATGGTGCGCATTGCCGTCGTCGGCAAATACATGAACCTGCTCGATAGCTACAAATCGCTCGCCGAGGCCTTGGCGCATGGCGGCATCGCCAATCGCGTGCGCGTCGAACTCGATTGGATGGACAGCGAGATTTTCGAGCAGCCCGATGCCGTGCTGCGGCTCGAGGGCGTGCATGGCATTCTGGTGCCGGGTGGTTTCGGCGAGCGCGGCACCGAGGGCAAAATCGCCGCCGTGCGCTTCGCCCGCGAGCGCCGGGTGCCGTTTCTCGGAATTTGTTTTGGCATGCAAATGGCGGTGATCGAAGCCGCGCGCCACCTCGCTGGGCTCAAGGATGCCTCCTCCAGCGAATTCGGCCCATGCCGCACCCCCGTCGTCGGCCTGCTCACCGAATGGCAGCGCGGCAACACCATCGAACGCCGCGCGATACAAGGTGAACTCGGTGGCACAATGCGGCTCGGTGCTTATCCCGCCGATCTCGCGGAAGGCTCGCTCGCCCGCCGGGTCTATGGCGGGATGGAGCGTATCACCGAGCGCCATCGCCACCGATTTGAGGTCAATATCGACTATCGCGAGACGCTGGAGCGTGTGGGTTTGCGTTTTTCCGGTATCTCGCCCGATGGCGTGCTGCCCGAGATTGTCGAATATCCCGATCATCCCTGGTTCATCGGCGTGCAGTTCCATCCCGAGTTGAAATCGAAGCCCTTCGCGCCGCACCCGCTTTTTTCCCAATTCATTGCCGCCTCGGTCCGGCAGGCGCGCCTTGTCTGAACCGCGCACCGTCACGATCGGGCCGGTCACGCTCGGCAATCGCCGGCCCTTTGCGCTGATCGCCGGACCGTGCCAGATCGAGAGCCGCGATCATGCGCTTGAAGTTGCCTCGGCCCTCGTCGAGATGACGCGGCAATTGAAAATTCCCTTGATCTACAAAAGTAGCTTCGACAAGGCCAACCGCACCAGCCTGGCGGCCGCGCGCGGGGTTGGCATGCGTGAGGGCTTGGCGATTCTCGCCGAAATCCGCGCCCGCTTCACCATCCCCGTGCTGACGGATGTCCATGATGCCGGCCAATGCGCGCCCGTCGCGGAAGCCGTCGACATTTTACAAATTCCGGCTTTTCTCTGTCGCCAGACCGATCTTTTGCTCGCCGCCGGTGCGACGGGCGCCGCGATCAACGTGAAAAAAGGCCAGTTTCTGGCGCCGTGGGACATGGCACAGGTCGCCGCCAAAATTGCCAGCACCGGCAACGAGCGCATCCTGCTCACGGAGCGTGGCGCGAGTTTTGGCTACAACATGCTGGTCTCGGATTTCCGCGCGCTGCCGATCATGGCACGCACCGGCTACCCGGTGGTGTTCGATGCCACCCATTCGGTGCAATTGCCGGGCGGGCAGGGCACTGCCTCGGGCGGGCAACGCGAATTCGCGCCCATCCTCGCGCGCGCGGCACTTGCCGTCGGCGTGGCGGCGGTGTTCATCGAAACCCATCCCGACCCCGACCGCGCACCGAGCGATGGTCCCAACATGATCCCGCTCGCCGAGATGCCCGCCCTGCTCGCGCGGCTCAAGGCATTCGACACCCTTGCCAAGCGCGGGCCCTGATTTTTCGCTTTGTATCGGGCGTTCATGCGGGCGTGGAAAATTTGCAAGGACCGGGTTTATCTCGCGTCGACACGTCCTGGTCGGAAATCCTCTTTTTTGGCCCGGTTTTTTTCCAGCCTGGCAAACTCTCGCCGATTTTGAGGCGCAGCGCGGTGGGGGTGGGGCTGAGTGGCAGGGTGAGGCGGCCGTGCCCGTCGCTCCAGCGCCAGGCGCGCGCGCCCGCGCGCTCGACGCCGTGGAAGCCAGCGCGGAAAATCGGGCTTTCGAGCGGGACAAAACGCTCGTTGAGGAATACCGCGTCCACCCGCACGCCAAGGGTGCGCCAGTCGGGGGAATGCCGCACCGTCGCCGGCACGGCCA